>ERZ773104.4658-NODE-4658-length-11164-cov-3.576019_pt1 | contig 11164 bp, 8 predicted proteins | sample MGYA00511920_ERZ773104 | MGnify/ENA primary metagenome ERZ773104 (study PRJEB29015, sample SAMEA2737857) | human gut metagenome | biome: human gut; feature: human-associated habitat; material: faeces | place: China | collected 2012 ...
TACAAGAACATACGTTGAGGAGACAGGCGGAGCAAACTTCATCTTCGTTACAAAAGACGGCACAGTCGTAACACCGAAGTCCGACTCTATCCTTCCGTCCATCACACGCCGCTCCATCCTCTACGTTGCTGAGCATTACCTCGGCTTAAAGACAGAGGAGCGTCCGGTTCCGTTTACAGAAGTAAAAGATTTCGCTGAGTGCGGTCTCTGCGGTACCGCTGCTGTTATCTCCCCGGTCGGCAAGATCGTAGACCACGGCAACGAGATCTGCTTCCCGAGCGGCATGGAGAAAATGGGTCCGGTGATCCAGAAGCTCTACGACACATTAACAGGCATCCAGATGGGCCACATCGAGGCACCGGAAGGCTGGATCCATGTGATCAAATAATTAACCGTGTGAATTGTATCAGAGCAGGATTCCTTTGGGGGAGTCCTGCTCTTTTTTCTTTATAATTCTTTTATACCGGACTCCCTTGCTTTTCCAAAAGCACCATGTTAAGATACATTTAAGCAAGGTTTCTAATGAATTCTATTATCTAATATCATCTAAGCCGGATTCGGCATCTGAAGACTCTTTGCTAAAACACCAAAATCATCTGGCAGGGAGTCGAAAGAAGCACTTTCCTGCCTAATCTCAGGAAAGGAAGGTCTGGTATGAAACAACAGAATCATTATGCTTATGATATTCCGGCGGAGTATGCGGATATCATTGATCCTTCGAAAGTAAATCTCAGTGATTTTGCCTTATTTCTGGCGGTCATGAAGCGCAAAAAGGCACATGAATGCGTGCTGAGTATTATTTTAGGGGAGCCTGATCTAAAGCTGAATCAGGTTCATGTGGAGGAAGTTGTACTTAACGCAAAAGGAGAACGGGGCATCCGGCTGGATGCATGGGCGGTATCTGAGGATTCCCGGCATTTTGCGACGGAAATGCAGAATGACTCAGACATCGATGATGTGCGAAAGCGATCAAGGTTTTATCAGGGACTTTTGGACAGTCCGATACTGAAGTCCGGAAGGAAAACAAAATACCGCCATCTGCCTTCAACGATCGTGACATTTATCACTCAGAAGGATATTTTCGGGAAAGACCGCGCAATGTATACGTTTACTGAGCGGTGTCATGAGTTTCCCGAGATGGAGTTAGAAGATGGAACTAAGAAAATATTTTTAAATATGACCAGCAAGAATGGACGGGATGAGCTTGTGAGTTTTCTTCAGTACTGTAAGAATTCTACGCTTGATAATCCGGAGATCACGATATTGGACGAACGATTGAAAACACTCGATGCGATAGTAGCTGAGGTTAAGCAAAATGAAGAATGGGAGGTCGCACGTATGAGTATTTTATCTACTGGAATTGAAATTGGTGAGAAGAAGGGAATCGAAATTGGACAGAAAAAAGGAATATTAGCAATGATTCGCATGGGAAGAGAATTCCATTTAAGCGATGATACTATTCTGGAACAAATATGTAAAAATTTTGATCTGGATCAGATCACTGCGAAAGAATACATTGATTCTTTTGGGAAATAATTATCCATATTCATCAAAAAGATCCGGGAGACCATCCATACATGATGGGATCCCGGATCTCTTTAATTTTTCTTTATTTATGCCGCATGGAATCTTCCATCCCGCCTGCAGATCTCCTCAAACTCCTTAAGCTTCTGCTTTGCCTCCGGACTTAAGTCATCCGGAACCTGTATTCTTACGACGGCGTACTGGTCACCGTGGAGTGACGGGTCTTTTAAGGAGACGATACCTTTGCCGCGGAGACGGATCTTTGTACCGGAGCGGGTTCCGGCTTTGATTTTGCAGACCACATCGCCATATAACGTGTGGACAAGAGTCTCACCGCCGAAGACGGCCGTGGTGAACGGAACTTCCACATCGCTGTAGACATCCATGCCCTTTCTCGTCCAGCCCGGCTTCTCACCGACTGCGATCTTGAGAAGCAGGTCGCCCGCGGCACCACCGCCGGTTCCCGGCATTCCTTTACCTGCAAGCCGGATGCTCTTTCCGGTCTCGATGCCTGCCGGGATCTTTACCTTCAGGGTCTGCGGTCTGCTGCCAGGCTGGTTCGGGTTCTGGATCGTGATGGTCTTTTCGCAGCCATGAACGGCCTCATCGAAGGTTATCTGGACCTCCGCATTTAAGTCGTTGCCGCGGTCAGAAAATCCAGAACCGGAAAATCCATTTCCGCCGCCAAAGCCATGGAAGCCGGAACCGCCAAAGCCAGCGCTGCCAGCTCTTCCTTTGCCGCCAAACATATTTCCAAACAGATCACCGAAGATATCATCCCCGTCACCGCCCTCAAAATGGAATTCATGATATGTTCCATCTCCGGAGCGGAAGGATCCAGACCGGTATGCTCCGCCGGCACCGTTTCCGAAGCCGCCGAAACCGCCAAAACCACCGGCACCTGCTCCGGCGCCCTGTCCGTAACCTGCCGTCTCATCAAAGGCAGCATGTCCGAACTGGTCGTAAAGCTTCTTCTTCTTCGGATCACTCAAAACGTCGTAAGCCTCATTTACATCCTTAAACATCTGCTCCGCCGTCTTATCGCCAGGATTGGAGTCCGGATGATACTTCTTTGCCAATTTTCTATATGCACGTTTAATTGCCGCAGCATCCGCGTCTCTCGAGATGCCCAGCACATCATAATAATCTCTCTTTGTCGATGACATATTCACCACCTCACTGTTCTATATGTAATGTAACATATCAAATATTCAATGTCAAGGGAGGTATGTGAATTTTTTGTGATATTTAAAGATCCCGCCGAAACCTTCCTCTGTACAATATCTGTACGTCCTGGCTTTTGGCGGGATCTTTATTTTTCAATATTTGCTTTACTGTTCTGATTATTCCTACTTTTCAAAAATCTGCCGGAATTCCTTTACCTGGGTCCGACCGATGGGCAATGCCTCAGCATCATAGTACTTCATCTTCACACAATATCCGTTATTGTAGCTCACCTGCATCTCCTTCACATAATCCAGATTGATCAGGTAGCTCTTGTGGATCCGGAAGAACCGGCTCTTTTTCAGGTGGGTCTCATAATTGTTCAATGACTCGTTCTGCAGATAGAAGGATCCGTCCTTCATATGGATCTTGCAGGAACGCTTTTCCGTCTCGATGAACACGATATCCGCCACGTCAACAACCTGAAAGCTGGAGCCCACGTTCACCATGATCTTCCCGATTTCATATCCGGGACCGGCGGCCTTTTCCTTTATGTGTTCATGGACCCGCTCCATCGCCCGTTTGACGCGCTCATAGTCAAAGGGTTTTAAGAGATAATCCACCGCCCCGATCTCAAAGGCCTTTACCGCGTATTCCTGGAACGCAGTGGCAAAGATGATCAGCGTGTCCGGCTGCTTTCTCTTTATCATGGATGCCAGCGTAGTGCCGTTCATTCCACCCAGATTAATATCCACAAAACACACATCAAAGGTCTCATTTTCCAGCATTGCAAGAAATTCTTCGCTTCCGTCGGCCTCCGCGATCTCCGCCTCCGGCTCACACTGTTCCACCAGATATTTAAGTTCGCTTCTTGCCGGGCGCTCATCGTCAACTACTGCTATTCTCATACCTCATGCCTCCCATGTTCTGCCAAAAACTCCGCTGTTCCAAACAGCAGGCTGCTGTCATCTGTTCTTTCAGAAGATCGTCAGCCTGGCGTTTTCTCCTGCTGCGCGCTTCCAACCGCGCTGTCCGGAATGTTCATCCGCACGTCCGTCCCTTCTTCACTTGTCACGATCTGGAGTCCGTAGGACTTTCCGTATAAGGAGATCAGTCTCTGCTGCACGTTCATCATTCCGATTCCTGTGTGTTCCACTTTTTCCCCGCCGTACAGGCTCTGGACGATCCGGTAGTCCATTCCCGGTCCGTTGTCGATCACGTCGATCCTCGTGGACCGTTCCTCCCGTTTTACGTTTACGATGACCTTTCCGACTCCTTTTTCCCTCTGCATTGCCCCGTGATGGACCGCATTCTCCACGATGGGCTGTAAGATCAGGTTCGGCACGCAGCTTCGCAGCGCCTCCGGATCCGCATTGATCTCGATCGAGAGACGTTTTTCAAACCGCGCCTCCTCAAGCATCGTATAGGCTTTTACATGCTCAAGTTCCGTGTCAAGAGTTACCATATAATCGGTATCCTCCAGCATGCTGCGGAAATAGGAGCTCAGTGCCAGCAAGAGCTCCCTCGCCTTCTCCGGCTTTTCCCGGCAGAAGTAGGAGATCGTATTTAAAGAATTGAACAGGAAGTGCGGATTGATCTGGGACTGCAGGGTCCGAAGCTCCGCTTTTCTCAGCTCTTCCTTCTGTTTCTCCATCTCCGAGAGCTTGATCTGCATCGCGAAGTGATTCGCCAGTCCCGTGACAAATTCAATATCCGCCCGATAGGAATAGGCATTTTTCTTCACCAGCATCACAAGCGCCAGAACCTTTCCCTCATCGAGGAGGATCGGTGCGGAGATGATCACATTCTCCTTATAAAGAGGATAAAATCCGTCCTCCGGTAAAGGCACGCGGCTGATCCTCGTTGTCTTGAAGGTCTTTGTTGCAGATAAAAGTCTCGGATAATTGTTCTCTGTGAGAACGATACTGGAAAATGCCCCGCTCCTTGCCAGAAATTTCATGTCATCGATCAGTGCCGCGCCCTGACAGTGGTACTCTTCCATAATAATGTCGATGATCTTTCCCGCCGTCTTCCGGTCCTTCTCCACAGAGCCAAGATACGGGGTACACCGCTCGGCGGTTCTCATTGCGAGGGAGACCTTGGACGCAACCTTCAAGTCCTCCGTGTTGAAGATCGATTTAAAAACATTAAAGAAGATCACCATGCCGACGGAATTGATGATCACCATCGGAACGATCACGATCTTTACGATATCAACGGCCGCATCAAACGGTCGGGTGAGCAGCAGGATCAGAACAATATGGATCATCTCGGAAATGAACGTGACTCCAAGCAGAAATGTATTCGAGTACTGGCGGTTTTCCTTCTTCTTCCAGCCGATAAAGGAACCGATGATCCCGTGGATGATTGCGGAGAGCACACAGGCCACCGTGGAGATCCGCTCCGGGAAGATCAGATACCGGTGAGCCGCCGCAATCGCTGTCGTGATAAAGCCGGAGACAGGACCGCCCAGAAATCCGGCGGACAGGACACCGATCACCCGGGCATTCGGCAGCGCCCCTGTCACCTGAATCCCGATGTAATCAGAGATGATGCAGAAGACGCCGAAGATTACACCGAGAAGCACCTTTTCCCAGAGCCTCTGCCAGACGCTCTCTCCTCTTCCTTCCTCACTTCCGCCCTCTTCATTTAATAGAAGTCTCTGGACAAAGTCCATCTTCGTCATCATGAAGGCGAGCACTACCAATAGGCAGATGTTAAAGCAGATACTGTAAATAACATCAAGCAGCATGTTGTTTCCTCCTGTCTCTGACGATCCCTGTTTTTCTATATCTGTCCGCAGTGGTTATCGCCATCTTCGCAAAACCTCCATTTCGAAACGTCTGCGCTTCCATCTGCGCATGGCATGGATCACAACTGTCTGACGCCTGCCCCGGCGTATTCTAACAGACACATATAGAAAAACAGGGACCGCCGCAGTAAATTTTCTGCAGCAGTCCCTGTGTGTTCACCGGTTATCTATGAAGGTCTACGCTGCCGCCGGTGCACTCTTCTTTGCAGCTGCTTTCTGGAATACGAATACAACTGCGCAGATCACGATACCTGCGATATCTGTCACAAGACCGCTGTCGATCAGGAGATAAGCGCCAATGAGGCTGGCAATTCTCAATACGATGTTGACCTTTGTGAACAGGTAACCTTCAACTGCTGTACTGATTAAGAATACACCAACTGCAGCAGTTACTGCAACCTGAATCGCTTTTGCAAGCGGAGTATCAAGCAACAGAAGGTCTGTATTGTATACAAACATGTACGGAAGAATGAATCCTGCAAGTGCAAGCTTTACGGATGCCCATCCTGTCTTCATCGGACTTCCGCCTGCGATACCTGCTGCCGCAAAGGCTGCAAGGGCAACCGGCGGTGTCAGGTTTGCGAACATTGCGAAGTAGAAACAGAACATGTGGGCAACCAGGGCCGGGATACCAAGCTGTACCAGAGCCGGAGCTGCGATCGTGGATGTAATGATATAGGACGGGATACTCGGAAGACCCATACCTAAGATCATGCAGGTGATCATTGTGAACACCAGTGTGAACATCAGGCTCTTTCCTCCGATGCTGATGATGGTATTTGCCATATTCAGGGCGAAACCTGTGATCGAGCAGGAACCAACGATAATACCAACGCAGGCGCAGGCGATCGCTACGGATACGGTAGACTTCGCGCTCGCTACCATCGCATCAAGAATATCCTGGAAGGTCATTCTCGTATTCTTTCTGCACTGCGCCACGATGATCGTGAATACGATCGTATAGAACGCAGCCATGATAACCGTCTTTCCGGAGAAGAACAGCATGTAAACGAGGAAGATGATCGGGAGTGCCAGATGACCGTACTCCTTCATGACCTGGGACATCTTCGGAAGCTGATCCTTCGGAGTTCCCTGCATTCCCATCTTCTCAGCCCTCATCTGGATCTGGAACAGGATGCCCATGTAGTAGATAACTGCCGGGATGATCGCGGATAAAAGAAGTTCGTTGTACTTCATGCCAAGAGTATCTGCCATGATAAATGCGGCAGCACCCATAACCGGCGGCATCAGCTGTCCGCCGACAGAACCGGTCGCAACAACGGCACCTGCGAACTCGTCGTCATAGCCGGATTTTTTCATAAGCGGGATCGTGAAGGAACCGGTCGTAACAACGACGGCTACGGCCGCACCGTTGATCATTCCGAGAAGTCCGGAAGCAACGACTGCTACCTTTGCCGGGCCGCCCTTTGTGCCGCCCGCGATGGCGTTTGCGAAGTCGTTGAAGAACTGACCCATGCCACACTTGTTCATGACTTCACCGAAGGCAATGAAGAGGAAGATGTAGGTGGACGCGACGTTGACCGACGATCCGTAAATACCTTCCGTGTTCGAGAAGAAGTGGCTCATTAACTTCTGCCATGTATATCCTCTGTGGAGGAAGATGCCCGGGACATCGATCGGGATGAGTCCCTGCTTCGTGCCCATTAAGCTGTAGATCATAAAGATAATGGAGATGATCGGGAGAGCCATGCCGCAGACACGTCTCGTTGCCTCCAGAACGACCAGGGTTAACAGGGTACCGATTACGACATCCATCATGTCCGGCTTTCCGGCACGGTTGATGATGTTTACATAATCTACGCACATATAGATCGGAACTGCGGCTGACAATGCGATAAATACATAATCATACCATGCGATCACTTTGCGGCTCGCTTTTTTCGTAGCCGGATAAAGCATGAAGGCAAGAATCAGGATCATGCCGACATGGATGGAACGATGCTTTAATGTTTCCGGCATGTAAAGACCGGATGCGAAAACCAGATGATATAAGGTAACGATGATCGCGAATACCCGGTAAGCTTTCTTTAATACCGGGGATCCGAACTTTCTCGTCTTGCTCTCTTTATCAAACTGCTCGAGGAGTTTCTGTTTTTCTTCCTCGCTCATCTCTGCTTCCGCTGTACTGGGGACGATGTTTTTTTCTTTTTCGCTCATACAGATTTCCCTTCCCTTCGTTGTCAGAGTTGTTGTCGATGTTTCTTCAGCAGTTTCCTTTTCTTATTTTTCGAAACCATTCCGGATCCTCAGCACCATTTTTACGTGATGCGGCATGTCAGAGCCCTGAATCAGGAGCTCGCCATTCACCTTGATGTTCTTCAGGGCTGTCTGGGAATTGATCCAGTTGAACTGCGGAAAGACGCTTTCGATCTCATCCATGTAGACGAGTCCGTCTTCGTAGCGGTATTTGCAGTCCATCTCTGCCGGAATTCCGGCACCGAAGCCCGCGACCGCGATGGTGTGGAGAATGAAGCTTCCGTCTTTCTGTATTTCGTAATACTCGTACCATGGAATATGCTCAAAGGAATGTTCCCACTGGAAGGAAAGCTCGTCACCGGTCTTTACCGGAATCTCCCGGTAAACATTTCCGGTTTCAAGCTCTTCGATCACCAGAATTTTTTTCTGCTGCCGTATAAATACGGCAGCAGAGATTGCTGTGATTACCAGAAGAACCGGAATCAGGATTTTTAATTTAGTTCTCAGGAGTCTCATAACCGTGATCCTGCCACCACTTCGCAGCACCGTCATGAAGCGGGATCTTTACATCGTCAACACCGAAGGAAACATCGATGTTCTTGTCTGCTGTGTTGTGGGATGCCTTGATGGTAGCGATTCCATCGTCGGAGAAGATGCAGTCAAGCATATCGTAGACCATGTCATCGGATACATCCTTATTTACAAGCATGATATTGTAAACGAATACGCTCTCCACGTCCTCTTTGTTGTTGTATGTATTGGCCGGGATCGTGCTTGCGGAGAAGAACGGATACTTCTCGATCAGGTTATCTCTGCCTTCGCCGTCGATCGGAACGATCACCATATCGTAGCTGAATGCCAGCTCGCTGACGGTTGCGTTCGGAAGACCGGAGGTAACAAATGCCGCGTCGCACTGACCGTTCTTCATCTGGTCGATCGCTTCGCCGTAGGATAAGTAGTCAACATCACTATCCTCATATGTCATGCCGTATGCTTCGTAGATCATTCTCGCATTTAACTCAACACCGGAGTTCGGAGCACCGATACCGACCCTCTTGCCCTTTAAGTCCTCAACGCTCTTGATGCCTGTGCTTGCTACGGTTACGAGCTGTACGTAGTTCGGCCAGAGTCTCATCATGGCTCTCAGATCCGGCTCTGCCTTCTCAAACGCACCAAAGCCCTCATACGCCTGTACGACGGAGTCCTGCATTGCGATCGCAAGCTCTGCCTCACCGTTTAAGATCAGGTTGATGTTCTCAACGGAAGCGCCGGTTGCCTGTGCGGATGTCTTATATCCTGCATTTCCTAATGCGGTTGCAAATGCGCCGCCGATCGGGTAGTAGATACCACTCGTAGGACCGGTTGCGACTGTGACAAACTCAGAACCTCTGTCAACGTTCACGGACGTGCTGCCTGCCTCTGCGCTGGAACCATCCGCCGCTTTCTCAGTTACGGCTGCCGCTGTTGTGTCAGCTGCTGTTGTAGATGTACTGCCGGAACTGCTGCCGCATCCTGCAAGAGCTGCTGTCATTGTGAGTGCCATAGCTGCTGCTGTGATTCTTTTCACTAATCTCATACTGTTTACCTCTCCTTCTTTTTGTTTACCCGTAACGATCCGGTCCCACCCGGATCATTACATACCCACTTTTCAAATGCTTCATATTCTTTATAAATATTTCACATTTCATGTCTAAATTTTAACGTAAACATAACCCTGATACAATGGGGTTCGTGCAAACTGCACAAAATCGTGTATGAATGGTAAAAATTGATGTGTGAAATGCAGGAATAAGACAGTTTTCCTGTGAATCTATATGATATTATTTTAACAATTCTTTGCACACCTTTGCGATCGATCGATGAGTTCGCTTGATAAGTAGGAATTGATCGTTCCCGTTAATATATTGCTTTAAATTTTTAAACTTTAACGCGCATAAGTGTTGACTTTTCTCTCTCCTGTCTTTATACTATGGACATAGCGGATCACGCCTCGCAGGCTTTGCCGATTTGGAATACAAAGCACCGGCATTCTTTCTGCGAGATGTGCGTTATATAACGCATGACCGGATATTACATCAATCATATAGAAACAGGGGAGTAACCGCTTATGGGAGCAATTGTAAAAGTAAGAAATGTAAAATTGGGAGACGGAATGCCGAAGATCTGCATTCCGGTTACGGATACAAATCTCGATGACCTGAAAAAATCTGTAAATCTGATCCGGAATACTCCGTTCGACCTGATCGAATGGCGTGCGGACTTCTACACCGGTATGGAAGATCCCGAAGTCCGGACCAAGGCAATGACCTTATTCCGAAATACTTTGGGAAATATTCCGGTACTCTTTACGATCCGCACCAGCGTGGAAGGCGGAATGATGGAGATCGACACAGAGACCTACACGAAGACGATCCTCGCCGTGATCGACAGCGGTCTTATTGACCTCGTGGACGTGGAACTCTCCCGTGGGGAAGAGACGATGAAAACGATCGTTGCGGCAGCCCACCGGGTCGGTGTAAAGGTCGTCGCTTCCCGCCACGACTTTACCGCAACGCCGGATAAGAACATCATCATAAGCAATCTCTGCCTGATGCAGTCCCTGGGCGCTGATATCGTGAAATTCGCGGTGATGCCGCAGTGTGAGCGGGATGTCCTGACTCTGCTTGACGCAACGTTGACCATGAAGGAGGAGCACAGTGATACCCCGGTGATCACCATGTCCATGAGCCCCACCGGCGTCATCAGCCGTATCTGCGGTCAGCTCGTCGGCTCCTGCGTGACCTTCGGAACCGCAGGAAAGGCATCTGCGCCAGGGCAGATCCCGGCGAACCTGTTAAGCACGTTCCTGCAAGCTCTGGCATAAATGACTGTTCACACGGATATGAGCTCCTTCACAACGATACCCCTCTGTGTCCAGCTCCCCTCTGCTCACTTTCTGTTAAACCCCTATAAGCTCTAAATACCTTTACCATAAATGGTACCCGCTCAATGCGAGATCATATTCTCCGCAAAGATCCCATACCCCCTCGTCGGATCGTTGATAAACACATGGGTCACAGCCCCGATAAGTTTTCCGTCCTGGATAATTGGTGAACCGCTCATACCTTGAACAATGCCGCTTGTCAAATTTAAAAGTTCCTCATCTACAACACGGAGAACCAGGCCTTTATTTTTCTGAATGCTGCCGTAATCCACCTTCTGAATTTCGATCTCATAATCTTTTACTTCCCCGGACACATTGCTTCGGATGTACGCAGTTCCCTTGTGAGTATCCTGTCGGAAACCGACGGGAATCGCATCGGTTTTTATTGAATCCAGAAAATGGTTGTTTACGGTTCCGTAGATTCCCTCTGCCGTATTCTCCTTCACTTCCCCCAGTTTTGTTCCTTTTCCGTAATAGATCACTCCGGACATGACTCCCGGCTTTCCGGTCTGGCCTTTTTCGAT
>ERZ773104.4663-NODE-4663-length-11143-cov-4.993506_pt1 | contig 11143 bp, 7 predicted proteins | sample MGYA00511920_ERZ773104 | MGnify/ENA primary metagenome ERZ773104 (study PRJEB29015, sample SAMEA2737857) | human gut metagenome | biome: human gut; feature: human-associated habitat; material: faeces | place: China | collected 2012 ...
TCCGTCTGGTCTTTTCCTTTTATGATGATTAAGTGCTTTCGTGCGTCCATAGGCATCTCTCCCATTCAATCAAACATGCAAGCACAACAGTATACCGAATCTTCTTTAAAAGCTACTGAAATTTCTATGGCATTAATTGTTTTCTTCGAAATTCTCAACCTGTTCCATAACTTTTTTAAAAACTTCAGGACTGTACTGCGGAGGATATCCATTCTTAACCAAACATACCTTAATATCAAATTTGAGCTGGTCACGGACGATTTGATTGTTAAGCCAATCCGCAAAGGATGATTTTGTATCAATGATCTCCTTTATCTTCCTTGCGAGAGCTTTGCACTTACTGTTTACAATGACTCCGCCAAAGTTCTTATCCTCGCCGTATTCAAAGTTGTATTGATCCCTCAATGACATCAAAATATCATAGAACGCCTTTTCTTCGAAGGTTAAACCAACTTTTCGGAAACTTTCACGGCTCTCGTTCATTTCCTGCAAAATTCTTAATGCCTGTTCCGTAGCATTGCGAATAATATCTTCCGATGCCTGTTCCTGCGTTTCTCCAGCCTCTTCCGAGGAAAGGCGTTTGCGACGCTCATGGTATTCCGCAATTGTTTTTTCAAGCATCTCTTGAAATTTCTTCGCAGCGACTTGATTTGTTTTGCTGTATTCTATTATTTGCCTACGCAGTGTTTTGATCAGTAGTTCAAGTTTTGAAGCCGGCATTTTTACATCAGACAGTTTTTCTAAGAATTCCGGGCCGAAAATATCTTCTTGTTCACCTTCGTTGAGAACGTTTTCCACCCTGTTGTATCGAAGGGCCTCTTCGACCATTTGGGCAACATGGCGGTTCATTACCTCGGTGTCGACCTCACTTGTTCCGCTCATTTTGCGGACAAATCCTGCAATTGCCATGAAACACTGGGCCAAGGCAGATTCTTCTTCGCCAAGATCTCCTGACGGTTGGCAAATATCAAATGCCATGCGCATCCGCTTTACAGTTTTCAGAAAATAGGTTTTGAAAGAAACTGTTTTGACGCTTTTACCGCTGTTGCTCATGCTTTGCATTTCTTGCGTGGAAACGAAAACAAACTCAGCCGCTTTAGAAAGATGGCGATATCGCTCAAATGGGTCTCCATCAGGATTCAAGAAAGGTCTCAAATCAAGACCGGCGAATAAATCCTTCAGCACGGACAATTCCTCTCTGAACACAGCAGTGGCCTGTTCGACATCGTCAGTCGTGGGCGCAACGGATGTATTGCCGCCGTATATCTTCATCGCCGTCCGCATATTGTCGCGAATGCCAATGTAATCAATAATCACGCCGTACTCTTTGCCTGGGTATTTTCTGTTCACTCGGCTGATCGTTTGAATAAGCATGTGCTTTTTTAAGGGTTTGTCGTTGTACATATATGTAAGCGCTGGAACATCAAAGCCAGTAATCCACATATCCACAACGATGGCAATATGAAAATTGGATTTTTCCTGTTTAAATGCTACATCCAGTGCATCGGAGCGCTTATCATTTTTAACGCCGCCGAGATAGTTATACATTTCTGCCTTATCATTGCTACCAACACTTGCAACCATAGCCATAAATGGCATGGTCTTCAATTCTTTCAGTTCCTCTTCCGTTGCGGAAACTCCGTCAGCAGTTTTCTTCTCAATAAACCATTCCGGATATTTATCTTGAAATATCTTGAGGAGTTCATAGGCAATGGGTCTTGAGGAACAAACGATCATCGCTTTCTGCACTCTGTCGGGGTCCGTCGCACAAGCCGCAACATAGTGGTCGTGGATGTCTACCGCCAACCGCTTCAAGCGGGAAGGCTCACCGAGGATAACTTCCATGGAGCTCATTGCCTTCTTGCTGGCTTCAATATCTTCTTCCGTTGCACCATCATCGGCACAGGTCTTGTAGTATGTTTCGATTTGTTTGACCTTCTCATCATCCAAAAGCACTTTCGCGATTCTCGGATGGTACTTGATGGACACAGTAAGGCCATCAGCTACGGCTTGATCCATGGTATATCGGTCGATTTCATTGCCGAAGGTCTGATATGTTTCCGCTATAGGCGTACCTGTGAAACCCACAAAGGTCGCTTGTGGGAACGCTTCCTTCAGGACCTTTGCATAAGGCTTGGACACCATCGCTTTCATATTCTCATCGGCATCTTTGCTGAACTGAATCTTCTTGGAATGTTCAAGCTGGGTTCTGTGCGCCTCGTCGGAGAAGCAAATAATATTTGCCCGGTCATTGATCAGCCCGATTTTGTCATCTTCTCTGTCACAGAATTTTTGTATGGTACAGATATAAAAACCGCCGCTTTCTCGGACACTTAATTCTTCACGAAGCTTCTTTCGGCTGGGAACAACGCTAACTTCTCCGAGATTCAGAAATTCTTTACTCTTCGTAAATAACTTCGCACCCTGCTTTTGCAATTCCTCTCTGTCAACGATCATGATGATGGTCGGAGATCCAATCTCAGGGCAGCGAAGGGATAGCTGGCGGGCAAGAAACGCCATGGTGTAGGTTTTGCCGCAGCCGGTGGCTCCAAAATATGTACCGCCTTTACCGCTTTTTTCTTCTACCGATTTTACAATACTTTGCTTCAATCGCCTTGCGGCGAAAAACTGCGGATACCGGCAAACGATTTCACGCTCGTCGCTGTCGTAAATGCTATCTTGGAAATAAATGTAATCGCGAAAGATTTCAAGGAATCTCTCAGGTGCGTAAACACCCTTTACCATATTTTCAGTTTCCTCAAAAGGCAGCGTTGATACCTCGTCACCGTCGTTTACTCTGCGCCACGCGTAAAAATGCTCATAGGGTGTACGAACGGTACCAAGCCGGGTCTTCACACCATCCGAGATGCAGGCCAACGGACAATAATGCAGCAGATGCGGAATATCCCGCCAGTAGCGAATATTGATCTGCTCCCACGCATCATAGATGGTGGCATTGGCATCCGCCGGGTTTTTAAGTTCTATCACACAGAGCGGAAGCCCATTGACAAACAGAAGCACGTCCGGCCTACGGGTTTGTTTTTGTCCGTTATTGACATACTCCACAGCAAACTGGTTGACACAGCGGAAAATGTTGTTTCCGGGATTTTCATAATCAATCAGAGCCACCATTCGTGGTGTCCCGCTCTGCGGTGTAAATTGAACACCATCTATCATCCAGCCATAGACCTTGTGCAGCGTTGCAAAATCGTTCTCCGCGCCAACAAGGCGCACAGAATCTATGATGCTACGAATTTCGTCCGGCAGTAAATCCGGGTTGGTTTCGGTCAAAAACCTCTCCAAATCATTGGAATACAGTACATCCTTCCGGGTCTGCCGGTTGATTTTGTTTCCCTGCAAATACTGCCATCCCTCTCTTTCCAAGAAGGCAATAAAGGCATATTCATATTCAGATTCGCAAAAATGTCCGTTAAAGTTTTGAAATTTAGACATGGGGTTAGCCTCCATATTTTTCGAGCAATTTCAGCAAATCTTCTACCGCACACTCTGAACTTCCGTTACTCTTCTCTTCCAAAAAAAGTGCATCGTATTGCTCGTCACTCAGTAATTGCATTCTATATTCCAGCTTGTTAGGGATATTCTTATTTAGAAAACTTTTCCTCGTTAAAGTATCCAAATACAGTGCCAGTTGAATGAGAATTGCCCTTTCAGCGTCAGGTTCTGTATTTGTAAAATGCACATATTGATTGATGAGTTTCTTTGGCTCTTCCAAAAGTCTTCGTGCATAAAATTTATCATATTCACCGTAATCTCCATCTGGCTCTAAATAGTATACCTTTTGAAGATTGTATCCATATTTGGCGAAAATACCGTCATCAGGTGAAATATAACCAATGGAATCAAATAAAGTAGTCTCCAGCCATGCTTCGGGGTGTTCGATTCCATTATTTTCATAACCATCATAGGACATATTCTGCAACTCATTCCTCAGAAATCCCAGTGCATATCTAATTGCATTTTGATACTTTTCTAAAGCAGCATTATTCTGAGAATCCGACAGCTCTATAGTAAAAAAGCGGATATATTTATCAAATAGGTAATCATTCCCATAGTCAAATCTCTTCAAGTATTCATCTTTCAAATGCGTCAACCATTGAACGATGTTATTATCAAACTCAGCAAGGCTCTTTACTTTCTCGCTCCGAAGTCGTTCGTATTCCTTGTCGGTGTATGTATTCTTTGCTTCAATAATCTTTGGAATAAAGTCGATCCACTTTGCTAAATACTGCTCAAACTGTGAAACGTAGAGTCCAAGATAGATTGTTTTTTCACTGCGATTTGATGGATAAATAAACGCCATAAGATCAGCGTTTTCATCATTGTACAAAGTAAGGGTATTCTTCCATGAAACAAACGGGCAACAGTGAAACTGGCTGCCATTCAGGAACTCTTTCTGGTGATTTGTACAGAGCGGATGCACAGAACACAGGGAGCGGATATATTCAAAATATTTTTGGTCAGTACTTCTCTCCTCAAACTCATTTTTGAAAACTGATGTCGAGTTTTCTATTTCTTCAATTAACCGGTTATCGACTCTGAATATTTTTCCGATTGTTTTTATGCAATCAATTACAATATAGGCATTATTGATAAAATCATAAAAATCAAATGCAGAGCGAGACCTTTTATCCTTGCCCAGCTCAATATGGTTAAGATAATCGAGTGTATCTTCCAACCTGTCCATTGCAGCACAAATTCGATCCCATGCGCAATATGATCCCTTTGTTTGTTTTTCATCATGCACATTATCAATAGACTGTTTTCGTCGGTCATTCACTGCGTCCCGCAAATTTCTGGCATATTCTGTATTAAATTGGAAACGGAACGTTTCCATCATTTTCCTTCCTCCAGCGAGCCGCGAATCAGTATCGGGCAGATGTTTTTGATCTGTGCCTTTAGCTGCTCATTGATTTTTTTGCGGGCGTTGTATACGGTGTACATTTCGGCGATAGACTTCTGCACCTTAATACTGGGAATGGGGATTTGAACATCGCACATGTTCTCAAAAGAAAAGATATCTCTTGTTGTACCGTAGGAAACATATCCAGCAAAGCGTTGAGTTTCCTTCCGATTCATCCAAAGCATAAGGTATTGGGGCATCAGCACCTCCACATTAACGATTTCAAACACTTGATAAGAACTTGACACCACACAGTCAGGGCCATCTCTCAACGCAATCGGAAGTTTTGTGTTATGAGATTTCATCACCCGATTAAAGGCAAATTGTCCCGTGCGCACAATACTTCCATTCTCACAATCTTCAGCAACGCGCTTAGGGTCGGTAAATATGTGTTCAACATTGACACCTTGAAATAGGGAAATAGCATTATTGCTGTTTCTCTCATTGCAGGGTCTTAAATATGGGCCAATTTTTTCGCACGGCATTTTTCTCCGCAAATCTTCGATATATCCGTCGCAAGTGAGCTTCAAATCTTCCAAGCCGCGCTCGTATGCCTGCTGGTTGGCAACCATGGCATTGTAGATATCGACATATTTCTGCTGTGTCGGCAGGTCGGGCAATTGGATTTCAATATCCTCCATATCCTCAAACCAAAAATACTCACGCGCTGATCCCCAAGAATTTGCTCGTGCATACCTGTCAAACTCAGCCCTATTAAAATAGAGAAATAAGTATTCTGAAGTAATTATATCTTTTGCAGAATCGCATATCTTAAATACTACATACCAAGTTGAAACGATAAATATTTTATCTGTATCGTTATATGTAAGTGCTATTTTATTACCTCTACGAGATGTATCTGCAACATATGCAAATGATCCCGGAGGAAATAATTTGTAATTGCGAAGGTTTACACCATTAAGATCTGCTTTTGTTGGAAACATGCTTTTATCTGTACCAACTCCCATTACATCGCTTTCGCCATAGAGCCCGTCCGTATTTCGTAAATCCGAATACTCTATCAAGCCTTTTAGGCAACGCTTATTCAATCCCATAGCCAATCCCCCTGAACGCATCCTCCAGCATTTTCTGGGACTGCTTTTCCTGCGCCAGCACCTCACGCATTTCCTGTTGGATTCGTGCCATTTCCGCAGGGAAGTCGATCTCCAGATCGTGGTCGATAAACTCGATATACTTGCTGGGGATAAGGCTCCAGCCCTGCTTTTCGATCTCATCCATCCCCACGCTGCGGTAAAGCTCCGGCACGGCATAATCTGTGCCGTCCGTCCCCTCATTCTGCCACGTGTGATAAATGTCGGCAACGTGCCGGATCTGCGCTTCATTCAAAAGTACTTTCTTTTTACCCTCACCTTTCACGGGGTTTTCCGTCCATGTGCGCAGATCCATAAACAGGATTTCATGCTCCCGGTTGCGAAGCATCCGTTCGTGATACTTCCCGCCCTTCTTGTTCTGGTTCAGTATCCAGAGTGTGACACTGATATCGGTGGTGATAAACAGTTCTCGAGGAAGAATGACAATGGCTTCCACCTTATCATTCTGAATCAGTTTTTTGCGAATCTCTAAAGTGTCACTGTCGCCCAACGCGCCGTTCGCCAGCAAGAAGCCCGCAACGCCGTCTGCGGCTTTCAAATGCGAAAGCATATGCAAAATCCAAGCGTAGTTGGCGTTGCTCTCCGGCGGTGTGGCATAGTCTGCCCAGCGGGAGTCGTTTTTCAGATTTTCATCGTACCAGCCCTTGAGGTTAAAAGGCGGATTGGCCATGATGTAATTGAAATACAGGCCCTTATGCAGGTCATGGGTAAAGGAAGAATCTGCTTCGCCGCCAAGATGATGGCTGATGCCGCGCAGGGCAAGGTTCATCTTCGCAAGGCGATAGGTGGCGGGTTCTTTTTCCTGACCGTATACATTGATGCCGCTGATATCGCCCTTTTTCGCCTTGACAAGGTCAGCACTCTGAATAAACATACCACCGGAGCCGCAGCAGGGGTCGTACAAGGTGCCGTCAAAGGGCTCGATCATGGCAGCGATCAGTTGAACGGCGTCGTGGGGTGTATAGAACTCCCCCTCCTCTTTTGTGGCATTGACGGCAAATTCCTTGAGGAAATATTCATACACACGGCCAATCAGGTCCTTCTCCTCGCCAAACGCCTTATGACTGATTTTGTTGACCTCGTCAACCACCTTCTTGATGTCATTCGGCGCAAGGTTTCGAGTAGTAAATGTCCCCTCCACGAAGCATCCGCGAAGCTGCTTGCTACTGGTGGCAATGCTGTGCAGTGCCGTATCAAGCGCAACATTGAGCTTCGGCGCAGGCGTGTTGATGATGGTAGACCAACGAGCTTCCGGCGGGAGATTATAGGTACCGTCCGTGAAAGTGGCATCATCAAAGAATGCCGCGAAGATTTCAGGATCATCCGGGTCAAGCCCCTGTGCAATCAAATCCTCGCGAAGCTTTGCTACGCCATCCTCGAATTTTTCTCCGATAAAACGCAGAAATACGAGGGTCAGCATCATGTCGCGCTTTTCAAAGAAAGAGCCGGAATTGCGCGCCGCACGCAAAATATCTCTGCATTTGAACAGGATCGAGTCCAAATTTATCGTTTCTTCAATCTTTTTCTTAGCCATGCAATAATCCCTTTCTATTCTTCAGTCATCAGATGCTCTCTTGGCGTATCGTATTTATTCCCAGCAACGTTTTCAGCACATTCATAATCTGCTCGTATTCTATATCCGCTGCATAGGCAAATTGTTTGCGATACCTCTCCCACATTGTCTTGAGTTCTGGGCTTTCTTCGATGTTCTGAAAAATGCCGGGAACATCCTCAATCTGTCGAACCGTACCGCGGTGATTTGCGGTCGCCTTTAGTGCATTTTCAAACACTGCTCTGTCAAATTTCTGCGTTGTGGTCAGTATATAGGCATCGTAAAAATCTCTGGGACGGGTATTGAATACGCCGCGCCGCAAAATGGTCTCCACCTTTTCCGCCATAACGGTTTCAATGTTATACGCCCACAACTCATAAGTTTTCTCGTCATCGAAAATCTCAAAGAAGTTGTACTGTACCGCATGGGGCGTAATCGCATCGCCGGTAGATACATCCATGCTGAGCGGCGTAATAATCGTATCAAATCGTGCGTTCAGCATAACGCGGTATCCACCGTATATGTCGTCTTCGCGGATGGGCGAAATGGTGCCGATTTCAAACGAAACGCCATCGTTAAAGGGACTATTGCAGATATTGTCCAGTGCACTGCGGATTGCTTCCGGCGTAAGCGGCAAACTCTTGAGTGTGGTATCCATATCCATAGTCGCGCGGTTGTCCAGCCCCACTATGGCGGCCACCAGCATACCGCCTTTCAACACGAATTTATCTTTATATTCCGAAGCAGACAAACGCACAAGGAGGCGTTCAAACATGTAGTTTTGCAAAACGACCTGCGCAGGAATGTTTTTCTGCCTTGCGATGTTTCTGATTTTCGCCTTCAAGCTCATTGCATTACTCATAGAAGCACCTCCAAATACTGCCGCAGAACATTAGCCACCCGCATTTTCTTTGCATAACCACTCAGTTTGTTCAGATCTTTTTGGGGATTTACCGCATACAGTTTCAGTGCGGCGTGAAATGTTTCTGTCCCAAGCTTGTTACGACTGCGAATGACATCGCAGATGGTTCGCTCCAGATCATACGCGGGGACCTTGTTCCCGGCAGGTGTTTTCAGCATTGTTTTACCGAGTGCAAACAATTCAGGCTTGATATAATACACCTTACATTCCGACTTGATTGCCGCAGACGGAATGCAGCCAGACGGTGCCGTAACCGTATGTTCAAATGGTGTACGGTCAGAAATACCGTGAAGGTAAAGAGCTGTTTCGTGAGAAAAAATGATCCTGTCGGAACGGTTGCTGATGGCCAGCAGCTCGTCCTGCATATCATCAGGCAAAATATATTGACCCTTCACGATACGATGTATTCTATTTTCCTTGCACAGTTTGCAAAGCATTGCTTTCGAGATGCCGCTCTGTGCCGCTATTTTTGTTTCGATGATTCCGCCATGCGCTTTAGCAATGGTGGAGAGTTCCGTCATGTAATCCATGCTCTCACCTCGGCTGCGATAATCCCTTAATATTATACTTATTATTATGATGAAAGTCAACTTGTTCTGAGTGCCAATCGAAAAATATTCATGATAAAATTACGATGAAGGTCAACAGCGTTTTCCTCGCAGGGTGCAGATACTTTCCCTTACTTCTGGTACGCTTTCCTTTAAAACACAGCTCGTATTAAGGGAAAGTTTCTATTCTTTGTCTATAGCGACGCAAATTCTGCGCCGCCTATCCCTGCATAAAGGACTTGCTTAACCTCTCCAGCAGAGGTACAATGCAACAAACCGAAGTGTCGATTCACTCGTCTACAGCACTCCGGCAAACTATGAAAAACCGCTTTCTGTCCCCTGTCACGAGGGTGTTCAGAAAGCGGTTTTTGACCACATGTTTGACTACAGACAGCCGTGGAGTGTGCGGAAACAGTGGAATCAAGAGTTGCGAAGAGCATCCATAATAAAGCAAAAGCGGCTATAAAGCGTCGGAAAAAATAGAAAAATTTTTATTCAAAAGTTTGGGAGCAGGAGGCCCAGGGTTCGAGTCCCTGCACTCCGACCACCTTTCTTTGAAAAACCGCCTTTTAGGCGGTTTTTCTGCGTTAAAAGTTTGATTCTTGAGATTCACTTGACCACATTCCAACTGTGGTCAGAGAGGTAAAATGGCGGTTGTAGCCTTGTATGGTAGAGTGGCAAAAACCGCTAAATCCCTAACCAATCCCTAACTGGCATAGCTCCAGTATTTTCACCCCAAATACGACGAAATCTTGAATATTCCATCATTATCCTCTATAATAATTTCACGGTGGGACTTGGTGCCACAGAAGTGGTCTTCTGGTGGCAATACATAACGGTGTTCACCTTTTTCAAACACACATCCAGTTTATTAAAGAAGGGATACATGATGGAAGATAAGCAAATCGGAGTTCCAACAAATGTTGCGGTTTTCATTGATTATGAAAATGTATATAAAGCTCTTTTGGAAGAGAAAACTAATGTTCTGCGTCTTGCTTTTTTTGAAAAATTAAGAAAATGGTGCTCCGAACATCAACGAAGAGTTGTTAGAATAGTCGTGTACTGTAATTTTGATAATATGGATTTACATGAATCTTTCCATCAGTCTGTATTGCAGAGTTATGGTGTTGAGACTGTTCATACTTCGAATCAGGGAAAAAACTATGCTGATTTGAAGATTACCATTGATGTTTTGTCATCCATGTATTCCAATAATAATATTGATGAGTTCTTCATCATGTCCAATGACAAAGACATGACCCCTTTGCTCAACACAATTAGAGCAAACAAGCGAAATGTTGCCGTTATTACTACAGGTTCAACATACAATCCCTCAATCTGTGAATTCGCTGATAGTCATATCGAGTTAGAAGAAATCTGCGACGTTGAGGTCACACACAAAATCATTGATGACATCGCAAATGCTTATTGGAATAAACTTGAAAGTTATATAAATGCACAGATTTCAAACTTCGGCGTCACAGGTAAATACGCACATTATGAACTCAAATATGTATTAACTAATGAAATTAGATATTCCAAAGTCATGAGTTATGAGTTAGCTACCATTATCAAAGGATTCTACGATGATGGAAACATCTTTTTCTACAATTACAAATACGGAACGAAACCCTGTGTGGGATTTGCGCCTATAAGTAAAAAAGCAGACTTAATTTCAAAAGGCATCATCAAGGAAGCAGACGTTATTGCCACTTATGACATTCAGAAGGATATTGATGATTTATATGCAAAAGCCCTAAGATGAAATACAGTTGACTTTAGCGCACGACATGGTATAATAATTATTGAATTCTATATACTCAATAAGAGGACGAACTTTTGAGCAACAGCTGAAAAAGTGAAGTTAATCAGAAAGTAGTCCCAGAAAGCTCCCTATTTTATAGAGAGCTTTCTGTTTTATCCTCTATTACTCATCGAGAAATGGATGCCCAAGGGACTATGATTTGTCCCTTGGGCATCGTTTACTTTATCCCACCTTCTCGAACGGTATCACCTTGCACCGGCTCTGCTCCGGCGGGTCGGGAGGTTCCGGGGTGTTGGCTGCCGTGACCGACTCCATGAAGCCGC
>ERZ773104.4671-NODE-4671-length-11127-cov-22.056268_pt1 | contig 11127 bp, 8 predicted proteins | sample MGYA00511920_ERZ773104 | MGnify/ENA primary metagenome ERZ773104 (study PRJEB29015, sample SAMEA2737857) | human gut metagenome | biome: human gut; feature: human-associated habitat; material: faeces | place: China | collected 2012 ...
ATGATTACAAAAATGGTGTTAAGGAATTGGATGATGAACACCATTACAGATTGGAAAAGTTTAAGGCGGCAGGGTTGAAATAACAACAGATAATCAATTTGTCATTTGTTAGCTTGATTATAGCATTGCTTGTTTTTGGAGATAAAGAGAAAAACTATTTGAGGAAGAGCAAGCGAAAATAAGACCTATAGGACAAAATGTGTTGATAAAAACACCTGCATTCCTTGCAAATAAAGGGGAAAACAGTGTTTAATCTTCCTTGAAACAGCAACAACGGAGGAAGATTAAATGAATCAAGTAAATTGTCCTGTATGTAGAAATAAATGTATTAAAGCCGGAAAAACAAAAGCAGGGTCACAGCGTTGGCTTTGCAGAAAATGCAATTCATCAGTTACACACAAAATAGACAACTCTGCCAAATAACTGCAAATCTTCTTGGATTGGTTGTTTGGCAAAGAATCCCAATCATCGATGCACAGAGATGGAAGAACATTCAGACACAAAACCGCTAAATATTGGAATATATGGCCTATGCAGCCTAAAGTCGAGAACAGCAGGGATGTCGTGTATCTTGATGGTATTTATCTGGGAAGAAAAGCGTGCGTTTTAATCTGTTGTGATGATAAATATGTCCTTGGCTGGTATTTATGCAGATATGAATATGCTGCTGCATGGATGTCTTTAATGAAACAAATAGCCGAACCGAGAATGGTTGTATCTGACGACGGAATAGGGTTCGCAAAGGCATTCGAAAAAGTATGGTCCGGAGCAAAGCATCAAAGATACGTTTTCCATGTATTCTGCCAGGTAAAGCGTTACACGACATCAAGACCTAATTCAATGGCAGGTACAGAGTTATATAATCTGGCAAAAGAGCTCCTGAAAATAAATACAAAAGAAGAAGCGGATTTATAGATAAAACGATTTATTGAATGGACAAATAATAATGGCTATTCCAACTGATAAAAGTACCATGGTAGTATATAAAAATGAATGAGAAGAATAAACTGGAAAAAAGTCTCTCTAATTGGGACGATGCCATTGTATGGAGTGATTTACATAATTATGAATATTAAGGAATTGGCTTGTGGAAATTCGGCATTACATCTACAGAATGTTAAATTTTCTAAAGTGCCCAGATAGAAGTGTGATATATAAAAGAATATGCCAATATGAATGCAGTTTGTGTTGTTGGAGCTGGTTAGCCGATAGGTTAACCTGGATACCTCAGACGATTCACTAGTCAAAAAATGAATATAGTGGTTGTATTACTGTTGTTGCTAATGTTAAGTTGAATTTGTTTGATTAGGTTGTCTGAAATTTCTGCTTTACGGATATGATATGGAACACATTGAAGATGAAAACAGTAATAATTGTTGCCACCAAAATGTAGACAAAACTGCTGATATATGGGGAGTCACTTTTTTCGGACAGCAGCAACAGCGGAATTCTTATTTTTAAAATGACATTTCCCAAACAATGCAATGTTGAAATTAGTATAAGAATTGTGAAATAAAAACGTATGATAAGCGGCAGTTGTGTTTTTGATAAGTATGAATTTTCGTGATACCAATTTTAATATAGTGCAATTACCATGTAAATTGTAAAGCTAAGTCAAGCTGGAAAAGTTTTTGACTAATGGAGGTTTATTTGTGAATAAGGAAAGTGGCATTGGTAATTCAGTAAAAGTATTTCAAAACTAATCTTAATTCTCGAAATTATTATGAATAAATAGACATATAGATTCTTTATTGTATTTTTGATATAATAATTTTATGAAAAGTAGGGCTGATAGATATGAAGGGAAAACAGTTAATTTAAGTATTAAACTGTTATAGTAATGGGCACAAATAGTATTAAATATATGTCTCAATTAATGCAATTTAATTATATAATATTAAAGATGAAATTATTTATGGGCTAAAGTGGTTAATAATATTATTATAAATGTTAATATGAAACTGTGATTTTTATCATATAGGAATATAGAAAATTCTTATATGATATTTTTTAATTATTCTCGGTCATGTACTGAATTTTAATGAAGTTAATATTGATGCCGTGGCGTTTTGAATATCAGATTATGATAAGAGGAAGCACGCAGAATAGAAATCTTCTTATTGAAGTAATTAATAAAAATTATAATATAAATTCCACCAATAATAGATAGGCTCGATAATTAGTTGATATATGTAATTTGATTAAATTACATATTGACAAAATTGGTTAATATGATATTATAAAAATGTAATTTAGCTAAATTACAGAAAGGGGCTGCGATGAAATTAGAACAATTAAGTGACATAGTTAGCTTTACAATAGGTAAAAATCCTACGAGAATTAAAGAGCCGGAATTAATTTTGTATTCGTTAGAGGATTTCGAAAATGATTTGTATGGAATAACAAAGCCAAGTAATAAATCAGAATGTATCATCAATCTTATAAAATCAAAGGTGGCTCCGGTTTCAGTTGATAATAAAGATAAATGTATTACATCAAATTTTCTAAAATGCGAATTTAATGAGCAAATACTGGATAAGTGGTATTTTTGTTATCAATTTAATGAGGGAAAGGATTTTAAACAGCAAATAGCAATGGTTCATCAGGGAACAACTTTAAGTGTAAAAAAGTTAAATATGAAAATAGTAGGGGAATTGAAAATAAGATTGCCTGATATAGAAACGCAACATAAGATTGGTGAAATATATAGGCAGTCTTTAGTGCAAAATCGACGAATGATAAAGCAGGCAGAGGATATTAAGAAATTAACTCTTACAATTATAAGGAAACTTGAGGAGGATTAAAAAATGGCAGAAAGTAAAGATTTATTGCAGGTATTATGGAGTGGGGCAGATGTGCTCCGAGGAAAGATGGATGCGAATGAGTACAAAACATATTTATTAGGATTAATTTTTTATAAATATTTATCAGATTCATATTTAGCAAAGGTGTACGATTTGCTGAATGACGAGACGCCTGATGATTTACAAGAAGCACAAAAACAATATGAAGAAGTAATGAAAACAGAGGATGCAAAGGATTTGTTACAGGAATTGAGAGAGTCAATGCATTATACACTTGAACCGGATATGACATATGTAAGTATATTAAATGATGCTAAGGGAAATTCATTTAATAGAGAGAAATTACAGGCAGCATTTAATCGTATTCAGGAATCAGATGAATTATTTAATGGATTGTTTGCTGATGTAGATTTGTATTCTAACAGATTAGGAACAGGAGATCAGAAACAGAGTGCTACAATAGCAGAAGTGATAAAAGTACTTGATGGAGCAGATTTAATTCACGCAAAAGGAGACGTTCTTGGAAATGCGTATGAGTATTTAATAGGACAGTTTGCATCGGAAACCGGCAAGAAAGCGGGCGAATTTTATACTCCGCATGGACCGGCACAGATTCTTTGCAGAATTGCAATGACGGGGCAGGAAAATAAAAGAGGGCTTCAGGTTTATGATCCGTGTATGGGTTCGGGTTCTTTAATGCTCAGTTGTAGAAATTATTCAACAGAACCAGACTATATTAAGTACTATGGTCAGGAGCTTATGCCCTCAACTTATAATTTAGCAAGAATGAATATGTTTTTACATAGAGTTCATCCTGAAAATCAGCATTTAAGAAATGGAGATACATTAGATGCCGACTGGCCTACTGATGAAGAGACAGAATTTGATGTTGTTACTATGAATCCTCCTTATTCAGCTAAATGGTCTGCGGCAGAAGGGTTTAAACAAGATGAAAGATTTATGGATTACGGTGGAAAACTTGCACCTAAATCAAAAGCAGACTATGCATTTTTGCTTCATGGTTTTTATCATTTGAAACAGACGGGAACAATGGCAATCGTACTTCCTCATGGAGTGTTATTTAGAGGGGCTGCTGAAGGCACAATCAGAGAGACTTTACTGAAAAACGGTTCTATATATGCAGTAATTGGTTTGCCGGCTAACATGTTTTACAATACATCAATTCCAACATGTATAGTAGTGCTTAAAAAGCATAGGGAGGGTAGAGATGTCCTTTTTATAGATGCATCTAATCTCTATGAAAAAGAAAAAAAGCAAAATGTAATGAATGAAGAACATATTGATAAAGTATTAGAACTCTATAATAATAGAAAATCTGTGGATAAACTGGCATATTTGGCTTCATATGAAGATATAAAAGCAAATGATTTTAATCTTAATATCCCTAGATATGTAGATACAAGTGAAGAAGAGGATGAAGTAGATATAAAGGCACTTACAAATAGTATAAAAGAGACCAATAAGGCTATTAAGGAAAGTAATACAGCCTTAGTAGATATGCTTAATGATCTTACATTTAGCTCATCTGAGACAGAAACAGCAATTAAGGAATTTATAGAGATTCTTAAGGAGGTGTAAGAATGGGAAATCCACCTAATATTAGATTTAAAGGCTTTACTGATGATTGGGAACAGCGTAAGTTAATGGAAGTGGCAGAGTATCGTAACGGAAAAGCACATGAGAATGAAATAAATGATGATGGTGAATATATTGTTGTTAATTCAAAATTTGTATCAACTAATGGAGAAATACGGAAGTTTTCTTATGCCCAAAATGAACCTTTATATGAAAATGAAATAGCATTTGTGTTAAGCGATGTTCCAAATGGAAGGGCTATTGCTAGAACATTTTTAGTTGATAAATCAGGGAAATATACGCTTAATCAGAGAATTGCAGGTATAACTCCTCATGAGGATACTGATCCATACTATCTATATATTAAGATGAATCGTAATGAGTACTTTCTTAAATTTGATGATGGAAATAAGCAAACTAATTTGTCTATAAAAGATGTGTTAAATTATGAGGATATGTATCCAAGTTATAAGGAACAACAGAAAATTGGAATGTATTTCCAACAACTTGACCACCTCATCACTCTTCATCAGCGTAAGTGTGATGAAACAAAAAAGTTAAAAAAATTTATGCTTCAAAAAATGTTTCCGAAAAAAGATGCAAAAAAACCAGAAATCAGATTTGTTGGATTTACTAACGATTGGGAACAGCGTAAGTTGGGGGAAATAGTAGAAAGAGTTACTCGAAAAAATCAAGATTTAGTATCTGAATTACCACTCACAATATCAGCTCAATACGGTCTTATTGATCAGAATGAGTTTTTTGATAAACGTGTGGCAAGTAAAGATGTTAGTGGTTATTACTTAATTTATAATGGTGAATTTGCATATAACAAGAGTACATCTAGTGATGCTCCTTGGGGTGCCATAAAAAGACTTGATAGATACGAAAATGGTGTATTATCTACGCTTTATATTGTATTTAGAATAAAAAATGAAGATATTTTAAATTCCGATTTTCTTATGAATTATTATGATACGAATAATTGGCATAAAGACATTCAGGCTATTGCAGCGGAGGGGGCTAGAAATCATGGCTTATTAAATATTGCACCTGCAGATTTTTTTGAAACAGAATTAATGTTACCACAAGATATTGAAGAACAAAAAAATATTGGAAACTACTTTAAATCATTAAATAATCTCATCACTCTTCATCAGCGTAAGTCATTTCTATATTTTTCAAGAATAAATGATTGGGAACAGCGTAAGTTGGGGGATTGGGGGGATTTTTATTACGGAAGAAGCTGCCCTAAATGGTCAGTAACAGAGGATGCAACCATTCCGTGTATTCGATATGGAGAACTTTATACGAAATTTGGAGCAAAAATAGATAGAGTTTATTCCTACACCAATATGCCGCCAGAAAACCTTAGATTTAGTAAAGGAACAGAGGTTTTAATTCCACGAGTTGGGGAAGATCCTATGGATTATAACCACTGTACATGGCTATCTATGAAGGATGTAGCGATTGGTGAAATGATTTCTGTATTCAACACGGATAACAATCCGTTGTTCACGGCTACAATGTTTAATGCTACATTACAGAATGAATTTGCCATGAGAGTGGAAGGGGGAAGTGTTACCAATCTTTACTTTGAAAAGTTGAAGAATATAGATGTTTCTTTTCCTTCTATTCGAGAGCAAGAAATGATTGCAGCATATTTTGAAAATATCGATAACCTCATCACTCTTCATCGGCGTGCGTATTACAATAAAAAAGGAGGACTTACAAATGTACACAACGACAACCAACAATACTATGCTATTCTGTGATTACTACAAACAATGGATTACAGTCTATAAGGAGGGAGCTATTCGACCTGTTACAATGAGTAAATATAATATGGCTCATCAATGGCTTGAAAAACTTATTCCTAACCTAACTATTGGTGAACTTGATCGCTTTTCCTACCAAAAACTTCTTAATGATTATGCAATGTCCCACGAACGACAAACTACAATGGATTTTCATCATCATCTTAAATGTGCAATACTTGATGCCGTTGATGAGGGGCTGATTCTAAGAGATCCTACCAGAAAAGCAATTATCAAAGGAAAAACACCACGCAAAAAGAAACCCAAATATCTTAACCAATATGAACTTCATAAACTATTGGATAATCTCGATTTAAAATCAGAAGTTAATTTAGACTGGTTAATCCTATTAATTGCAAAAACAGGAATGCGTTTTTCTGAGGCACTGGCACTTACACCTAAAGATTTTGACTTGTCACGTCAGATGCTTTCAGTTTCTAAAACATGGGATTATAAAAACCATACCGGTTTTCTTCCTACCAAAAATAAATCTTCTATCAGAAAGATACCGTTAGATTGGCAAACTGTTATGCAATTTGCTGAACTTGTAAAAAGATTACCCGAAGATGAGCCTATTTTTGTAAATGGAAAGATTTATAATTCTACCATTAACAGTGTCCTGGCAAGACATTGCAAGGAAGTCGATATACCTATAATTTCAATTCATGGATTGAGACACACTCATGCATCACTCTTGTTATTTGCAGGTGTATCAATAGCAAGTGTTGCCCGTAGATTAGGACACTCAAATATAACTACAACACAAAAAACATACTTGCATATCATTCAAGAACTAGAAAGTAAAGACATAGATTTAATTATGAGAGCACTATCAAATTTAAATTAATAATAGCAATACGCACGCTAATTTATAGATAAATGAAGAAAGCTTGTAGCAAAAAACTACAAGCTTTCTTCACTTTTATTCAATTAGTGAACCAATTTCAGGCATAAGCATTTCTTTAAATTCTTTAATAAGAGCTCCATTAAATTTGAATTTAGGTAGTGCTTCAGATGTTTCCACTTTATATGTCGCATAATCAGCAAGTTCCTTCAATTTATTTTCATTTGCCAGCTCTCCGTCTTTATAATTATAAGCCTCATATTTAACAGCTTCAAACGGAATATACCACTTTTTCGAAAATTTTTCTATTTCCTTATCTATGGCAGCATAACGCATCTGATTAATGATAACAGACATATCTTGTCCCATAAACTTGGCTTTATCCTGTTCGATTTCATCTAGTACCTGTAATAATAAATCACTTAGTTTAGAATTATCTTCTGCAAAATCTTTTACAATCTCTTTTAATTCCAGTAATTTATGTTCAAATTCTGCCTCATTAAATTCTATATCTTTTTGATCCAAGAAATCTACAAAACCTTGTAACAATTCTACAATGTACTCAAAATCAATTTTAAATTTACTATATGCCACTAAATCATAATCATCTCTAATTGGTTCATCTCCTGTATCATCTGGTGGATCCTTTTTTAATTCTTCAATAACATTATTATAAACTGCAGCATAATCTTCATATATCTGCTGGCTGAATCCATATTCATCCAAGATTTTAGGTTCAAAAGTTGAAAATGATTTCAAATGTGCATAATCATGATCTAAGTCTCTAAACAATTTAATAAATGTTTTCTTTTGTTTCTTAGATAATCCATTTACATCTGCTGGTGTAGGAGCAAATGTTCTTATTGTCTTTAATGATAAAACAAAATTATTAAGTACAGTCTCCCAATCTTCAGCAATCGCTTGTCCTATACCACCCTTAGAATATAACACCAGTGCATCATTTATTTTTTTCTTATATTCTTTAGGACTTCTAAATGTAACAATCTGACCATATTCCTTGTTTTGATCATATAGACGATTTGTTCTTGAAAATGCCTGTATCAATCCCTGCGGACTCATTGGAGGCCTGTCAATAAATAATGTTGATAAACATGGAGCATCAAAACCTGTAAGCAACCTATCTACCACTATTACAATATCAACCTGCTGTTCCCTATCTGCATATCTTTTTTCTTTTCTTGCCAGTCTATCATTTAAATTGCCATTATATGCTCCAAGCCCTTCAATAGCATATTTTGTACCAAAAAGTTTATTATAATATGTTAAATATCTCTTCATGGAATCCTGATTAACTTGTGATTGTTCTTCATTTTCTGATACAGAAAATGTAATAGCAACTTTAGGAAAATCTGGTAAGATTCTTTTTACATCATCACTTATTTTAAGTTCATCTTCCCCTGCTTTAATTTTCAAAATCATATCATAATATTTTTGAGCAATAGCTATAGATTCAACTGTAAGCATAGCTTCATAGGTCTTTCCCCTTCCATTCTGCATTCCAAATTTAGCTAATGATTGATTAATAATTATGTTCAAAACATTTCTCATGTGATTTACACTATGATAATATTTATCTTCATCGTCCTTTGGAATATCTCTAGGTCCAAGATTTTCAACATTAAATCCCAATACTGCTCCATCATGAATTGCTTCTTTTATCGTATAACTATGAAGGCATGGTCCATATAACTCTTCTGTTGTCTGCGGTAAATCACCTTTTTGTTCGTATTTATTCTCCTCAAATATAGGTGTTCCAGTAAACCCAAACCAGATTGAATTATTGAAGAATTTTTCTATATCTCTCTTAGTTTGAGGGGTTACTGCTCTATGACATTCATCTACTACAAACGCTACCTTAAGAGCCTTTATTTTATTATATTCTTTTGTTCCCTCTTTAAGTCGTCTGTTAATCATAACCTGCATCTTCTGACGTGTGGTTACAATCATCTGTCTGTTATCATCTGCTAATTTTTTTATCAAGCTGCCCACATGTTCAGTATCGTCTACATCAATTGTATCGTTATCTGCATATGACTGAAAAGCACCTTTTGTCTGTAAATCTAAATCTTTTCTATCAATTAAAAAAACAGTTTTTTGAATTGATGGTATATCCATCAAAAGATTTCTTGTAGCCTTATATGATGTCATTGTTTTTCCGGAACCGGTTGTATGCCATATATATCCTGATTTACCGGCTTTAGATGCTTCTCTCATTGCCTCAATAGCATGAATCTGATACGGTCTCAAAATAAGTAATTTTTTCTTGTCATTATCCAGAACTGTATATTTTGTTACCATCTCATGCGCTTGTGGTATTTTGAGTACAGCCTCAGCAAAATCAATATAATCACATATTGGCATATTTTCTCTATCTATCCAGCCTGTTAGAAATTTTTTGTTTAATTCAGTATCTCTTGCTGCTGAAAAATACTTTGTATCAACAGCATTACTAACCACAAACATCTGCACATTTGAAAAAATGCCATGAAATTTTCCTTCAGCTATGTATTTCTTTATCTGACGGTATCCGTCCATATAAGAATGTTCTTTGTTCTTTAATTCAATGTGAATTAATGGTATGCCATTAATTAAAAGTGTAACATCAAATCTCCTGTCTCTTGCATTAACATCATTGTCATCTTTAAATGCCTGATACTGATTAATTACTTCATAAACGCTTGAACCACCTGCCACATGTTCATTATTCATAACAACTAAATGAAGCGTCTCATTTCCTCTTTGAACATGAACATAAACTTTACCATTTTCTCCAACAAGCCACTTTCCTGCATCATAAAATGATGCATGTGACAAATCATTTTTAACTTTTGCAAACTCAGATTCACTAAGTGGAATATCGTCTAATTTAGCTTTGTTATTCTGTTCCAAAATATATTTAAAATTATTCCACAAATCTTCTTCTGTCCTAATGTCTGGTCTATATGTCCATTGAGATTCGCCACTACAAAGCTGATGTATAAGCCTATTTTCAATCACTGATTCTAATTCTGCCATAATCACTTATCCTTTCTGCGGAAACATATTCTGTAACATATATTTTTTAAATTCTTTTAGTTCATCACACTTACGTTGATGAAGAGTGATGATGCGGTCGAGAGATTCAAAAAATGAACCAATCCGCTCTTGTTCTTTCTTTTCAGTATATGGAATTTCTATATCTCCTACCAACTGTTTGTTAAGTCCACCCCTAGAGCCATCTCCAGACGACATTCTTCTTAACTCATCATATCGATTCTCTAAATTATAAAATACAAACTCTGGAATGAAATTTTCATTAAATGTCATCGCTGCAATGGATTGATTCGTAGTCAGCGGAATACGGTTAATTGCTACTGTTCCACGTGTTTTCCCTTGTCCTGCCAAAGCGATAAGCACCGAATCTTTCGCCACCATTTTGGCACTTGAATTATTCATTCCTATTTGAGAAATCATATCGTCAGTAAATGTAATATATTTTTTATGTACTTCACCTGAAGATAACCATGGAATTTCTTTTGGTTCCCAATAACTATTTTCTTTTGTACTTGGAGTTCCTCCCGCAATTATTTTTGCTACGTCAGAAACCTTACGCTGTTCCCAAGTGTCTGTATATATTGATACTAGTACAATAGCATATTAACAAAGAGTTACGCATAAATAATAACTTTGTATTTTCAGGATTGATATTATATATACTAATTGGGAAGTATTACAAGAATGGTATTAAAAAATTGGACAAAGAGCATCATTACAGCTTGAAAAAATTTAAAGAAACAGACTTGAAATAATAAATGATGTATAGTATTATAAATATAGCTATAAAAAATAAGTGCGTGAATTAAAATATAATGATTGGGAGAAGGTTAAGTGGATATTTTATTTAAGAATGACGATTTTGTATTTTCATACAGGGTTGGCGGTATATTGGAATATAACGGGAAAATTCTGTTGCAGCGTCCGAAGAATGATGATTATGCCATTATCGGCGGGCATGTTGCGGCTATGGAGACAAGTATGGAAACTCTTAAACGGGAATTTGAAGAAG
>ERZ773104.4676-NODE-4676-length-11107-cov-36.432953_pt1 | contig 11107 bp, 8 predicted proteins | sample MGYA00511920_ERZ773104 | MGnify/ENA primary metagenome ERZ773104 (study PRJEB29015, sample SAMEA2737857) | human gut metagenome | biome: human gut; feature: human-associated habitat; material: faeces | place: China | collected 2012 ...
TGCCGATGCCGGCAGCCAGGAAGTCGATGCCCAGAGCGGTGATCTTTGCGCACTCTTCGGGGTCTGCAATCTCGCCGGCACCCACGACGCCGTCCTCAACACCGCCGATGGAACCGACCTCGGCCTCGATGCTCAGGCCCTTAGCGTGTGCCAGAGCCACCAGCTCCTTGGTCTTTTCCACATTCTCCTCGATGGAGTAGTGGCTGCCATCGAACATGATGGAAGAGAAGCCGGCCTCGATGCAGGCCTTGCAGCCCTCATAGGTGCCGTGATCCAGATGCAGGGCAACGGGAACGGTGATGCCCATGGAATCGACCATTGCGCTGACCATGGCAGCGACGGTCTTGAAACCGGTCATGTACTTGCCGGCACCCTCGGAAACACCCAGAATCACAGGGCTCTTCATTTCCTCGCAGGCGGTCAGAACGGACTTGGTCCACTCCAGATTGTTGATGTTGAACTGAGGCACACCGTAGTGGCCATCACGTGCTTTGATCAGCATTTCGGTTGCATTTACCAACATTATTCATTACCTCCACAAAATCATTGGGGTCTTGCTCGTTTCATATCCGCTTTGTGCACGGTTTAACGAACCTACAGAATTAGTATACCCCAAACAGCGGCCAAAATCAATCCAAACCGGTGTTTTTCCTGTAACAATGCGGGGATTCTGTTTCTGGCAGGGTGCAGGGGGTTACTGCCAGAAGCGCGTATATTCGATAGAATGCAACAAATTTCCATATAATGTGCAATAAGCGGCCGAAAGACAGAAAGCTTGATGAAGGACGGATTTTCAACACAGATCCACATTCGTCAAAATGATATTGGGCAATTTGGCAAAAGCGGACAGGATGCAGTTCAAAAAATTGTCATATTTCCGACTTGTATTCTACAAATTGTACGCAGGAAATCAAAAAAGATCGAACCAAAAAGTGGAAAACCTTGTGGAAAGTGTGGAATTCCACAGGCAAAACAGGCTTTAAAGCTGGACTTTTGAACTTTCTCCACAGGGTTTTCAACATGTGGAAAAATAATCGCTCTTCTACGGATTGTATACCGCGTTTTTGTGGAAAACTTTTTTCTCCGGCAAAACAGAGGGATATCTACCCAGCAGCCGGGTAAAGCTGATGCAGGGCGGCAGAACATTTCTGCAAAAAAGCGGAAACGGTCTCCGGCACCACGAACAGAAAAACTTTTGCAGGACGCGGATAAAAAACGGTAATTTGCTGGCAAACAAGGTTGGCTTATGCTATACTTCAAGATGAGTTATCATCTTCAGATTATACCGGTGCGCGGCCCAGAGTGCGGCGCGCCTTTTGGAGGGTGTGCACAGCACCTTCCGGTGATACAACGGAAGGAGAAAATCATCATGGAAGAAAAGAACCAGCCGCGCCGTCCGCGCCGCAGCCCGGAAGAGCCGCTGCAGAAGAACGAGAGCCTTGTTTATGGCAAAAATCCGGTGACCGAACTGCTGAAAAGCGGTTCCGGCGTGGACACCGTACTCATTGCTGAGGGCATGGCTCCGGCCGTGGCGGCTTACTATACCGCATTGGCAAAGGAAGCGGGTGCCACGGTGAAGCGGGTGCACCCCAACAAGCTGCGCCTGATGACCGGCACCGAGAGCCATCAGGGTGTGGCGGCATTTGCCAGCGAGATCGAATACGTGACGGTAGAAGACCTGATGGCAGCAGCCAAGGACAAGGGCGAGGCACCTTTTCTGGTGCTGAGCGATGGCATTGAAGACCCGCACAATCTGGGTGCCGTGATGCGCAGTGCTCTGCTGTGCGGTGCGCATGGCATCGTGATCCCAAAGCGCGGCGGCGCATCGGTCACGCCTACCGTCATCAAGTCCAGCGCAGGTGCCGCAGAACGCCTGCCGGTGGCTCGTGTGGCCAACATCGGCGAGACCATCCGCCGCCTGAAGGAGCAGGGTGTGTTCGTCTACTGCGCCGATATGGACGGCGTGTCTCTGCGCAGGAACAACCTGACCGGCCCCATTGCACTGGTGCTGGGCAGCGAGGGCAGCGGTGTTTCGCAGCTGGTGAAAAAGCTGTGCGACGGCGTGGTGCGGCTGGATATGGCAGCACCGGGCACCGGTGTGGACAGCTACAACGTGTCGGTCGCTGCGGGCATTATTCTGTACGAGATCCAGTCCCAGCGCGCAGCACAGCAGGCATGATCCGGCATTCGGGCCGGAACCTCAATTTGAATTACAGGAGGGACTAGAATGCCGAAAGATAAAAATAATGGCCGGGAAATGACCCCGGATGAAAAGTTCCGCTCCTTTTTCAGCACCACGGCGGTGGATATCCCGGAGGAGATGACCCGGAGGGACGAAAACCAGCCGGAGGAAAAGCCGCAGAAACGGTTTGGCCTGTTTGGCCGTGGTAAGGAAAAGCAGGAGACTGACGAAGCTGCAGCAGAGCAGCCGCAGGAAATGCCCACCGGTGAGGTGCGGCTGGGTGAAGATGCGCAGCCGGAACCGGAAGCGGATCTGGAACTGATGCTGAAGCCGGAGGCAGACCCGGAACAGGAACTGGCCCCGTGGCCTTTTCTGGAAAAGGAAGCAGAGGATGCACAGCCGGAAGCACCCGCCAAAAAGCCGGAGGAAAAATCTGCACCGCAAACGGCGGAACCCCCGGCGGCAGTGAAGCCGGAAACACCCCGGCAGAGCGCTGTCCCGGCGGCAAGACCCGCAGAGCAGCACAGCACGGCAAAGTCTCTCCGGCACCCCAAGAATGCGCCGGAGGTGCTGCTGCCGCAGGAAGAGCAGGAGCAGCAGGAGATGGCACAGCTCAAGGCGATGATCAACGGCCTGAGCGACCAGAAGCCGGAAAAGCCTGCACCGAGAGCCGAAGCAGCCCCGGCAGCAGAAACTGAACCGGCTGAAAGCAAAAAGAAACCGTCCGGTGCACCGCTGCCCGCGGCTGTGTTTGCAGCGGTAAAGGAGACGGCACCGGAGCTGCAGCCGGAACCTGTGCCGCAGCCGGAAAAAACGGAGCAGCCGGAAAAGCAGCCGGTGGCCGATTTCTTTGGCAAGGCGCAGAGCGAGGACGCACCGCAGGCGCCTTTGGCCCCGGCAGAGGAGCCTGCCGCAAAAGAGGACACCATGAGCCTGCCGCTGCTGCCGCTGAACGGTGAAGAGCCGCAGCAGGCACCGGAGAAGGCACCCGCTGCGCCACAGCCGGAACTGAAAGCTGAGGCGGAGGACGCGGTGTCTCCGGAGGAACATGCTGAAACGGAGCTGACCGAGCCGGAGGCTACGGCGGATAAGCTGCACCGTATGAGTGCAGAGCTGACGCTGCGCTGCGTGCTGGGCGGCATTCTGGCTGTGGTGCTGCTGCATTTTGGTTTGGTGTCGGATGGGCTGCTGCCCGCCATGGCGGCGCTGGACCCGGATGCTGCCCCGGCGGCATTCTATGGTGCAAACCTGTTGCTGCTGGCAGCAAGCCTGTGCGTGAGCTTCCCGGTGCTGCGCGACGGCCTGAACGGCCTGCGCGGACGGCCTTCTTCCGAGACGATGCCGGCGCTGGCCGCAGTAGCAGCGCTGGTGCAGGCGGTCACAGCCATGCTGAACGCAAATGTTTACCGCGGCACCACCGGCATCTCGCTGCTCAGCGGCATGGCCGCGCTGGGGCTGTTCCTTGCGCTGCTGGGCAGCCGGGTGATGCTGGCTGCTGTCAAGGGCGGCTATGAGCTGGTGACCAATGGTGTGGAGTTCGAGGGCGCCTACCGCGCCAAGGACAAAGACCTGCTGCGCGCCCTTGCACGGGATCTGGAACAGAAGGACCCCTGGGTGCTGCTGAGCCGCCCGATGAAGGAAGCTGACGGCTTTGTGGAGCAGAGCTTGAGCGAACGCGCAAGCGAGCGCCGTGCACGCAAAGTTTCGTACATCCTGCTGGGCGTTGCCCTGCTCAGCGGCGTGCTGTTCCTGCTGGCAGGTGCCGGCTGGAACAAAGCGGCGGCTGCCATGGCAGCGGTGCTGTGCATGGGCGCACCGCTTTCTTCTACCCTGATCGCGGGCGTTGCCTCGCTACGGCTGCAGCGTGCGGCTGCGGCTGTGGGCGCAGTCGTGCCCGGTTGGCAGGCCATTGAGCAGCTGGGCGGCATTGATACGCTGCAGATTGATGCAGACGACCTGTTCACCGCCGACAGCGCACAGCTGGAGGATATCCGCATCTTCAAGGGCGGCCGCATCGACCGCGCCATCCTGTACGCGGCCAGCGTGCTGAACGAGAGCCACGGCACCCTGAAGGGGCTGTTCCGCCAGATCGTTGAGGAACGCACAGACATCCTGTTCCCGGTCAAGGATCTGGAGCAGCACCATGGGCTGGGCTTTTCCGCCTGGTGCGATAACAACCGCATCCTCATTGGTACCCGCCGCTATCTGGAGCAGGAGGGCGTGCCGCTGCCGGACGAGGAATACGAGATGCAGCACTCGAAGAACGGCGAGCTGCAAATTTTGTATCTGGCTGTGTCCGGCAATCTGCACGCTATGTTCGTGCTGAAATATGTGGGCGGGCGCAATGTGGCCCGCGGCCTTGCCGTGCTGCAAAAGGAGAACATCCGCCTGCTGGTCACATGCCAGGACCCCAGTCTGACTGCACACCACATTACCGAAGCATACCGCCTGCCGGAAGGCATGATCACCGTGCTGGATCAGGAGCAGTGCAACGCCATCAAGGCCGCACCGGAAGACCCGGAGGATACCTGCTGCATGATCCATCTCAAGGCGTTTGCCAGCCTGACCGGCGGTCTGCAGGCTGCGGATCAGGCCCAGAACGCCGAGAGCAGCGCCACCACGGTACAGATGGTCTCGGTGCTGTTCTCCATTATCATTGCAGCGCTGCTCACCAGTGCAGGCAGCATCTGGGAGCTTTCGGTGGCAACGGTGCTGATGTACCAGGCAGCGTGGAGCGCCCTGAGCATTGCTGTGTGTGCACTGAAGCAGCATAACTGAGAAATATTCTCAGAATAAATAGGAATCGTTCTTGATTTCCATCAAAAAATATGGTATACTTTGTTCAGAACCTGAGCCGCAGGCGAAAAAATTACCGCCGGGCTGAATGATAGAGCCGGGATCGGTCGATCCTGACAGAAGATCCGTTTTTGAAAGGAGAGCATCATGGAACTGAAGGGTACCAAAACCGAGAAAAATCTGATGGAAGCGTTTGCAGGCGAGAGCCAGGCACGCAACAAGTACACCTTCTTTGCCAGCATGGCAAAAAAAGAAGGCTACGAGCAGCTGGCCGCGATCTTTGAGGAGACCGCCGGCAATGAGAAGGAGCACGCAAAGATCTGGTTCAAGCTGCTGTGCGGCGGCGCGATCCCCGATACCCTGACTTGTCTGGACATGGCAGCAGGCGGTGAGCACGACGAGTGGACCGAGATGTACCCCCGCATGGCCAAGGAGGCCAAAGAAGAGGGCTTCCCTCAGATCGCAGCACTGTTCACCATGGTGGCACAGATCGAGAAGGAGCACGAGGAGCGCTACCGTGCGCTGGCCGAAAACCTGAAAAACAACAAGGTCTTTGCCCGCGAGGAGCAGCAGGTATGGCAGTGCCGGAACTGCGGCTACACCTATATCGGCAAGTCCGCACCGCTCAAGTGCCCGGTGTGCGCACATCCGCAGAGCTACTTTGAGCTGAAAAAGATCAACTACTAAGCTGAAAATTCAAAAGCAGAACAGCGCCGCCGCATCCGGTTTGCCGGGTGCGGCGGCGTTTTGTACAAAATTGAAAAGCGGATTTTATTATTCTCCACAAAATAAGGCTCAGCTGCCCGGCAGAATGGGCAAAAAACTTGACCCGGTTTTGCACTGCGTGTAAAATAATACAGAGACAGGAATATTTAAAGGATCTTGCAGCAAAGCAGGCGGGGAGGGCAAAGCCCATGAAGCAGGGGTTCAAAGCGTGTGTTTGTGCAGTGGTGCTGTGCGCAGAACTGTTTGCAGCCGGGGCGTTGTCGGCCTATGCTGCGCAGGAGCAGCCGCTGCCGGACAGCGGCATGACATTGGACACTGCCGAACTGACGCTGGATATCACCGAAGGAGACCCGGCCCCGGTGGCCTACCTGAATGTGCAGGCACCCAACGACTACTTCTTTCTGATCTGGACTTCCAGTGATCCGGCAGTGGCATCGGTGGACGGCACCGGCAAGGTGACCGGCCATGCCGAGGGCACTGCGGCCGTCACGGCCCGCAATGAGCGCGGCGAAAAGACCACCTGTACCATCACGGTGCGCAAAAGCACAGCCAGCCGCCTGGTGCTGAACACCAGCGATCTGACGCTTACCATTACAGAGCAGGAGCCTGCCCCGACGAAACAGCTGAAGCTGGAACAGAACAAAGGCGGGTTTACCTATGTGCGGCAGTGGGTCAGCAGCAACCCGGCGGTGGCATCGGTAAGCACAAACGGTACCGTAAAGGCGCAGGGGTCCGGCAAGGCCGTCATCAGCGCACTGACCACAGCCGGGCAGGTGCTGCGCTGCACGGTAACGGTCACATCGGAGATCGGACGGGTGCAGATGAGCAAAAACGCCATGCTGCTGCAGGCAGTGGGAGCCAGTCAGAAGCTGACAGCGCAGGCTGCAGGCACCCAAAACGGAACGATGACATGGTTCAGCAGCAATCCGGGCGTGGCAACTGTAAGTGCGGATGGCATGGTAACGGCGGTGGGCGACGGTGAAACGATGATCCTTGCCGTTACACCGGAGGGTCGTGCCGATGCCTGCTATGTGGCCGTGGGAGCGGCGGCGTGGCGGTTCCGCTCGGAGGACGAACTTGCCGAAACGCTGACCCTGACCGGCCAGCTGCCCTATTCGGATGGAAAGTAAAAAGAAAAATGGGAGCGTTCTGTGCAGCAGGATGCTCCCATTTTTTCAAAACCCGCTGGGCAGAAAGATCATTGTTCCCCGGGCAGACCACGCCATCCGCTGGGCCATGCAGCCGGGCGCACCGGCCAGCAGAAACAGGGCCAGTGCGGCGAGCAGCAGCACCCATCCAAGGCCGCTGTGCGGCCTGCCGGAAAAAGGCTCCCCTTTTTTGCGTCTCATCCCGCTGCCCCCTTTTTGTTGTGCTGGGCCATCCTATGCGCCGCAGGCACCGATTGTGCAACCGGCCCGGCTGTGGTACAATAAAACCTTAAGAGATACATTGTACAGGGAGAACAATCTTTATGCTTACCATCACACTGCTGGGCACCGCTGCTACCATGCCGCTGCCGGACCGGGCGCTTTCGGCTGCGTTTGCAGCCTGCGGCGGTCACGGCCTGCTCTGGGACTGCGGCGAGGGAACTCAGGCAGCGGCACACCGGGCAGGCGTGAACCTGATGCGGGCGGATGCCATCTGCCTGACCCACTACCATGGCGACCACATCTTTGGTCTGCCGGGCCTTTTGCAGACTCTGGGGGCGCAGGGCCGCACAAGGCCGCTTGCGCTGCTGGGTCCGGAGGGCCTGCCGGATATCTGGGCGGCGGTGCGGGCACTGACCGGCCCGCTGCCCTATCCGGTGAAGCCGCAGGTGCTTATGCCGGGCCAGCCGCTGGCGCTGGATGCGCTGAGCGAGGGCTGGCCTACCGGTGCGCGGCTGGTGCCGTTTGCCACAAAGCACCGGGTAAAAAGCCTTGGCTACCGGCTGGAGCTGCCCCGTGCAGGCAAATTTTCGCCGGAGCAGGCCCAGGCGCTGGGGGTACCGGTGCAGCAATGGAAGCTGCTGCAGAAAGGGCAGAGCGTTGCCGTGGAGGGCAGAACGGTGCAGCCTGCGCAGGTGCTGGGCGCCCCGCGCAAGGGGTTGAGCGTGGTATTTTCCGGCGATACGGCCCCCTGCACGTATTATTTGCAGGCGGCGCATGACGCAGACCTGCTGATATGCGATGCCACCTATGCCCTTCCGGAGCAGGAAGACCAGGCCCGTCAGTGGGGGCACAGCACCTTTGGGCAGAGCGCATCCCTTGCCGCGCAGGCGAGGGCAAAGCGGCTTTGGCTGACCCATTATTCCCCCATGATCACCGACCCGGAGGAGTATGCCGCGCAGGCACAGAGCATCTTCCCGGCGGCGGAGTGCGGCTTTGACGGCAAAAGCATCACCCTGCAGTACGAGGAGGCACAGCCATGACCATCCGGATGGACGAGGGTGCGGCAGAGCTGCTGGACACCCTGCACAGGGCGGGCTATGCAGCCTACGTGGTGGGCGGCTGCGTGCGGGACAGTCTGCTGGGCCTTACACCGCACGACTGGGACCTGTGCACCAGTGCTCTGCCGCAGCAGGTGATGGAGCTGTTCGGCGCGCAGCGGTGCATCCCCACCGGCCTGCAGCACGGCACGGTAACGGTGAAGCAGAGCGGTGCCCTTTACGAGATCACCACCTTCCGTACAGAAGGCACCTACACAGATGGCCGCCACCCGGACGAGGTGCACTTTGTGCCGGATGTGCGGGAAGATCTGGCCCGGCGGGATCTTACCATCAACGCCATGGCCTACAATGAAAAAGAGGGCCTTGTGGACCCCTTTGGCGGGCAGGCCGACCTGCAAAGCGGCATCGTACGGGCGGTGGGTGTGCCCCGCCAGCGGTTCACCGAGGACGCGCTGCGCATCCTGCGGCTGTACCGCTTCGCAGCCCGGTTTGGCTTTGCCATCGACCCGCCCACGGCGCAGGCGGCACAGGAGCTGTGTGCCCATCTGGACTGCGTATCGGTGGAGCGCATCGAGGAAGAGCTTGCAAAACTGCTGAGCGCACCCGTCCCTGCGGCATATCTTGACAAAAAAATACTGCTTGTTATTCTGCCGGAGCTTTCATCGGAGGCACTGGCGGCGGCAAAGCCGGTGGTGGATGCCTGCCCGGCGGGTGCAGAAAACCTGCCCATCCGGCTGGCGGCGCTGCTGTACAGCCTTGGCGAGGACGGCATCCGCCGCACCCTCAGGCGCCTGCGCTGCTCCAATGCCTGTATTGAGGAAACGGCGGTGCTGGTGCGGGAAGCCGTGCCGGCTGTGCCGGTGTCCCTGAATATCTACGCCCGCCGACTACTGGGCAAATATAACTTGTGTACCGTGCAGCGCATTGCTGCACTGGGCACAGCCCTGCAGCCGGAACGGGCGGCTGATTTTGCTGCACTTTCCGAATTGGCCGAACAATTGGACGCGGACGGCGTATGCTGCCGCGTCAGCCAGCTGGCTGTGAATGGCCGCGACCTGATGGCGGCAGGCGTTCCGGCGGGGCCGGGCATCCGCAAAGTGCTGGAAGCGCTGCTGGACGGTGTGATCCGGGAAGAATATCCCAACGAGCGGCAAGCCCTGCTGGCCGCAGTGCAGCAGCTCGCTGCGTCTTGACAAGCTCTTTTTTCAGAGTTACTATTATACTACTGTTTTAGTGTGTTGAATGCACCAAAGGAGAACTTATGACCACACAGACCCCTGATTCAAAGCCGCGTGCCCTCATTGCCATGAGCGGCGGCGTGGACAGCTCGGTGGCGGCATGGCTCATGCAGCAGGCAGGCTATGACTGCACCGGCATCACCATGCGGCTCACCCGCAACGAAACGCTGGGACAGTCCGGCTTTCACACCTGCTGCTCGGAAAAGGACATCGAGGACGCGGCAGAGGTGGCGTATGCCATGGATATCCCGTACGAGGTGCTGGATTTCACGGCCGACTTCCGGGAACAGATCATTGAAAAATTCGTCCGCGTGTATGAGGCGGGCGGCACGCCGAACCCCTGCATCGACTGCAATAAATATATGAAGTTCCGCCATCTGCTGGACTGGGCCCGGGCACACGGCATGGAGTATGTGGTCACGGGCCACTATGCCCGGGTGGAGCAGGACGAGGCCACCGGCCGTTTCCTGCTCAAAAAGGGGCTGGACGAGGGCAAAGACCAGAGCTACGTGCTCTACAACCTCACTCAGGAGCAGCTGGCGCATATCCGTCTGCCGCTGGGCGGCCTGCACAAGACTGAGGTGCGCGAGATCGCGGAGCAGCACAAATTTGTCAATGCCCGCAAGCACGACAGTCAGGACATCTGCTTCGTGCCGGATGGCGACTATGCCCGCTTTATGGAGGACTTCACCGGCAAACACTACCCGGCAGGTGATTTTCTGGATGAGAGCGGCAGGGTGGTGGGCACCCACAACGGCGCGGTGCGGTACACCATCGGCCAGCGCAAGGGGCTGGGCCTTGCCATGGGGGCACCTGTGTACGTCTGCGGCAAGGACATGCAGGCAAACACCGTCACGGTAGGGCCGGAGGAGATGCTGTTCGACCGCATCGTGTATGCGGACGAGGTGAACTGGATCGCCATTCCGGAGCTGACCGGGCCGCTGCGGGTCACAGCCCGCACCCGGTACCATCAGGTGGAGCAGGCCGCCACCGTCTACCCGGCGGAGTGCGGCTTCCGGCTGGAATTTGACCAGCCCCAGCGCGCCCCTACGCCCGGTCAGGCCGTGGTGCTGTATCAGGGCGACACCGTGCTGGGCGGCGGCACCATTACGAGAGTGGAAAAGTAACAAGGAGAACAAAATGCAAAATCAGTATTCCCGCACGCAGTTGCTGCTGGGCGCGGAAGCTATGGAAAAACTGCACAATTCCCGCGTGGCGGTGTTCGGCATCGGCGGCGTGGGCGGCTACACGGTGGAAGCGCTGGCGCGCAGCGGCGTGGGGGCACTGGATCTGATCGATGATGATAAGGTCTGCCTGACCAACCTCAACCGCCAGATCATCGCCACCCGCAGTACGGTAGGGCAATATAAAGTAGATGTGGCTGCACAGCGCATCCACGACATTGACCCGGACATCAGGGTGACCACCCACCGGTGCTTCTTTGGCCCGGAAACACAGGACCAGTTCGACTTTACCCAGTACGACTATGTGGTGGATGCCATTGACACCGTTACCGGCAAGCTGGCGCTGGTGATGAAGTGCAAGGAGGCAGGCACTCCCATTATCTGCTCCATGGGCGCAGGCAACAAGATGGACCCGACCCGCTTTGAAGTGACCGATATCTACAAGACCTCGGTCTGCCCGCTGGCCAAGGTGATGCGTACCGAGTGCCGCAAGCGCAGGATCAAGCACCTGAAGGTGGTCTACTCCAAGGAGCCTGCCATGACCCCCATCGAG
>ERZ773104.4678-NODE-4678-length-11104-cov-7.094760_pt1 | contig 11104 bp, 8 predicted proteins | sample MGYA00511920_ERZ773104 | MGnify/ENA primary metagenome ERZ773104 (study PRJEB29015, sample SAMEA2737857) | human gut metagenome | biome: human gut; feature: human-associated habitat; material: faeces | place: China | collected 2012 ...
GCGCATCAGGGCCGGGGCGTCGGCCACGCGGCGGTTGATCTCGCCGCTGCAGGGCCAGGCCTCCATGCGCTCGCGCACCAGCTCGGCCAGGGGCTTGCCGTGGCGCTGCATGGCCGCGATGACCAGCAGCCAGGGCAGCATGCCGGAATCACAGTAGGCAAAATCGCGGAAGTAGTGGTGGGCGCTCATCTCGCCGCCATAGACGGCATCTTCGGCGCGCATGCGTTCCTTCATGAAGGCGTGGCCCGTCTTGCCCATGACGGGGACGCCGCCGCCCGCTTGGATGAGCTCGCGGGTGTTCCAGTAGACGCGGGTATCGTAGATGATCCTGGCGCCGGGGAAGCGGGGGAGCAGCTCGGAGGCCAGCAGGCCCACCAGATAGTAACCTTCGATGAAGTTGCCTTCGTTGTCGTAGAAGAAGCAGCGGTCGAAGTCGCCGTCCCAGGCGATGCCCAGGTCGGCCTTGTGCTCGCGTACGGCACGGGCCGTGGCGGCGCGTTTTTCGGGCAGCAGGGGGTTGGGCACCCCGTTGGGGAAGGTGCCGTCGGGCTCCATCTGGCAGAAGATGAATTCGTGCGGCAGGTGCGGGGCCAATTCCTTGAGCAGCAGGCCTGCGCAGCCGTTGCCCGCATCGGCCACGATCCTGAGGGGCTTTTGCGCGGCGGCACCGGTGTAGTCCAGGATGCGGCGGACGTATTCCTGCCGGAAGCTGACCAGCGTCACCGGGGCTTCGTCCGCGGGCAGGGAGACGCCCTCCGCCAGCTGGGCCGCCACACGGTCGCGCAGGTCGCGCAGGCCGGAATCGCCGCTCACGGGCCGGGCGCCGCGCAGTACCAGCTTGAAACCGTTCTCGTCGGCGGGGTTGTGGCTGCCGGTGATCATGATGCCGGCGTCGAAATCCTGCCGGGCGGTGGCATCGTAGATCTCTTCGGTGCCGCACATGCCCAGGCTGAAGACTTGGGCCCCGGCCTGATGCAGGCCCGCAGCCAGCGCGGCGTGCAGACCGGGGCCGCTCAGGCGGGCATCGTAACCGAGGACGACGCGGCGTGCAGAAAAATGTTCGGCCACGGCACGGCCCAGGGCAAAGGCCAGCTCGGGGGAAAGGGGATCGGGCACCTTGCCGCGGATGTCATAGGCCTTGAAGCAGGAAAGATCGGTCATGGAAGCTCCTTGAGGGGCCGGTACGACCCGCAGGCAGGGGCGTTCCGGTGGGATGGCAAAAAGATCTGTCCGGCGCGGCGGGCGGCGCTTCGGCAGCGCCGCCACGGATGCCGGGGTGTCCCTAGCCCTGGACGCACCAGGGATCGCACAGGGGACGGCAGCGGCAAAAACGGGCAAAGGCGGCGGCACTGGTGCGCAGCGCCTCTTCCACGGGGGCCGCACCGTCAAAACCGTAGATGACGGTCAGGCAGATGCGCGTCTGATCGTCCACCAGGGCACGGGTGGAATCGCTGACGGGGCTGCCGAAGGGGCCCAGGGCGTCGGCCAACAGGGGCAGGTTCTCAAGATTGAGGCCGCCCTTGCCGATACCTTCGTAGGTCTCGCCCGGCAGGCCGCGGCGGAAGGTGATGTCGCCCCGGAGGTTGGCAAGGGTGTAGCTGCCGAGGGAAAAGCCAGTCTCCAGAGAGGCGATGTTGTTGGCATCCACCACGCTGTTGATGGCGTACAGCCCCTTGCCCTGTTTGAGGCGGCGGTACAGGGCCTCGGAAGAGATGCGGTAGCGGCCGGGATCCTTGCCGCAGGCCTTGCAGCTCGCGCGCGAGGGGCCCAGGTTGGGCCATTGGGACAGGGGCTCGCCTTCCATGCGGGCCACGAGACGGGGCGCCAGTTCGTCGTCCAGATATGCCTGGCAGTCAGGGCGGCTGGGTTCCACTTCCACTTCATGGACGAGACAGCCCAGGCAAAGGCCGGGCACACGGGCAAGGATGTCGGCATCGGGACGGATGATGGGACGGGTAAAGGAAGGAACGCTCACGGGATGATCCTTGGCAAAGTCTGTACGGCGTCACCGGCCGGTACGGTGGACGCGGAAGCGCGGGGACGTACCGGCGCGCCGGTCCCTGCGGCAAGGCAGGGACAAAAGCCGATTTTAGCACGGGGCGTCAGCGGCCTCAAGCCGGAGGGGTGGGGGCCGGAGCAGGAGGCAAGAGGCACACTCGCCATGGACGGGATCCGGGAAGGGCGGGGCAAGGACGTTTTGAGGGGGGACGGCGCAAGGGCGGGAAGGCCACGGGCGCATCTGCCCGCCGATGGCAGCAGCGGGCCATTGCCGCCTGTGCGCCTTTATCCCTGGCCGCGGTCGTGCCGCCTGCATCCTGCGTGCTCCCTCACCGTCTGTCCGGTGTGGACGCTAAGGATAAAAAAAGGAGCATCCGGGGGGATGCTCCTGCTGAAGGTGACGCACGGCACCGGAGTTGTGCGGCCGGCGCTGTGTGGACATGAAGGAAAAAAAGACGGCAGGCTTGCGCCTGCCGTCCTGGTATCAGTCTTCCACGGGATTGACGGAATCCGCGAAGGGATGGGGGCCGGAGAAGTCTACATCGGCGGGGATCTGGCACACGTGGCTGTTGAGGTGGCTGCCGTCCCAGTGATGCAGCATGTAGCCGGGCATCTCCATGCGGAAGGTGTCGCCGCCCTCGGGGCTGAGGTCGAGGTCGATCTGCATGGAGATGGAAGGCACGGTCAGGGCCAGGCCCTGCGCCCAGGCAGTGAAGATGGGCCGGTGCATGTGGCCGCAGCACAGACGGGCCCAGGGCGCGCGGGACAGCACGTCACGCAGCAGGTCGGCGCCTTCGAAGGGTTCGTCCATGGCTCCCATGCCCGTGATGAAGGGCGGATGGTGCATGAAGACCAGGGCCGGGCGGCTGCTATCTTCCTGCAGGCAGGCGTCCAGCCAGCGGGCCATGGCTTCGGGGCAGTGGCCGCTGTGGGAACCGGGCTCCATGCTGTCCAGCATGACCAGGCGCAGTTCGCCCATGTCCACGCAGTGGCAGACGCGCGGCGGCACGGGGCTTTCCTCGGGCACCCAGCCCTTGAGGATGGCACGCATGCGGTCGCGGCGGTCATGGTTGCCGGGCACGGCGTAGATGGGCACGGGCAGGTCGCCGAGGGCCTCGTAGAGCATGTGGTAGGCATGCTCGTCACCGCTGTCGGCCAGGTCGCCGGTGATGACGATGGCGTCGGGCATGCGGTTCAGGGCGTGCAGATAGGCCGCCGCCGTGCGCAGGCAGGCGGGCGTGTCCACCTTGCGGAAGGAGAGCTTGCCGTCGCCGCGCAGGTGCAGGTCCGATATTTGCAGGATTTCCATGATGACAACCCGTAAGCGCCTAGATATGCTCGGCGTCGTCACCGTGCTTGCGCTGGGCGGCGATGCTCTTGCGCTGGATGGCAAAGGCCGAGAGGGCGCTGGTCACGGCCGCGAGCAGGGTGAAGAGGCAGACATACAGGGGATCGCCTTCGTTCCAGTTGATGAGGAAGGTGCACAGACCGGGCACGATGCCGGCCACCAGGAAACCGGGGAACTGGTAGACGATGGAGATGCCGGTGTAGCGCACGTCCGGCGGGAACAGGTCGGAGAACAGGGCGGCCTCAGGACCGAAGACACCGGCGTAGAACACGCTGATGGGGATGATGATGGCCAGGGCGATGAGGAAAAGGCTGCCACCGCTGCCTTCCATGAGCCAGAACGAGGGGAAGATGGACAGACCGCAGAGCAGGCTGGACACGCCGTAGACCATGCCGCGGCCGTAGCGGTCGGCCAGGCGGCCGGCGATGAGGATGAAGGGGCACATGAGCAGGGCCGCGATCATGACGATGGTCAGGGCCTGGGTGCGCTCGATGCTGATGTACTGCACCAGGTAGCTGATGACGAACACGGCCAGCACGTTGAAGAACACGCCGTCGATCCAGCGGGCGCCCACGCCCAGGGCGATGTTGCCGGGATGGTTGCGGCAGACCTTGACGATGGGCAGGGTCTTGTCGGCGGTCTTGCCGGAATCCTTGGCCTTCTGGAAGTCGGGGGTCTCAAGGATGTGCAGGCGGATGTACAGGGCCACGCCCACCAGCACCACGCTGATGAGGAAGGCGATGCGCCAGCCCCATTCCAAGAACTGCTGGTCGGTCAGGCTGGCGGAGAGCAGGGCCACCACGCCGGAGGACAGGCACAGGCCCGTGGCCAGGCCCATCTGGGGGATGCTGGCATAGAAGGCACGCTGGCGCTTGCTGGCGTATTCGTAGGTCATGAGCACGGAGCCGCCCCATTCGCCGCCCAGGCCCAGGCCCTGCATGAGGCGGAAGGTCTGGAGGATGATGGGAGCGGCGATGCCGATCTGGGCATAGGTGGGCACCAGACCGATGCCGATGGTGGCGATGCCCATGATGAGCATGGTCAGCACCAGCATGCTCTTGCGGCCGATCTTGTCACCGAAGTGGCCGAAGACGAAAGCGCCGAAGGGGCGGGCCAGATAGCCGATGGCAAAGGTGCTGTACGCCAGCAGGGTCCCGATGAAGGGGTCGTCGGTGGGGAAGTAGAGCTTGTTGAAGACGATGCCCGCCACGACGCCGTAAAGGAAGAAATCGTACCATTCGATGGTGGCGCCCAGCAGGCTGGCCAGGGCCACGGTACGGATCTGTTTCTGGGAGGGAGGATTCATGCCTGCTCCTGAAAATTTTGTTGAAGTTTATTTAATTTTTAATCATCGGGGCCGCTCCTGGGCCGCCCGGCAAAAGACGCTGGGGAAAGGCTGCCATAGCAGAAAAAATAAGACAAGAGGGGTAAGGCCCGGACAGGATATTTTCATGGGATTGTAACATTTTTTTACCTAAAAAGGGCGGAGATCGGCCTTTTTGGCAGGCAGCCTTGATTAATTTTTAATTAAAAATTAAATTTAACAGCAACGGTTTTTATCTGCAGCGCAGGGAGGTGCCCATGCAACGCAGCCAGCGCGTCACTCTGGCAGACATCGCCGCCCGCAGCGGCGTCTCCACGGCCACGGCCTCCATGATCCTTTCGGAACGGCCGGACGTCTCCTTCTCGCGCGAGACGGTCCTCAAGGTGCGCGAGGCCGCCGAGGCCCTCGGCTACCGGGGCATCCGGCGGCACCGGCCCTCGCACCTCATGGCCGAGAAGTGCGTGGCCATCCTCTGCCCCAATGTGGTCAACCCCTATTACGCGACCCTGGTGCAGTCCGTGCAGGATGCCGCCGCCCGGCATGACTACGACACCATGGTCTTCCCCACCTACCGTGACGCCGCTGTGGAGGCCCGCCTGCTGCGCACCCTGTCGGCCGCTTCCGTAGGGGGCATCGTCTTTTGCGCCATGCCGCTGTGCCCGGCCCAGGCAGAGCTGGCCAACCGGGAGACGCCCGTGGTGGTCATCGGTGACAGGGACGCCAGCCTCAATCTGGATACGGTGGAGCTCAACAACTATAATGCGGGCGTGCTGGTGGCCCGCTATCTCATCGGGCTGGGGCACCGTTCCGTCGCCTGCATCGCCACGCCCCTGAACAAGGACAATTCCGCACGGCTGCGGCGCCTGGAAGGGCTGCGCGACGTGTTCCGCGAGGCCTGCCCCGAGGGCCGCTTCCTTGTCCGCACCTGCACCATCACGCCCGAGCAGGAGCGCGGCGACCTGAACATCGAGCACCGCACCGGTTACACCCTGGCCCGGCGCTGCATGGCCGAGCGGGACATCACGGCCTTCGTGGCCGTCAACGACATGGTGGCCTACGGCGTGCTGGACGCCATCCTGGAGAGCGGCGCACGGGTGCCGGAAGATTACAGCCTGTGCGGTTTCGACAACATCTATCCTTCCCACTTCTCGCGGGTGGGCCTGACCACGGTGGAACATCACATCGCCGAAAAGGGCCGCAGCGCGCTGGAGATGCTCCACAACCGCATCACCAGCGGCCCCGGGTGCAGCATCACCCGCGTGGAGGTGATGCCGGAGCTGGTCGTGCGCAGCAGCACCGGGCCCGCGCCCGTGCAGCGGCAGGCGGGCGGGCCGCTGGGCAGGCCGCAGGCCGAAGACGACGGGCGGTAAAAAAAATTTGACGCACCATCTTGCCAGCCGGAACGCCGACGGCTATGCTGCCACCTGTCTTTCGGGACAGAAATTCGCCTTATGAAGGATACGCCATGAAAAAGATCGCAACGCTCCTCCTGGCCGCCGGCCTGCTGTTTTCCGCCGCGGGCATGGCCCAGGCCATCGACTTCAAGATCCGCGGCCAGTGGATCATGGCCTTTGATTACGGCGAGCATGGCGCCTTCACCGGCGGCAACGGCATGACCGGTTACAAGAAGGGCAACGAGGACAACTTCGAGGCCCGCCAGCGCCTGCGCCTGCAACTGGATGCCGCGGCCTCGGAAAACCTCTCCGGCTCCGTCATCTTCGAAATGGGCGACCAGATCTGGGGCCAGAGCGCCACCGGTGGTGCCCTGGGCGCCGACGGCACGGTGGTGGAAGTCAAGAACGCCTGGCTGGACTGGATGGTGCCGGATACCGACATCAAGGTCCGCATGGGCCTGCAGGGCTTCTTCCTGCCCAGTATGACCACCGGCAGCCAGGTGTGGGGCGATGATGCCGCCGGCATCACGGCCAGCTGGCAGATCAACGAGAACGTGGCCCTCACCGGTCTGTGGGCGCGTCTGTACAACGACAATTTCCAGGGCTACGGCGACGACGGCCTCCGAAAGAACTACATGGACAATGTGGACGTGGCGGCCCTGCTGCTGCCCCTGACCTTCGACGGTTTCCGCCTGACGCCCTGGGCCATGTACGCGGGCATCGGCCCCAACAGCCTTGGTGCCGACCATGCCAGCGACTGGGAGAAGGTGGGCGTTTCCGGCATCCAGTATCTGGCGGGCATGCTGCCTGCCAACGGCGCGTCCCACAACAGGCGCATGGATCTGTACGGCAATGCCTTCTGGGCGGGCCTGACCGGCGAGCTGACCCTGCTGGATCCCTGGCGCATCGCCTGGGACCTGAACTACGGTTCCGTGAGCTATGACGACGGCTCCGCCAACCGCGCTGGCTGGCTGGCCTCGCTGCTGGTGGAATACGATCTGGGCTGGACCAAGCCCGGCCTTTACGGCTGGTACGCCTCCGGCGATGACGACGACCGCGGCAACGGTTCCGAGCGCATGCCCTATCTCAGCGTGGCCAACGTGCACAACGCCTGGTCGCACTATGCCTTCAACGGCAATGAATACATCTCCCGTGAAGGCGCGGTGGGCAACGGCATGACCGGCACCTGGGGCGTGGGCCTGCAGCTGCGCGACGTCAACGTCATCGAGGACCTGTACCAGACCTTCCGCGTCAATCTCATCGGCGGCACCAACGACCCCGGCATGGCCAAGTGGCTGTCCTCGCAGGGGCTGGCGGCCAACTCCGGCGCCCTGTCCGGGACGCCCGGCATGGACGGCCTGTACCTGACCCGCCAGGATTACGCTCTGGAATGGGGCCTGACCAGCACCACGAAGGTGACCGAGAACTTCACCGTGGCCCTGGATGTGGCCTATGTGGCCCTGTGGCTGGATCATGACGGCAGCGTGTGGGGCAACAGCCGCATGAACGGCCGCAACGACGAAGTGCGCGATGCCTGGAACTTCAGCCTTTCCTATATGTACAGCTTCTAGCAGGCTGCCCGCAGCCTGGCGGTACGGCAAAGCAACACACAAAAGCGGCGGACGGGAAAATTCCTGTCCGCCGCTTTTTTATCGAATCTATCGAAACTGTTGCCGGGGGACCGGCAGGCATGGGCAAGCCCGTGTGGAGGGATGGCCGCCATCCTCCAGAATGAAACGCGTTGGGGGAGGGATGGGGGCGAGGGGGAAGGGGACCCCTTTGCGCGTCAGCCAAAGGGGTCTCCTTCCCCCTCATGATCTGTTCGCTACAGCTTCCTGTACGGGGCCTGGCCGGTCTCGTAATAGTTGTCGCCGGTACTGTCGATGACCACGATGGCCGGGAAGTCTTCCACTTCCAGCGCGGCCACGGCCTCAGGGCCCAGTCGGGGTAGGCCAGCACCGTATATTTTTTGATGCGCTGCGAGATGAGCGCCCCGGCACCGCCCACGGCCGCCAGATAGGGCACGCCGTGCCGCTTCATGGCTTCCACCACTTCGGGCTTGCGGTAGCCCTTGCCGATCATGCCGCGCAGGCCCTGCGCCAGCAGGGTGGGCGTGTAGGCGTCCATGCGTCCGGCGGTGGTGGGCCCGGCCGCGCCGATGGCCCGCCCCGGTTTGGCCGGACTGGGCCCCACATAATAGATGACTGCCCCGTCCAGATCCACGGGCAGTTCTTCGCCCCGGGCCAGGGTCTCCACCAGGCGCTTGTGGGCGGCATCGCGGGCGGCGATGATGGTGCCCGTGATGAGCACCCGGTCACCGGCACGCAGGGAACGGGCCGTGGCTTCGTCGAAGGGCGCGCGGATACGTTTCATATCGGACATGGCAGCCTCCTACAGACGCACTTCGGCGTGACGCGCCGCATGGCAGTTGATGTTGACCGCCACCGGCAGGGAGGCGATGTGGGTGGGGGCCCATTCCACATGCACCTTGAGGGCCGTGGTCTCGCCGCCCAAGCCCTGGGGGCCGATGCCCGTGCGGTTGATGAGCTCCAGCAGCTCGTCCTCGAAGGCGGCATAGCGGGGATCGGGGTTGCGGCTTTCCAGATCGCGGGCCGCGGCGCGCTTGGCGCACAGGGCGGCCACTTCCATGGTACCGCCCAGGCCCACGCCCACCACCATGGGCGGACAGGAGTTGGGCCCGGCCGCCAGTACGGCGTCCAGCACCACCTTGCGCACGCCTTCGATACCGTCGGCGGGCACCAGCATTTTGACCACGCTCTTGTTCTCGGAACCGGCGCCCTTGGGGGCCAGACGCAGGGTCAGGCCGTCGCCGGGCACGATGCGGGTGTGGATGACGGCCGGGGTGTTGTCGCCGGTGTTCTTGCGCTCGAACAGGGGCTCGGCCACACAGGACTTGCGCAGATAGCCGTCCACATAGCCGCGGCGCACGCCTTCGTGGATGGCGGCTTCAAAATTGCCGCCCGTGATGTGCACGTCCTGCCCCACCTCGGCAAAGACCACGGCCAGGCCGGTATCCTGGCAGATGGGGATGTCGTCCCGCGCGGCGATATCCGCGTTCTCCAGCAATTGTTCCAGGATGTTGCGCCCCACGGGCGAAGGCTCTTTGTCCAGCCGCTGCCGGAACGCGTCCCGGACATCGGCGGGCAGATGACAGCAGGCCTGCACGGCCAGCTTTGCCACGGCGGCACTGATGGTCGCGGCGTCGATCTCTCGCATGGTGTGCCTCGTCAGAATGGATTTGCCTGACCGGCCGTCCGCAGGGACGGGCCGTGGTCAGGAGATGAGCGGGGCCCCGGGCGCTCCCCGCTCTGTGCGGGGGGCTGTCTTCCGGGACCGTGAGGTGGCGTTACCATCCAGGGGGATGGACTGTCACGCCTCTTGTCACAAAAAAACAGACCGGCACATGACGTACCGGTCTGAGGGATCACGTTGGTGAAGGGGCCGTGGGGGAGGGAGCTCCCTTGCCCCACGGCCATCACATCTTTAGTCGCCGGCAGGCACGAAGGCGCCGCTGTTCACCAGATCGGCCACCTGGGCCACGTCCTTGTCGCCGCGGCCGGACAGGTTCACCAGGATGATGGCGTCCTTGTCCATGGTGGGAGCCAGTTTCATGGCATGGGCCAGCGCGTGGGAGGATTCCAGCGCGGGCAGGATGCCTTCGTTGCGCGACAGGGCATAGAAGGCCTGCAGGGCCTCTTCGTCGGTGATGCTCACGTATTCGGCGCGACCGGCATCCTTGAGTTCGGCCAGTTCGGGGCCCACGGAAGGATAGTCCAGGCCGGCGGAGATGGAGTAGACCTCGCCGGCCTCGCCCTTGTCGTTCTTGATCATGTAGGAATTGAAGCCGTGCAGAACGCCGGGCTCGCCGTAGCAGAGCGAGGCCGCATGCTGGCCGTAGCCGTTGCCGCGGCCGCCGGGCTCCACGCCGATGAGGCGTACTCCCTCGTCATGCACGAAGCCGGAGAACAGGCCCACGGCATTGGAGCCGCCGCCCACGCAGGCCATGGCCACGTCGGGCAGACGGCCGGCAAATTCCAGCATCTGGGTGCGGGCTTCGCTGCCGATGACGGACTGGAAGTGGCGCACCATGAGCGGGTAGGGGTGCGGGCCCACGGCGGAACCCAGCACATAGAAGGTCTCGGGCTCGTTGACCCACATCTCCAGGGCCTCGTCCACGGCTTCCTTGAGGGTACGCTGGCCGTTCATGGCCGTATGCACGCGGGCTCCCAGCATCTCCATGCGGGTCACGTTGAGGTGCTGGCGGACGACGTCCACTTCACCCATGCAGATGACGCATTCCAGACCCATGAGGGCGGCACTGGCCGCGGTGCCCACGCCATGCTGGCCCGCGCCGGTCTCGGCGATGACGCGGGTCTTGCCCATGCGCTTGGCCAGCAGACACTGGCCGATGGTGTTGTTGACCTTGTGGGCCCCCAGGTGGTTGAGGTCTTCGCGCTTGAGCCAGATCTGCGCGCCGCCCAGCTTCTTGCTGAGGTTGCGGCAGTGGAAGACAGGGCTGGGACGACCGGCAAAGTGCAGCAGCAGGCGCTGCATCTCCTGCGTGAATTCGGGGTCGGCCAGGGCTTCCTTGAAGGCCTGGTCCAGTTCGTCCAGGCGGGCCTTGATGGCATCGGGCACATACTGGCCGCCGTACGCACCAAAGAAGCCCTTGCTGTCAGGCTGGCAGAAGGCTTTGATATCTTTGCTCATGATCGCTCCTTTACGCACGCTGCGGCGTGCGGATGCTTCAGTATCGGAAGCTATCTACACTATGCTGTCCGCTGGCGGGCGTCAAGGAAGCACGCAGGTCTGCCCCTTTCTGCACGGATTCCGCAAGAGCGGGGGCCGCTTGAGGCACAGGACATTTTCGTGTAGGTTCACCTTCCATTTCACAGGAGGCGCACATGCTGGATGAAAAATATACCGGGAACGGCAAAGTGGTGCTGCTGGCCGGGGGCGGCAAAATCTACACGGACATCGCGGCGCGTTTCGTGCGCAGCGAGCGCAGCCTGGAAGAGA
>ERZ773104.4682-NODE-4682-length-11087-cov-3.486222_pt1 | contig 11087 bp, 10 predicted proteins | sample MGYA00511920_ERZ773104 | MGnify/ENA primary metagenome ERZ773104 (study PRJEB29015, sample SAMEA2737857) | human gut metagenome | biome: human gut; feature: human-associated habitat; material: faeces | place: China | collected 2012 ...
AAACCGAGACGACTGAAGTCGTCTCGGATAAGTCTAACTTTGAGGGGTCACCTCATATGTTTTGCTCTTTTGTCATCAAATAATATACCAGCGTTAACGTGGGAACATCAAGAAAAACAGGACTTTACGCAATTTACCGACACTGTTTCGAATAGCCTGTACGTATTCTCTCGTCTGTTTCCAGAACTTCTGCTGTTCCTCCGGCGATATATCATCGGGACTATAACCGCTGCGCCAGATCGTCTCGATATACCATTGCCGCTGCTCTTGCGAAACTGCTCCCTGTAAATTGGTTTCTAAAAGCTTCTGCAGCCCCTGTTCACCAGAACCTTTTGGTACGGCATTTCCGGCAAGCCACAATGCATCCATCAGATAAGAGATACTGCGTCCAACCGCAATTTTTCCCTTCTTCCTGCTCGCTGTCACGATCCTATGTTTTCGATTTTCCTGCCGCAGTCTAAAACACAACACGACAAAAATCACAAGCAAAACAAGCAAAATCAATACTATCTGCGGTACTGTCAAATGAACGGACCGCTTCTGTCCATTGTGATGATCCTTGGCGTTCTTTTTGCCCGACACATCCGCCTTTTGCTTTGGTGTTGGAACAGGTGTCGGTTCCAGCGTCTCAAGCGGCTCTTCATCCGGTTCCTGTGTGATAGCTGCCGCTGTCTCCGTTGGCTCCGGTGTGGCACTCTGCGCTTCTGCCGGTGCTGTCGCCTCTGCCGATTGGTCATCTCCTCCATTTCCTGCCGTAGACGGCGTCATATCCCACGGCATCCATCCAAAGTGTTCGCCATATGTCTCCGTCCAGGCATGTGCATCAGAATCAATCACCGTCGCTGTGTACTTTCCGTCTTTCCCTTTATGAAAACTCTTCTTAGAAAGCCGATAACCGGATACATATCTTGCAGGCACACCCAGATCACGAAGTAATATCGTTGCCGCTGTCGCATAATGCTCACAGTAACCTTTCTTTTGTCCAAACAAAAAATATTCCGCATAGTCCTGTCCTGCCGGTACGCTGTCAAGCTTCAGGCTATAGGAAGTGTTTTCTGCCAAAAGCTCTGCAACACCATTTACCGCCCACAAAAGATCTCCTTCTTGGTCCGCTGAATAATAACCCTTAAAATATTTTTGGACAAGCTTTTTATATTTTTCTAACTCCGGTGCATTGTAGGATCCATAATGTCTCGAAGCATACTCCGTATATTTCTTTTCTATAGACTGTTCGATACTGCTGTACTCTAACGTATCATCCGAATCGTAATCGTCTTCGTACAAACTCGGATCATCAATTGAGGAAATATATGATTTCTGCTCCGTTTGTGACATTAGATAATAATCTGTCGTATAGGATTTCTTAGCCCGCTTGATCTCTCCATCTCCGATCAGTTTCACGACCGTGTCCGACGAGTTGCTGTCCCCCGTCTTCAAATTTGCAAAATACGGCAAAAACGCCTTGCCGCCAATGGGTGACATTCCATGATATTCCACTGTGATCTCGCCATTCTGTATCGCACTTTGCAGACTTTTTGAATAGGAAGCCTCCACTGCCAGAACTCCATAGTTCTGCCCCCAAAGGTATGTTTGCACATCTTCAAACTGTTCCTTAAACTCTTTGTCGTCTCCCGCAGACCATACACCATTATGATACGTTTCACCGGTAAAACCGCGAAAATACAGATCACTATCCGGTTCAAAGTCCAAGGTGACCGTCATAATCTTTTTGCCGGTGTAATGCGGTGCAGTATTGCTCATGATACCCTCGCCGCCAATGCCACCTTTGCTACGCACAAACTGTGCCGCCTGCTGGATCTTTTCAATCAACTGCTTCTCCAACTTCATCTCTTTACGCTGAAAAACAGCCGAATGCTTCAAAACCGGTTTCTCAATCTTATGTGTTACGACACCACCGACACACATACTTACCGCCAGCAAAATACAGGCAGCAACTAACGCAGGCACGATGTTGTGCGGCATCATTTTGCGCCAATGTATTCGAACCATTTTGGTACGCGTTTTCGTACGCTTGCTCTGTTTCCGTATATACTCATATTGTCTGCGCAGCATATTCCAGACACGATCCCGCAAATTTTCTTGAATACTGGTAATATATCCTGACTTTCTGCGAAACATTTTACACAACAACAAAATTACCATGCCGGCAATTAACTGGATGATTGTATTTTTGCCCGGTGCCCTGCCACAGCACAAGCAACCGGAGATTGCCAGATAAACCGGCGTATACGCTAATATCTCCCAAGAAAGCTGCAGCATCATAAATGCCGCCAGATAACCGATCAAGATGCATCCAAAAATAAGCGCCATGTCTGCATGTCCATTCACTTTACGCAAGCTTTCTGCGATCAGCCCACTGCCTGTATAAGCAGAATATCTTTGATTGACCCTGTCTGCAAAATACATCGCACTGTTCATAAGCGCACGGTATTTTACCCAGACAAACAAAGCCAATACGCATAATATTGCAATATGACCGATCACCGCTGCTTTACGGCGATCTATCATAGAAGCCACGGTAAATAGCACGGCTGCGATTCCAAAAATCAGCGCAGCTCTCCCTGTGTGAATCGATGCATCAAACGTTTGGCTCAACATGCAAACCGTTCCGTTCATGATCAAAAACAACCCTGTAACAGCAAGCAGTCTAAGCAGCAACTGCGAGAGAAAACTTCTTTTACTCATCTCGTTTCCTCCCCTCTTGCTCCAAGGCAAATTCTGCAATCTCTTCGCCATCCAATGTCTGACACACTTTATCCGACAAGATCCACTCTGCCGATTGTGATTGTCCATATCTATCCTGATAGGCAATTCGCATTTGATCAATATCTCTGCTGCCAACCAGCATATCTACACGCAGCAGCGCAATACAATCATTCAGATCACCTTCATCTTTTATTTTGCATCTTCCTACCGCATCCTCTAGGCAATACACCAAAATGTGTGCACAGCCTTTTTGCAGCAGCTTAATGGATAGTGAAAACAAAAATGTGATATAAGCAAGAAGCTGTTCTGTATCTTTTACCGGTGCCAAATAAATAACCGGCATAATATTCTGCTCAGAAATAAATTCGTACACCATAATCTCATCCCGCTTCGCCGATAGTTTCCAATGTATATTGTGCATACGGTCTCCCGGACGGTATTCTCGAATCTCTGATACTTCCGGTGGATTCTTTTCCATTGATGTACTGTCGTCTCCCTCTTGCTCCAAATGCTGCGTATGATATTTAACTCCCGCCGATATTCCTATTTCATGATAAACCGGCAAGACTGCCAGCACTTCACTTTGATCCAGATTGCGACGCGACACACCGATACTCGTAAATCCAAAGTAATCATAATGTCTCACAGATACCAACCGAAAATAAACACCTCCCGGATATGAAGGCGTCCACTCTCCGCGAATTCGTATCGGCTGTGCCGATCTGCGCTGCAGACCTCCCGGAAGCATGCAGTCTATAATGATCTCCCCTGTCGTATCGTTCAGCACGTGATATGCCTCTACGACAATACGAATACGACCAGATGGCAAAAAGCAGCGATTCTGTGCCAAAACTGCTAATGTCATTTGCTCGCCGGAGGCAACTGTTTCTGTGATTTTGTCAAAAGAAAACCGAAGTTTGCGAAAAAAAAGTAAATGAAAACCTAACAAAAGCAGCAAAAAGCATACGATCCATACTGCACAATAGAGCATCCCCGTACTATGATAGATCAATGCCACATACACTACGACCCCTGCCGTAATGAGTCCCGTAATAAAATTTTTCATCCGTACCCCCCTGCATTTCTTAACGTCTTGCAGCAGTCGGCTTTTTCACGTTCTGCATTACTTCGATCAAAATAGATTCTGCTGATCTCTTTGCCGCCTTTGCTTTAGCGCTTCGCACGAGCCTATGTGCCGCAACATCCAAAAAAATTTCATCGATATCCCCCGGGATCACGTAATCTCTGCCATGTAAAAATGCGATTGCTTTGGAAATACGCATCAGTGCAACGCTGCCACGTGGGCTGACTCCCAGCTCGATCAATGGATTGGTTCGTGTTGTCTGGCAAAGTTCACACAAATAACGATAAATATCGTCTGCCATATAAATCTGTTCCACTAATTTTTTGCAATACAACAACTGCTCTGCATTGATTACCGGCTGTAACACTGCCTTGTCATCTTGAATCTGACGTCCTTTGACAATTGCAATTTCATTTTCTAACGATGGATATCCAAGACTTGTACAAATCATAAAACGATCCAACTGGCTCTCCGGTAAAAGCTGTGTTCCAACACTTCCCGCCGGATTTTCTGTAGCAATGACCACAAACGGTTCCGGTACTTTTCGTGTTACACCATCTACTGTCACATTTCCTTCTTCCATAACTTCCAATAATGCTGACTGTGTCTTCGGTGAAGTTCGATTGATCTCATCCCCCAAAAACAAATTGCACATCACTGCTCCGGTCTGATATTCAAATGTTCCCGTCTGTTTCTGATACATCGAAAAACCTAATAGATCGGATGGCATGACATCCGGCGTGAACTGCAGTCGATTATTCTGCAGTGCCATTGTCTCTGAAAATGCCATCGCAAGCGTTGTCTTACCGACACCCGGTATATCTTCCAATAAAATATGTCCTCCAGCCAAGATCGCTGCCATTACTTTACGAACACACTCTTCTTTACCAATTACAATTTGATTTACCTGTGCCAAAACCTCTGCTACTTTCTGCTGACACAAGATCATGTCATCTCTCATTTTTTTCTCCCCTCTTTCATTACGTTATATGCCTCAAACTTTGCACATCAAAAGAAACGGAGAGGCGTAGTCCTACGACTACGCTTCTCCTACATATTCTCACCTGACACAGGCGCAACCCTTTCTGCTCTTCTGAAAAGTTACTACAAAACTCTTCCTCACATCAAATGCAGCCACCCCTGTGTCCAATCTTTTATAATTTGTAAAGCGGGCCATAAGCTGCGCATGCTCTATAATCCTGACCCTCTTTATCCATACCAAATGCATTCCATGCAGCTGGTCGGAAAATATCTTCCTCCGGCACATTGTGCATACATACCGGAATACGAAGAATAGAAGCCAATGTGATCAGATCCGCACCAATGTGTCCATAACTGATCGCACCGTGGTTTGCTCCCCAATTGTTCATAACATCATAAGCTGTCTTAAATGCACCCTGACCCGTTGTGCGTGGTGTAAACCAGGTACAAGGCCATGTATAATCTGTTCTCTTCCACAACTTGTCAGATACTTCATCCGGAAGATTTACGGTATAACCCTCACAGATCTGTAATACCGGACCCAAGCCTTTGACAATATTGAGACGGATCATAGTAGCAGGCATCTCCGCTCTCGTTAAATAACGGGAGGAGAAACCGCCTCCACGGAAATATCCGGAATCAGCACAGCACCATTCTGTTGCGTCCAGACATGCCCTCTGATCTTCTTCTGTCATCTCCCAGAAAGGTTTCATGACACCATTGCCATTCTCATCTTTCACTTCACCACAAGCATCCAGACACGCTGCACCGGAATTGATCAAATGCAGGAAACCACCTGCCTCTTTCGCAATACCCTCTAACTCATAGCCGGTTGTTCTCTTTACAGCTTCCGGACTCCAATAAGTACGAACATCTGCGAAAATCTGTGCTCTTCCGGTAAGCAATTTCATGAAAAGCATACCAATACCGTTGAGTGTATCGTTCTCTGTTGCTAAAATGTACGGCTCACGCGCTCCATTCCAGTCAAAGGAGGAATTGAGCAGTGCCTCTGCATAATCACCATTCGGATAAAAGTCGGTCCACTGTCTCTGACCCTGAAAACCTGCTGCGATTGCATTATGTCCTACCATCTCTTCCTCTCTGCCTTTCGGAAGATTTGGATTACCGTTCATTAAATCCTTGATAATGCACATCATCTTAACAACAAATTCCCAATCGCGTTCCTTCTGCTCATCGCTTCGTTTCACGATCTCAGGATTCTTATCCCATCCCTCACGGCAATGAGACTTTGTCCAAGACATTGCTTTCTCAAACTCTGCTTCATCGTATATACCTTCTGTCATTCGACGAATGATCTCCACCTCATCAACAGACTCAACACGCATTCCTAAATACTCTTCCATAAAGGAAGAGTCTACGATAGATCCTGCAATACCCATACAGATCGATCCGATCTGCAGCCAAGATTTGCCTCGCATCGTTGCTGCCGCTACGGCTGCACGACCAAAACGAAGTAATTTTTCCTTAACGTCTTCCGGAATCTCCGTTGCATCCGCTTCCTGCACATCTTTGCCATAAATACCAAATGCCGGCAAACCTTTCTGTGCATGTGCTGCCAATACTGCTGCCAAATATACTGCTCCCGGACGCTCTGTACCATTAAAGCCCCATACACCCTTAATCGTATCTTTGTCCATGTCCATAGTCTCGGATCCATAGCACCAGCATGGTGTCACGGTCAATGTAATATCCACACCTGCTTTACGGAACTTATCTGCACAAGCCGCTGCTTCTGCTACACGTCCGATTGTCGTATCCGCAATGATAACTTTGACCGGTTCTCCATTGGAATAACGGATATTCTGACGGAACAGCTCTGCCGCACTCTTAGCCATATTCATCGTCTGTTCTTCCAAAGATTCACGAACCTTAAGCGGTCCTCTTCGTCCATCGATCGTCGGACGAATTCCAATCACCGGATAATCCCCAATTAGTCTGCTTTTTGCCATTTGCTACTACCTGCCTTCCTTGAATATATTCTCACACCCTGATACCTTTTTATTTTACTGCATTTTGGCAGAGAATACAATCATCAGAGACTACAAAATTTCACGGTTTTAACTTATCTATTTTATATAGTTGTTTTTCTTCATATAATGCTTTAGTTTCCAATAATCCGAGACTTTCGCATAATTATCTTCCTCAGGAAGCAACATAATCCTTGACTCTGATTTTTTTACACAACCAACTGTATGTATCGTTTCTTTCTCTCCTGAGATAGTGATTTCTGATGCCATTTTATCTGGAATAAATACTCCATCTTTTCCTATATCTTCCGCATATAGTGCCATCTCCGAATCTATCACATATACGCTCTCACCTTTCTGAAAACCACCAGCAATATTTTTTACCACTTTCAGCTCTACGAGATTACATGCTTGATACGTATTCTCCTGGCTATCTTTTTTGTATAATGTTTCTACTTTTTTAACAGTTGCGACGCACGCCTTCGTCTTCAAAAACGGTAATACACTTTTTGATTTCAATGGAGCAAAATCAATCACTCCTGGTTTTTGTATAGCTGCCTTCTGCGCTGATACTGTTGCTTCTCGATAAAACGTTTCCTTTGTTTGTGTTACAGAATCCACTTGCACCATTATAGGTGCTACCCACAATGCCAACAGAGCTACCAAAGCTACCAAACATACTACACACACAGTTCCTGCAATTTTTTTCCTCATAAGAATCCTCCTCATTTTCATATGGTAGTGTCAAAAAACTACCTAGATTTATTGTTCTAATCCTTGATTTTATGGGGTTTTTCAATAAAAAGATCAACCCCCCACTTTTTGGTGTATAATGAAGTCTCCAAAATAAACAAAACACGAAAGAATTTCATTACTCATAGATATTATACTTTATTGACTTCAACACGTCAATTACAAACGTAAAATGATTAGCCAATTGTTAAACCTTATCTGCAGATACATCCCTCTCAAACAGTGAACTTTTGATGATTCCCATTCACCTGAATATCAAAAGTTCAAAGTTGATAACTTCCTCGGATCATGTCCCACCAGAAAGATTGAACTAAAAATCTCAGCCCTTAATACAAAGAGCCTACGTGAAAGTACTCAAGCCTGTATTTCGTCGTGTAAAATGCGACATTGCAGACGATTGCACATGTCCTATGCGCAAAACACCTGTCAACTACCTTACCTGGAATAACGAAAGACCCAAAACTCAAATCTCATGCAAAGTTTGCCAGACCAGATTTTCTTCCGGTTTGGATATCTATGTGAATCCTTTTACTGACAATTATGAATACAAGGTCGGTAATGTACGAACCTCCGATGAAATCTACATAAAAATACGTGGTGTAAAAGGATACATCTGGTTTATCATAGACGCTCCATTATCGGCTATCAAATATCCAGCAACCGCGGTGTCGATTCCTGCATCCTCTCCATGCATATAGCATTCAAGCACTTCACAGAAAGACTGCCCGAACACCCTAAACTCATTGCTGACGGCTACAGTGCCTATCCATTAGCAACTCAGCAATTCTTCCGTCAGTTTGGCAAATAATTAAAGTTCGATATCACACAGGTCATTGTTCTTACCAACGACAATGAGGTATCCACCAAACATTGTCCATACAAGCAGATGATTGAAAGGTTTAACCGAACCTATAAGGAATTCTTTCGCCCTACCAATGGCTTCGATAACATCGAGGGTGCCAACTACAATCTGACGCTTTAGGTGACGTACTACAACTTCTTGCAGCCATACAAACATAAAGGCTATCGCGTCCCAAAAAACGCACAGGAATTTGAGCAAACTAACAACATGCCGGGTAAATGGCAACTGCTAATCTACTTAGGTCGATGCAGAATCAAAGAAATGCAGAAATAAGGCAAAGCACATACCTGTTCCTAGATTCCAAGCGCAAGGTAAATAGCAGCCACCCCAAGCAACACTTACAGCTATGCCCTCAAGGATGGCGTCTGTTGTCAAAATCATAAATATCTGCAATTTTCAGGGTCATTTGAGCTTTTTTCTATGGATTGTTTTTTCACATTTCAATTGACACCATTGTTCATATATAACTTCAACTATAGCATTATTTATATACTTTCTCATCCTCATTAGTATATACAAAACATTCCCCGTTATTAATTATATACACGGACTCATTTCCATATATTCCTTCAAAAGCTTTATTTTCAAAAGGACTTTCATTTATTGTTTGTGTTAAAAACGCAACAATTTCTTGTCCCTTTTCATAGTATAAATTATTTTGAGTATCAATCAATCTTACATATTCTGATTTAATATCAGTTTCATAATATCCATTATACTCACTTGCGGAAACATTACCGCCCAAAAGATAAATCACCACTTGGTCACTATGTCCTTTTATTTCTTGTTTTTTATTAATCGTCAATCTTGTCCACACTATTCCGTCAATAAATGCATAATTAACATTCTCTATTATTCCGTCAACAACATAGTCCGCCTCCTTTTTTTGATCCTCGTAGCCAATTTTAGTCTTCTCCTTAGACAATGTGTCATACCTAATAACTTGAACACTTTGCGTCGTTGCTTTTTAATTGTTCTGTTTCTCTCCCTGTAGAACACATATATCATTTAATTTATATATAACCGCAATTGCTGTCATCAAAAAAACTATAAATACTGGTATAAACTTTTTACTCATATCAATCCCTCCTAGTATAAAAACTATAGCTGTCTAAATGCAAACATCCATAATTTAACATCATCAAAACTAAATATAACTTATCATATTGAATTAATTGATAATCCACTTATCCATTGTAAAGTTATTTACATTAAAATAATTCTACAACCATATATTTATGCAATAAGTTAATTATTTCATTTGTTATATTAGTTATATATGTGCATTGCTGTATCTACATCTTTTTTTGAAGGCACTCCTACTTGCACCCTTGTATAATAGTTATACATTATACATTTTTTGTTATTTATTTGATGACTTAGACCTAATGCATGTCCAATCTCGTGTGTTGTAACCCTCAAAAATTCCGAGTTATTTAAGATGCTAGAATTCACTTGCACAATAACCTTGTCATAATTACCCGGTAAATCCCCTTTCTTATTAAGGGATAATTCTTTTTCATTTGAAAAGAAATGTGTAAGTCCACCTACATTTTTCCCCAAATAAGCATCTTTTATAATGATTTTAGCTGTTGCTTTATCACTAATGTTGCTTAAATTCACTTTGCTTTTAGTCCCATACTGTTTTATTCTGTTATTCCATGCATTTATGGCACCTTCGACATTCTTTTTTTTCTTGCTGAGGCTCGTGTCTATATAACAAGACTTAGATCCTTTCTTCTTATTATTGACTCGTAAATATTTATCTCCAAAGTCATGGTATCCCTTCTTACATACATAGCCATCCTCATCCGCCTTCACATACGCAATGCTATTGCAACAAACTATAATTGCAAAAGATAATATATAAAAAAGAAATCTATAATTTTTTTTCATAATAATCTCCATTCTACAGGCATCTTATTGTTAAGGGAAACACAGAGCAAACATCCCATTTAACTCCATGATAACAGCTATTTGTAACGCCTGTAACACAGACAGCCATTTTAAGATAATCTACCCAAGTTATTCTTAGTACTATCTTCCCCTATATCATCAACTATACTTTTTCAATTTCCTCGCACATCCTGCCTAGCAACATCAAAAAAGCAGAATGCTCCTATTAAAGAATTCTCTATGTCTAGTGTATCTTTTTACACATCCTATCACCTCCATATTTTTTGTATACCATTTTTTCCTTTTTATAACACAGCATGGTGTTTTTTAAGTTCGTATTCTTCTTGTGGGCTTGCCCTCTGCCGAGTAGGAACTTTTTGTTTTTCCATCGTTTCCCTCCTTCCTGCATACATAGATTCTTGGATTCTCAAGCCCCCATTTCATGCAGCTTTCAAATCCATATTTCCTTAAAACCCCCACTTTTTTTGTCTAAAACTGCATTTGGCAATAATTCTGCCTAATGCAAAGCAGTAGCCTCTTTTACCACGTTTCTTCATTCACAGTTTCCTCTTTATCTCATTACAGCATTATCCCTCTCCTCTATTAACTATAACGAACAAACCACAATAAACCTGACAAACTTTTTTAAAAAATTTTTAGTATACCTTTTTTTCACTGCTTGCCCCAACTTTTTCTGACTTGCCATCCTTCCATACAACAGCCGTTATATAACTTCGATACGTTCCCTTTTGATTGGCTCTACTTATATGACTATTTAGAAGCCCAAAAGGTTCAT
>ERZ773104.4686-NODE-4686-length-11074-cov-5.815228_pt1 | contig 11074 bp, 10 predicted proteins | sample MGYA00511920_ERZ773104 | MGnify/ENA primary metagenome ERZ773104 (study PRJEB29015, sample SAMEA2737857) | human gut metagenome | biome: human gut; feature: human-associated habitat; material: faeces | place: China | collected 2012 ...
GAATGCAAGCATTCACAGAAAGCAATTTTGCATGGCTCTGAATAGTTACAAAAAAGGACAATATCACTTGTCCCTGCATTCCCTATATAGTAGATAAGAGAATCTTTGGTTGGAGCGTCACTCCCAACATCTCTTTTGCCCATTGCAATTTGCATGCGGCGCATGACGACGCATTTTTCACCTCAAAGATTCTCTTTCTATTCTAAATTAATTATAGTTAATTTATTCTTTAGAGTAAAGAATTTTTTTATTTTTCAGCATTTTATTCCAGGTAGTCTCTCCAATATGCCAAAAAGAAATGACAGAATTCCTGTATTCCACAGGATCATCTTTCACTGCAATTCTAAGTACCAGTTTAAACCTGTTACTGTCACCGTCTATAATTTCTTTTAATAAAATAGCCGTATTGGATTTGTTTGCTTCTATAATATAATCTGGATTTCCGATAATCTCTTCTAAATACTTATTATATCTTTCAAAATCAGTCGGATGTCTTTCTTTAATATGTTCTATCCTTTCCTCTGTAATAATCACTTCATCTGTTATGATATTTCGTGTTACACACTCATAGATGTTCCTGTTTATTCTCCCTACCAGATGCATCTTGTTTTTCCTTTGCATTTGCTATTTCATGATTCACTTTGTAGACAATCAATTCTAACAAATATACAGGCATTGTACGATTACCAAGTTCCCAGTCGGTCATTGTCCGATAAGGTATATTAAGCCATTCCGAAAACTCTTTACGGTTCATCCCTGCATATTTTCGTATACGCTGCATCTGTTTAGCCGGATCAAATGTATTACACTCAATAATAAGTGAAAGGTCATCATTTAAGAAATCATTCTCTAACTCACAATGTGGTTCTTCTTTTTCTTCTTGATTCATATTCTTCCCCTCAATATACGCATTGCGTAATTTATTTATAGTATAGATACGCAATGCGTAAAAGTCAAGTAGCAAATTTAAAATATATTTTTATCTACATTGCTGTAAAGTCTCACAAATTACCCAACTCCCGCCTGCGCTTGCGGCGGACGCGGTTAATATGCCGTTCATAGTCTCCGCTCCGCAAAAGCTCGGACAACACATACTGCTCGAACAGCGGCACCGGGCAGGAATAAAAGCCCAGCTTATGCTCAAATGCATCCACCAGAGTCTCCGGCAGAATCATATATCCGATACGCACCGAGGGCGCAATGGTCTTGGAAAACGTGTTCATATAAATCACATTGACGCCGTCTGCAATCGAAAATAACGGGCTTTCGGGTTTACTCGAAACCGTCAGCTCCGAATCATAGTTATCCTCCACAATTACGGCATTGCGCTGTTTCGCCCAGTAAAGATACTCCCGCTTCTGCGAAATTCCAATGGTAATCCCACTCGGATAACTGTTAAACGGTGTTACATGCAGTACGGATGCCTTCGTCCTTGTAAGCTCGGAAGACAGAATTCCTTCTGTGGAAAGTGTCAGCGGATCACACACAATACCCATGGATTCATAAACCTTGCGGATTTTTTCATAAGAAGGATTCTCGATTCCAAAGATGCATCCCGCACCGAAAAACTGCGCCACCAGTCCATACAGATATTCCGCACCGGAACCGATAATAACCTGCCGTGGATGAATCTGGATTCCTCTGCTTCTTCCAAGATAGGAACAAATCTCGGCACGCAGTTCCTCACAGCCATGATTGGGCGACTTCACCAGAATCTGCTCCTCATAATCAAGCAGAACCTTGCGCATCGTCCGGGCAAGTACACTGAACGGAAATTCTCCTGTCTGATGGGCCTGCGGATGCGTCACCGGCAGCTCCTCACGACGGATCTCCGGAATTACCTGGAAATCCGCTTCCCGGTAAATCACAAAATAACCGCTCCGCTGTCTTGTTTCAATATATCCTTCGTCACTTAGCAGATTCATGGTATGTTCGACCGTAATAAGGCTCACCCCGGTTTCCTCCGCAATGATCCGCTTGGACGGAAGTCTGGAATCCAGCGGATAAATCCCTGCTACAATGTCCTGCACCAGATAGTTATATAATTGAATATAGGCAGGCACTCCACTGTCCTTTTTAATAGTATAGTTCATCTGGTCTTATCAGATACTCCTTTTCTGGTTATTTCAGCACTACCAATTCAATTGTATTCTTGATTCAATCATTTGTAAAGGAAAAGAGTGATCCGTTTGTACGAAGAAATTAAGAAACAGGCGGCTGATGTTACCGCCGAATTATGTGAAAAAGCAAAGCTCCACGAAGGTCAGATTCTTGTGGTCGGCTGTTCTTCCTCCGAGGTATGCGGAGATAAGATCGGCAGCAATTCGAACCTCGATGCAGCCAGGGCTGTTTTTTCCGGAATTTATGAAACGACAAAGGCACGCGGCATTTATCTTGCCGCCCAGTGCTGCGAGCACCTGAACCGTGCCATCATCATTGAACAGGCGGCCGTTCCTGATGCGGAATTGGTCAATGTCGTTCCACAGCCCAAAGCCGGCGGTTCCTTTGCAACCACTGCTTACCAGACCTTTGAGCATCCGGTCGCCTTGGAAGAAATCAAGGCCGATGCCGGAATTGATATCGGCGATACCTTCATCGGCATGCACCTTAAAAGAGTTGCCGTTCCGGTCCGTCTTATCAACCACGAAATCGGTGAGGCCCATATCACTGCTGCCAGAGTCCGCCCCAAATTTATCGGTGGCGAGCGTGCACATTATGATGCGGAGCTGTTGTAAATGAAATGTTGGTAACTATTCAGTGCAGGTCGAAGCATTTACTGCCAAGACCGTAAGAAAATGATTCAGTAATGCAAAATCCCATCGGCGAAGCCGATTTGGAATGGATTTTGCATCGTAACTGTGAAGCTACTGAACAGTTACAAATGTTGTATTTTTACCAGATCATTGTCCCTGCCACTTAACAGGATACTGGTAAGTTCAGATACTTCATCAGCGTCCTAAGTCCCTCGACCGGCACGCAGAACCTGGGATTCCGGGTAAGACAGGCCTCGTGGACCTCTTCTAAATCAAACCACTCCACTGTCTCCACTTCCTCCTTTTGCAGGGTAATCTTTTCCATATCCACCGGCTCCTGATAACAAAACACGAAGGAGGTTTCATTATCCTTAAAAAGATGTCCGTGAAATTCCATTTCATAATGAATATGAAACTTTCCTGCATAGTTCAGCTGCTCCGGAGATGCATGAATCCCCAGCTCCTCTTGCAATTCCCGCATAGCCGATTCAAGCGGTTCGTCTCCTGCCTGAATGTGTCCTGCAGATGACGTATCAAAGCATCCCGGAAAGGATTCCTTATCTTCTGCCCGTTTCTGTAGCAGAACCTGATATTTCCCATCTACCATACGGACAACCCATACATGGGCGGTTCTATGACAAATCCCTTCGGCATGGGCATGACTTCGTTCTACCATTCCACCGGTTGGCTGTCCTTCTTCATTACAAATATCGAACAGCTCTGCGGTCCATTCCAATCCCTCTTCCAGATGCTTTTCCTTAAGCCAGTCATCATAAACGCTCAGTTCCCGTCTTTCTCCCCGTTCATTCTCAAGCGTTACCACACATCTGGCCTTTTCTTCATCCGACCGTTCTTCACATCCGTACTCTCCATCAAAAATCTGCTTAATTCTCCACATCATCCGCTCCTGTTTTATCTGTTTTGCAGCCAATTCCCTCTGCTCTATGATCTGTCGCCTTCCTCATCAAACAGTGGTCTGTTCCACGTCATTTCGTTCCACCTGGCATTGGTTGCTTCCATTTCTTTCTTCTGCATGATCCGATTCCGGTCACTTAAGATCGACAACATCTCATCCACAATCTCCGCTTCCGGCAGACTGGTATAATGCGACAGATAACCGATCATCCTTCCCGCAGTGAAATCCGTATTCAAATTCTGGGAAATCAGACCGCTGAACTCCTCGGAATATCCCTTTTCCATCAGCATCCGATATAAAATCCTGCTGCTTTCAGACTTTTCTTTCATGCCGGCCCCTCTTTTCCTGTTTCTTCCTCCGTTACAATCCGCATTCCCATCTGAAAGGCAACCGGATAAAGGAAGTTCTTTTCAAGTCCGGAGTCGAAGATCACTGTAAATTTCCCTGTAATCCCATCTGCATGATAAACTGCATCGCTGATGACTCCCATTCCATATTTGATCTGTTCAACCCTCTCTCCAATGACAAGCTGAATCTCTGTTCCATGCCCCCCGGGATCCGTCTCTAAACTCTTAGGCTTGAGTTTCATCTTCCCCTGATCCGGCTGCAATGCTGCAAACGTCTTTCCTTCCACCCGCTTCTCATTCTGCAGCTTCATACGATCAGGAAACTTCAAGCTATCCGGCTTCACACCTTCAACCCGTTCCACCTTCACAGGCGTCATCTCCCGGATAAAGGATGACGTTTCCTCCGACAGCCTGAATATATGAAGCACACTCTTCGCTCTCGTCATGCCTACGTAAAACAGCCGCCGCTCTTCCTCAAATTCTTTCTTTTCCTGCGGTGTTGCCTTCTTTGAGTAAACCACCTTATCCGGAAAGACGCCATCACAGACGTCCATCAGATAAACCTCCTCATACTCAAGTCCTTTGGAGGAATGAATGGTAGACAGGATAAAATTGCTGTCATAATCCGGACGTTTCTCCCTCAGCATATTCTGCAGGTATTCCAGCCTCCCTAAGAAACTGCCAATCGACACCTCTTCGTAGGACAGCATCTTCAGGATAAAAAGCTTGTTGTCATCCATATTATTGCGTTCCAGATATTCCCCGTATCCCAAAGGGGTCTCAATCCGGAAAAGCACCCTGGAGGGCGCTTCCTTCAGCATCTTGCGCAGATGTGTTGCAAAAGCTCTGCACTTTCCCAGAACCATACCATTCAGACCTTCCGCATACTCTGCGGCTTCCAGTACCGGGATATGCCGTTTCTCACTGATCCTGCATAACTGCTGTGCCTGATTCTTCTTCAGATAGGTCTGGCATTTAAAATAAATCCGCAGGAAAAGCTCCGTATCATATGGATTTAGGGCAAACCGCATAATATTTGTGACATCCGTTACCACACGATGGGTAAAAAAAGCCATATCCGTGCTTTTGATCCGGTACGGAATCTGCTGCCGCTCCAGCTGGTCAATGAGAGGAAGCACACTTTCATTATCGCGGTACAAAACCGCCGTCTCCACCTCATGATTCTGTGCCACCTTCCGAAGATAAGTATATTGCGCCGCACGGTTTTTCAGGGAAATATAATGAATCTCCGCCTCTTCTGCTTTCGTCGGAACCATATGCTTGCGATGCCTTAGCTTGTTATGCTGGATAAAGTGATCGGCCACAGCCACAATCCTTGCATTGGAGCGGTAGTTCTGATCCATCACAAGCTCCTTTGCCCCGGGATGCTCCTTTGTAAAATTAAGCAGTGCCTCCGGATAAGCCGCACGGAATCCGTAAATGCTCTGATCCTCGTCTCCCACCATAAAGAGATTTCCCTGCTCTCCTGCTAAAAGCCCGATAATAATATGCTGGATTTTGGAAGTATCCTGCGCCTCGTCCACGCAGATATACCGGTATTTTTCCTGATAAAATTTAAGAAGCTCCGGACTCCCCTTCAGCATCCGGTACGCATAAAGCATCTGGTCATCATAGTCCATAAAGCTGTTCTGCTTTAGATACCTATTGTATGCACTGTAAATTTCCCAGAGAGGAATGCCCTCTTCTTTCCCCAGTTCACGGATTTCCTCTTCGGAAAGCAGCATATTCTTACAATAGGTAATCAACGTGCGTGCATTCTTCACATCGCTTTCGGTCGGATATTCCGACAGATTCTGGACCAGAATCTCTGTCAGCATTCTTAAAATCACCTTTTCATCGGTAAGCAGCTCAAAGGCACTCTTTCCGATCATCTGCCCGTATCTGGCAATCACCTTGGCACAAATTCCGTTAATTGTCCGGAATTCCAGCACATTGCTGTATTCCTCACCAAAAATCTCCCGGAACCGGCGTTCCATGTCTTTCGTTGCCGCAACTGTATACGTCAGAGTCAGAATGTTTTCCGGCCTTATTCCTTCACAATAGAGCATATACCCAAGCCTTGTGACTAAAACGGTGGTCTTGCCGCTTCCCGGAACGGCAAGCAGCAGAACCGGCCCATTCACCGTCTGCACTGCGGCAAGCTGCTTCTCATTCAGATGTCCTGTATATATTTGTAAAAAAGTATCTCTATCCATCCTTTATAGCTTCTGCTTTCTCCTGTTGCATAGTTAATCTTGATCATTTCTAATTTACCATTTTTAAAGGGCGAAGTCCATATGGACTCCGCCCTTTCTTATTCATATAGTAACCGTTCAGCCATGGACATTCATAAGTTGCCGGATTGTACAGATTGGCTAACAAATATACGTGCTTTCCGGCAACTTATGAATGTTGGGCGTCCGCCCTATAGAAATGATTGTATAAGCTGCCCTTAGTGAGCAAGCTCCCACGGTCATCTTGCACAATCATTTCTGCATGGCTGAACTGTTACTCATATAGTAACCGTTCAGTTCTACCTGCTGATCCGGTCAATTGTCTCGATTTCATCCTGCGTAAAGCTCGTGTTCTCGACTGCCTTAATGTTATAAAGGATCTGGGACGGCTTCGATGCACCTGCAAGCACCGAAGTAATCACTTCTTCCTTCAAAAGCCAGGCAAGTGCCATTTCCGCAAGAGTCTGTCCTCTTCCTTCCGCAATTTCATTCAACGCCCGGATCTTACCCAGCACCTCTTCGCTGAGTCTGGATTCCTGCAGAAATCTTCCATCTGTCCTCACACGACTGTCCTCCGGAATACCGTTCAGATAACGGTCAGACAGCATTCCCTGTGCAAGTGGTGAAAAACAGATGATACCCTTTCCAAGCTTCTCTGACATTGCCTTCAGACCATTCTGCTCAATCGTCCGGTCAAAAATATTATAACAGTTCTGGTTAATTACAAACGGAACATGCAGTTCATCCAGAATAGCAGATGCCTTTTCGAGAGTCGGACCGTCATAGTTGGATAAGCCGACATACAAAGCCTTGCCGCTTGCTACAATCTGTGAAAGTGCTCCCATTGTTTCTTCAAGCGGGGTATTCGGATCCATCCGGTGATGATAAAAAATGTCCACATAGTCAAGTCCGAGCCTCTTTAAGGACTGGTCGATACTGGCGATCAGGTATTTACGGCTTCCCCAGTCACCGTAAGGTCCCGGCCACATATCATAGCCGGCCTTTGTAGAAATAATCATCTCATCACGATACGGCAAAAAATGCTCTTTTAAGATCTTTCCAAAATTACTCTCCGCACTGCCTGCCTTAGGTCCGTAATTATTTGCCAGATCAAAATGGGTGATTCCATGGTCAAACGCCGTGAAGCACATTTCCTCCATCTTCGCATAAACACCGGTATCCCCAAAGTTGTGCCACAACCCCAACGACACCGCCGGGAGCATCAGACCGCTCTTTCCGCAGCGGTTGTACTTCATCTTTTCATATCTTGTATCACTTGCAATATACATTTCTTTACCTCCTGTTATTCTTTACCTGTTTTTTGTTTTTCTGTGTTTCTGATTCACACAGTTCTTTATTACTGTTCACTCGTGCCTCATTCCGCCATCAAACCTGCCACTGGCTGCTTCTCTGTTATCTTCTGGTTATCTTCTGTTTTACAATTTCCTCTTTACATCAACATAACACTTCAAGTATACTTGAAGTCAACAGTTTTTTCATCTTTATCATTTTTATTATCTTTCCTGAACCTTCCGGGAAGGTCAGACAATGATGTCAGAAAAGAGGAGGAACCTTTATGTCTGCTTATTCGATCGCTGAGCTTAGTAAAACCCTGAACCTGACCGCACCTACGCTGCGGTATTATGAGGAAATCGGACTGCTGCCACCCGTTTTAAGAAATACTTCCGGGCAGCGGGTGTATACAGAAGAACATCTCGACCGGCTTCATGCCATTCTCTGTTTTAAGAATGCCGGTATGTCCATTGCTGATATTCAGAAATTTTTCACCTATGAAGCCAATGAACAGACTCATATTAACGAAATGTTAGAGCTGCTTAACTCATATCAGAAAAATACACTTGAAAGACTCCAGGCCGAAATCAAGGCCTATGCCCATCTGCTCCGCAAGGTGGAATTCTATCATGCCATCAAGGATTCCCTGGACCATCAAACTCCCTATCCCCAATGGCAGGATTATGATCAGCATGACTACCTGGAACAGGCAAAGCAGAATCTGGAACAATTATTTATTCTTCAGCAGCCCAACGATAATTATCCAATATTGAAATAGAAACCTTCTATAAATAAGAGCCCCTTTCCTGTATAGTGTGTCTATAGAAAGAAGCTGCCGGTTATTCCGGTATTTATTCTACAGCATTATAAGACTCATATCTGTAGGGAAAGGCACAATTATGGAAAAACATACAGGCTTTCAATTAGACAGCCGGACAGGCTATTTTAAAAATAACGGCGTGGATGTCATGGCATTCATGGACATCTATCCGGTCGGACATCAGGCGGGTGTCAGCATGATTATGCACGGAAAACGAATTGCAACGAATGGAGATCTCCGTTTTGAACCGACTCCCGGGCAGTGGCAGGCCGTTCCGAAGCAGCTTGACCGGACACTTGATGAAAAAAGTAACACCATCACCACGAAATTATGCTATCCCGATAAGGATCAGCATCTGACCGGCTTTAATCCCCTTCTTTATCCGGATTTTGAATTTACCTATGAGGTAAGGGTTCATGGGGAAGGCGGTCACATTGTCGTATCCGTAGATCTGGACCGCCCTGTTCCGGAAGAATTCCTGGGAAAATTATGCTTCAATCTGGAACTGGTTCCTCATATTCTGTTCGGAAAACCCTGGATCATGGATCAGAAGCAGGGGATTTTCCCGACACAGCCAAACGGTCCGACCCTGCAGACTGCCGGTAACCATTTACACCCTTACAAGGAGCCGGATACCACCATGCGTATGCCGCTTGAGAAGCTTGCACATAACCGGTCCGCTTATAATCCGGCAACCGCGGATACCCTGATCGCAGAACCTTATGCGGTTGGCAGACGTTTCACCTCCCGTCCGGATGATCCCTGCCAGCGCTTTACCGTTGAGAGTATCGGTGCAGATCTGAAGCTGTATGATGGCCGCATGAACCACAACAACGGGTGGTTTGTCTTAAGCAGTGAGGTACCTGCCGGCAAGACCAAAGATGCCATCCACTGGATCATCACGCCCAGCATTGTAGAGGACTGGATGTACGCTCCCATCGTACAGGTTTCCCAGGTGGGCTATCATCCGGCTGCTTCAAAGGCCGCTGTGATTGAACTGGATCAAAGAGATTCCCGTCGCAGGGATGCGATCCTTTATCAGATCACAGAAAACGGACCTGTAGAGATTCAGCGGGGCACTCCGAAGGAATGGGGAGACTTTTTACGCTACCACTATCTGAAATACGACTTCTCCGCCATTCAGGCAGAGGGCTTATACGAGGTTGTTTACGGCAGCAGCACTTCTGCGATCTTCCGTATTGCCAGCGACATTTATGACCGTGGTGTATGGCAGCCGGTACTGGAATATTTCCTTCCGATCCAGATGTGTCACATGCGTGTAAGTGAAAAGTACCGGGTATGGCATGATCTGTGCCACGATGACGACGCACGCATGGCACCTGTGAATTACAACCATTTTGACGGCTATGTACAGGGACCTTCTACACTGACGAAATACCAGCCCGGTGACAGGGTTCCCGGACTCAATGTAGGCGGCTGGCACGATGCCGGTGACTTCGATCTGCGTGTGGAATCCCAGGCCGGAGAAGCTTACAATCTCGCTCTTGCCTTTGAAGCATTCCACGTGGATTATGATACAACCACCATCGATCAGGAGCATAAAATTACCGAAATCCACCAGCCGGACGGCAAAAATGATATCTTACAGCAGATTGAACACGGTGTGCTGAGTGTCGTTTCCGGCTACCGCGCTCTGGGACGTTTGTATCGCGGCATCATCTGCAATGATCTGCGCCAGTATGTCCTTCTGGGTGATCCTTCTGCCATGACCAAAAATATCGCAGGTGATGAGGATGACCGGTGGGTATTTACCGAAGACAATTCTCCCAGACAGCTTATGACGGCTTCACAGCTTGCCGGTGCATCCCGTGCATTAAAGGGATTTAACGATGATTTAAGCAGAGAAGCCTTACAGGATGCCATGGAACTTTATGAAAGTACTGTTGGAGATCATCCGGTAATCGAAAACTGCACCTCCTTCCCTGCCTCCACCGATGGAAATAGCAAGACGGAACTTGCGAGAATCCATGCTGCTGTTGAGCTTTTCTTAACGACAGGAGACGATTCCTATAAGACCTATCTGCTTAACCGGTGTGATTTTATTGTAGAAAATATCAAGACGCTCGGCTGGATCATCTGCCGCGTGGTTCATAAGCTAAGTGATCCGGTTTTCACAGAAAAAATCCGTAAGGCACTGGTCAGCCTGAAGGCTTCTATTGATGAAGAAAGTAAAGAAACGCCTTACGGAATTCCCTACCGCCCGTTCATCTGGGGCGCCGGATGGGGGATTCAGCGGATGGGAGTCGAATATTATTTCCTGCATGAAGCCTTTCCGGACATCTTTGAACCGGATCTGATCCTGTGTGCACTGAATTTCATATTAGGCTGCCATCCCGGCTCGAATACCTCTTCCTTTGCATCCGGCGTCGGGGCACGCTCCGCTACCGTTGCCTATGGAATGAACCGTGCCGACTATTCCTATATTCCGGGCGGCGTGATCTCCGGTACGGCCCTGATCCGTCCTGACTTCCCGGAGCTGCTTGAGTTTCCTTACCTCTGGCAGCAGGGCGAATATGTCCTCGGCGGTGGTTCCTCTGATTATATGTTCCTGGTTTTAGCGGCCCGGAAGGTTTTACTTGAAAATAAAGGCAACTATTCAGATCCCCATTCGTAAAACCGCTGCTATACGCAGCGTAGTTTACCTCATGTGGTTACTTCGCCATATAAATTATGTCAAATGTCCTTACGAA
>ERZ773104.4688-NODE-4688-length-11067-cov-4.649019_pt1 | contig 11067 bp, 7 predicted proteins | sample MGYA00511920_ERZ773104 | MGnify/ENA primary metagenome ERZ773104 (study PRJEB29015, sample SAMEA2737857) | human gut metagenome | biome: human gut; feature: human-associated habitat; material: faeces | place: China | collected 2012 ...
TCCACTCTCCATGATCTGTTCAAGGTCAAAGCAATCTGCCTTAACATGAACACATTTTGATTCTATATACTCACATACATTTACATTCTCACTCATTGATACATTTCCTTTCTGCATGCGACTTTTCACATGCAATACCATGATAAAACAAATGCAAATATATGTCAATTGTGTTACAAACGAAGGGCACCGCCCCTGCATTTGTCATTGCCGAGGCGGTGTCCTGCTTATTAGCAAACTTTCTTTACTGCGTGATTTGTTATGCCTTTTTGCTGCGCAGATACAGCCAGATCAGTGCTGTAAGCATAATTGCTCCGAATCCAGCTAGTGCCATACCAATGGTTCTGCTCATGTCTTCAATACCAAGAATTACTCTTTCAGATGAAGGCGTTGTTGTCGGCGTTTCACTAACCGTTGTTTCCGCAGCAGTTGTTGTTGTATTGGCTGCTGGAGTGGTAACTTCTGGTGTAGATTCTTCATCATCTGGTGAAGGCAATGTTGTTGTCTCTTCCTCAGAAACAGTCATTTCTTCTGGAGTTGTCTCTTCCTCAGAAGTCGTTGTTTCCTCTGGTGTTGTTTCTTCCTCAGAAGTCGTTGTCTCCTCTGGTGTTGTTGTCTCAGACTGATGAGGATCTGTCGGTCCATCAGGTTCTGTTTCTTCTTCCTCTTCAGGATTTCTGACATCGCGAATAAGATAAATCACATTGCCTGCGTCGTCCACTACTTCTTCAATTACATTCTTGCCATTCTCATATTTCCAATCCTGGCCTTCTGTAATTTGAATCTTTCCATCGGCAGTCACATTAAACAGAATATCTCCCGGAATCTTATGCTGACTTAACCCAGCGGCAAGCCACTGGGGTTCCATTGACGGAGTTCTAGTGTCTGCGTACATCGCAAGGACTTTGGCAGACACATCTGTTCCGGAGCAACAAAACTCGCGAACAAGCAGTCCTACGACCACATTTGTGTCGATTCGATGGAACTGAATCTTCACATTCGCGTTCTCTGGGCCACAAGATCTCCCAGATGGATACTAAGTCAAATACCCGGGATATATGAAATTAAACGGTACGAATACCGGAATTCATAATCTTTTTTCTTGAACGAATGATTTCTTCAATCATGTTCTTTTCTTTTTGATACATAGTGGCAAAATTAGATCGACATTTTAGTTTGTTGATCTGTGTATAAGTTTTATTGATACAATACAGTAAGTAAGAGGAATACCAGTCTCTTTGAACCTTTGTCCCATCTGTCAGATGATACATTCGCTGTGACAATTTCTTTGGAATGTAAGTATCTGATGTGTGATCGTACTGACTGGCACGATATAAAATCGGTACCTCAACATACATCCCACCTGTTGATTCAAAAAGCTGCTTTGCTTTTGCCTGCAGGTAGCCGGGGCAACGATTTTTTATGGATCTTCCGAAGCGCTTTTTTCGCTTCATTCGTCCATTCTTATCGACCGGATTCTCTGGATTTGCTCTTTTTTGTAGTTTCTTTGCATTTGGCGGTTCTGTGATAAAGCAGTCTCCCAAAGACCGAAGATGATTGACCTGCTCACGGATTGCCAATGCTCGATTTTCTGCTGCAATCCGACACAGTTCCTGATGTCTTTGTTTCAACTTCTGGTATCGTTTTGAAAAGTTCCATTGCTTGTGACCTTTCTTAACGGTACCATTTTCGTTGTAATGATTCGGATTCATCGCCCTTCGGGATCGTTCCATTGCTCGCAAGATCAATGCTTCCTGTCTTTCCACATGCTGAATTGAATTTCCTCTTTCTGCCAGATTTTCAAGTCCCACTTCGGTATTGGAAGTGTAGGCGATTGTCTGCGTTCCGATATCACATCCAATATTTCCTTTTCCATAGTAATGTCTTGGTGTGCTGTCTTTTCTTCTTTTTGAGATTGCTTTTCCTTCAACTGTTATATGTACATAGACGCGAAGCCGTCCGCGAATCTTTTTACAGACGAGGGAAGCAAAACACGGTCTGTAGGTATCCGTAATAATTCCTTTTGACATCTGATCCACCGCATGAGCATCCTGTAGTTCTGGTTCTGCCAAATATGCAAGAATTGCTTTTTCTTCATCCCAAAGCCACAAATCCTTTGCTTTATATTTACAGGGAATTGTAACTTTTCCGTACTTCACAATCAGCCCTGACTGAGAAGAATCAATGACAAGCCCGCGTGTGGATTGTTTTGCCCGAATCTCCGGAAGATCGCCGCGCTTTTTGAAATGTAACTTTCTTCCGCTCGAATACAATATCGTTTCAATTGCAGCCCAAATATCTTCTGCACGGGAAAGAGCAAAGATGCTTTGAAGATGATACTTTTCTTTTAATTCCATCATTTTGGTCCGGCAAAAATCCCATGTCACCTGATAAGACTCTCTCATCTGATTCATTGAATTGGTAAGTTCAGCGCGTTCCTTTTTCAGGTGATTCAGCTTTTGTGTTTCCTCATCTGATAGAACTTCTTTCTTTTCCAGTGCATGGATTGGATCCGATACTTTTCCATACAGTTTCTGCAAGGCACGATATCTCTTTGTGCGCAAAAGCTGCTCCAGATTTCGTTCCATAATACCGAGGAGTTCATTTCCACATTGGCGCAGATGGTCGGCATCCGAAAAAATGCGTCGCTTTTCATCTTCGCTTATATCAGCTTCAAAAACAACAACATGTCGATTTGATTTTTTATGGAACTTACGCAATGCTTTTTGATATTCGTCTGGCTCCTGCTTTTTCCGAATCGCCATAAAACTCCTTTCTTTCCCGGTAATCAACTTAGGAATCTATCGATTGCTTTTTATTATTAATAGTGAATATATACTCCTCATTACTATAATTAGTATATCATACTTTACAAGAAATCACAAACACGAAATTGATAATTGCCTGTATAATAATTCGACAAAATTCGACATCATTGTCTAATTATTCAACAAATTTTCTTAGCCTGCTAACTGACTTTTATAATTGGTAAGAATTAGAATCGTTTAACGTCAGGCTCTCCAGACGACAGGATGTTTCATTTGATAGTTACAATGGTTATTACTATGATATTCATTGTCAGTCACGTTATTCATCCGTCAACTGGCATTTTCCTTTAATTTCTCAATGTGCAAGTTCAAAGAATGTGATTTTTTCCCGATTTAATAGCATAAATTTTTTAATTAAATGTGCCTTTTATGTTGTTAGATCTATAATGTGTATTCAGAAGATATCGACATTAAAGATTTAGAAAAATATTTCTTGGCTTCATCCCAGGGGCAAGCCCCTGGGTTTTCGCCTAAAAATTTTATAACAGATCCAAGTGACTCTGGCAAAATAAATTTTGTAACAAGCTGCAGCGGTGTTGCCCCCATTGCCAGTGCAGCTTCTAAAATGCCATTTCCTGTATCGAGAAGGGAATTTTCAAATAAGCGTGTCAAAAGCGGTATCGCGTTTACTGTAAGAGGCACAATTGCTGCTGTTGCTCCAATTCTCGTTCCTATTAAAAACTTTGTAACTGGCATAATTGCAACCAGAAGAACAACAAATGGTGTACTTCTTACAATATTAATTATCACATTGATGATATTATAAATCACCACATTCTGGTATAACCCGCCCTTTCTTGTAAAGATCAGCACGATTGCCAGAACAAATGCGACAATCGTTACAATAATCAGGGCTATTCCAACCATGTATAATGTCTCTGCAAATGATGTTAACAGCTTATCATTTGATATTCCAAGAAATTCTTCAAGTGCCATATTTTTTCTCCTTTGCGTCTTCCTTATTGATTCTCTTTAACAGCTTGAGGATCGCTTTTGTCGTTTTTGGATCAAGTGCACTAGTTGATTCATCGCTAAGCAAAATAGATGGATCTGTTGCCAAGGCTCTTGCAATTCCTACTCTTTCTGCACAGAAAAGATAAAATTTGTTTTCTTTTTGTTTTCTTTTCTGTTGGTTGAAAGTATAGCAAAAGCCCACGATTTTCATCGTGAGCTTTTACTTTAACTATTTATTTTGATACCAGATTGCTACGTGCTTTGCACTCTCGCAATCTTCAAAAACATTCGTAATCCGCTCATTTTTCTTTGAAAAATGGCTACTTACTCATATTTTTGGCGGGTCAAGAGGTCAAAAAACCTCTTGCGAGCAAGCTTGCATCGGCTTTCTGACCTTTTGACCCTGGTATCAATATTTTATGAAAATTATAATCTATCTTCTGGTATTTCTCAACTGCCATGACCTGTCTTTTTCCACCATTCCTCCTTCTCTTTAATTGCAAATATTGTCCGCAAATAGTATAATGATGTTTAAGGATTGCGGGAATTGCGTAGCAATGGAGCAATCCGGTTACATCAGTAAGTGGCAAAATTCACTTTTGACACTCACATCGTATAATATCTTCAAATAGACCAAAATTGTAGATAAGGAGTCTCTGTTTTGACAAAAGAAAACTATAAAATAAGCAAAATCCAGATCGGATTTTACTATCTTCTGATGTTCCTGATACTTATCTGGTTTCTGGTAATACAATTCACAGGAATTAACAATCACAATGCCAAAATCCAATCCAGCGACATCACATATCGTGGTACTTTTACCTGGATTCACTCCGATGGAAGCAAAGAACAGATTGCCGTCCCCGGACATTACAATGTTCCTGCAAAAGAGACTATGGTCATTACCACAACACTTCCTGAAAATTATACGCAAAGTTCACTTGCTATACGTTCTTCTCTGCAGGATATCCGTTTCTATATTGACGGAGTGCTTCGCACTGAATACTCAACCAAAGGCCATCGACTGACTGGGAAAAATTCTGCCAGCTGTTATGTTTTCTGTCCTACTTCAGCAGCTGATGCAGGAAAAGAACTCCGTATTGAGCTGACTACCAATACCTCTAACTATTCCGGTGTAGTCAATGAGATCTATTCCGGAGACAAGAGTGATATCTGGGAATATATTTTTGAATCTTACGGGCTTGAGACTATTATTGCTTTCTTCATCTTGTTCGCCGGTATCATTACCATCCTTTTCAGTATCGCACTCGGAATTGTCTATGACAGAAAATTCGATATGGAATATCTTGGATGGTGCATGACCATGGGAGCTACATGGATGCTCGGCGAATCCAAGCTCAGACAGCTTATAGTTCCGAATCCATCTGCACTGGGGACTTTATGCTTTGTGATGATCATGCTCGTTCCGATCCCGGTACTTTTTTATGTAGATCTCATTCAGCAGGGGCGTTATAAAAAGCCTTACTTTTACCTTGGCTGTGCGGCATTTGGTAACTTTTTGATCTGTCTGGTTCTTCATCTGACTGGCACTGCTGATTTTATTGAAACTCTGCCGGGCGCCCACGTGATTCTTGCAGTCACCTTCTTTCTGGTTTTCCTGACTTTCTGTCTGGATATGCGAAAGAAAGAATACCGGAAAAACAAATTGGTGCTGATTGGCCTAATCATTGCAATGCTTGCCATCGCCATCGAATCCATTTCTACATATTTTGTAGTTTTGATTTCCGGTCTTTTTATTGGTGTCAGCATGTTGATCCTTCTTTTCATTAACATTATCCGTACAATAAAGAATGTGCATACCATTGAAATGCATCGTCAAAAAGAGGAGCTTTTGAAACGTAAACGGCAGATGGAAAAAATTTCCTTACAGATGATGCAGACTCTCTCTACAACCATCGAGGCCAAGGACGAATACACCAGAGGGCACTCCCATCGTGTTGCGGAATACTCTGCACTGATTGCGCAGGAAATGGGTTGGAATCGCTCTGAAATCGTCAATCTCCGACATGCAGCTCATCTGCATGATATCGGAAAAGTCGGCATCCCTGATATTATTTTAAACAAGCCATCCAGACTGACAAACGAAGAGTACGCTGTTATTAAGGAGCATACGGTTATTGGTGCTGAGATTTTGAAAAATGTTTCGCTCATCAATCATGTAACCGAAGTTGCCCGATCTCATCATGAACGTTATGATGGCCATGGTTATCCGGACGGTCTAAAAGGTGAAGAAATTCCGATCCATGCGCGAATCGTTGCTGTTGCTGACAGCTATGACGCAATGAATTCCCGCCGTATTTACCGTAATTCTCTTCCAAAAGAAACAATTTATGAAGAAATACGCAAAAACAGAGGAACTCAGTTCGATCCGGAAATCGCAGATATTTTTCTCAGACTGATGGATGAGAATCGTCTGACGATCACAGATACTTATCTGGAAATTGATGACGAGCCAGCTCTTCCTGGCATGGAATTTGAAATCAGCAACTTCATTTCCAATGTTATGAATACGATGAAGAGCCAGGAGGAAGTAGAAAATTTTGATCTTCTTACCGGACTCCCTATGCGAAATACCGGTCAGAAAATGATTGCACAGCTGATGCAGGAGCACAATGGCTGTCTGATCTTTATGGATATGGATAATCTGAAAAAGATAAATGATATCTACGGTCATAAAGCCGGAGACCGTGCACTGAAAGCACTTGGAGCTCTCCTCTCCGAGCATATCGGAAATTTGGTTGGCTGCAGGTTTGGTGGCGATGAATTCCTTCTTTTTGTGCCGGATGCCGGTAAAAATGAAATATCCGAGCTTATGGAAACTCTGTTTTCCCGCTTTGATTCTGAGAAGAAAAAAGATTTTGAGATCCGTGTTGCATCCATTTCTGCCGGACTTTGCATGTGTACCAAGGGAGATTCCTTTGACGAATGTTCTTCCAAAGCAGATAAAGCACTCTATTATGTCAAGCAAAACGGAAAACACAACTTCTTTTTCTATCAACAGATGGGCAATACCGTATTCCCGGTTTCCAGCGTAGCAAAAGATCTTTCCCTTGTGGCAAAAGTACTTCGCAACAGCGGAAACTATTCCGGAGCACTTAATCTTAATTACCGTGAATTTTCTAAGATTTATGAGTACATCAACCAACTTGGAGAACGACATAAATACCATTGTTTCCTGGTCATGGTCACAATGGAAACCGCTCCGGATTCTATGATGTATATTGAAAATATTGAACAGGCACTGGAATACATGGAGGAAGCGATCCGTCACAAGATCCGTAGGATTGACGTGTGTACACGGTATAGTGCCCTGCAGTACCTGATCATTTTATTTGAATCAGATGAAAGTCAGATTCCAAAAGTTATGGACCGTATTTTCATTCAGTATTATAAACTGTACGATAAACGGGATTTCATTCCGAAGTATGAATATCTTCCGGTGAATGAACACTCGGAGGAAACAAATCCTCAAAACACTTCAGATCACCTTAACCAAGATATCCATCCAGTATAGGAATTTTACTACCTGAGACTTTTATCTGCTGTGAAATGCAATTTTCCAAACTTATTAAAAAATGAGGAAAACAACCGGTTTTTACTTCAGTGTTTTCCTCATTTTTCTGTATTACTTGTTTATTCTTTTCTTCCTCTGACCTTTCCGGTCAGCAGTGCCACCACGATCACTGCGCCTGTAATGATTGTCTAAAGAAATCCTAACGAAATTTTTCGACTGTTTTCGAAATTGCCGTTTCAGCAGACTTATGCTACGATATCCATACGCAAACAAACTTCTTCTTGTTTGCAACCTTATCTATTCAACCCAATCTCATTTTCGGAGCCAGTTTCCGGCAACTTTTTCCGACAATGAACGACAACTGAAAATATCCGGATTGAGATCGCCTCTTTTACATATTTCCGTCATATGTTAATATAATCATATAGACTTTCTCCTTTCGGAACATTTTTATCTAATGAAAGGCGAAATAAATGAACAAAAGAAAAGAATTCTCAAAACTTAACCTGTTGGACAGATTTTTATTCGATGAAGCAATGGAAGATTCGGAGAATATGAAAACAGTACTGGATATTATTCTGGGGCAGGATATCCCACTTAGATTGCCACCACATTCTGAAAAAGAAATGCGGACTTTTCCGGATAACCGGCAGGTCCGATTAGATGTCTATGCATGGGATGACGATGATACTGTGTACGATACAGAAGCGCAGAAGGAAGATACAAAGAATCTTCCCAAACGCAGCCGCTTCTATCAGGCGGTACTGGACAGTAATCTGCTACCGCCTGGAAGCGTTGATTTCAATAAACTAAATCGTGCTTTTATCATTCTGATCATGCCCTTTGATCCATTCGGAAAAGGATTTTACAAGTATACTTTCCGAATGAAATGTGAAGAATGTCCAAATCTTGAACTGCAAGATGATGCAACACGTATTTTTCTGAACTGCCATGGCACGCATCCTGAAATGGTATCACCGGAACTGATAGAGTTACTTCATTACATGGAAAAATCAACGAATGAGGTCGCGGGTTCGTGCACAAGCCAGAAGATTAAATTGCTCCATCAGAAAGTCTGTCAGATCAGGTCGAACAAGAAAATGGAGGCGAAATTCATGCGCGCATGGGAAGAAAGAGAAATAGAACGGCAAAAAGCCTTTGCTGAGGGTGAGGAAGCTGGAATCAAGACGGGAAAAGCAGTTGGAATCACTCAAGGGAAAAATGACCTTTTAAAAAATCTGGTAAAAAAGAAACTTGAAAAAAATTATTCCAAAGAACAAATCGCAGATATGCTGGAAGAAGATGTCGCAACCATTGAAGCAATTATTAACGAATTACAATAGCTAAATGCTGGCCAGAAAGAGAAAAACTATCACTGATATTTTTTCCTGCATACCAGATCACGACAGCAAGAGATCCCTGTACTATTTCCGGCACAGGGATCTCTTTAATCTCTTTCAGTTCCATTCCAATTAGCTAGAAGCACTCCAGAAATATTTCCAGAATCTCCTCATGTGTCATCTTCTTATAACTTCCATCCACCAGATAACAAGAATCCGCAATCTCTTTCAGATCCTCTTTTTTCTCCACGCCTACTTCCCGAAGTGTTGTCGGAAGTCCGATCTCTCTGATAAAATCAGCCAATGCCTCTACGCCAGCTTCAGCCATCTCTTCATCGGTACGTCCATTTCTTGGAATTTTCCATACATTTTCCGCAAACCGGGTAAATTTCTTTGCGCCTGCCTGACAGATATGCCGATAATAAACCGGATGCAGCACAGCAAGTCCACATCCATGACTGCAGTTGGTATAAGCACTGATCTGATGCTCCATCTGATGGCATTCAAAATCACATTTTTTGCCAAGCTTGATGATCCGGTTCTCCGCCATGGTAGACAGCCACATCAGATTACTTCTTGCTGTATAATCCTCCGGATTTACCAATGCCGCACGAAGACTTGTTATCACGCCGCGCATCAGAGCTTCCGAAATATCATCTGATACGTTATCCTCGTCCGGCTCACTGAAATAAGTCTCCATAACGTGAGACAGGATATCAAAGCTTCCTGCCACCATCTGTTTTGTCGGAACAGTATAAGTGTAAGTCGGATCCATTAATGCAAATTCCGGATTGCATTTCGGATAATCCCGGTCTGTCTTGATCATGACCTCTTCATTGGTAATGACTGCTCCCCCGTTGCACTCGCTGCCTGTTCCGGACGCTGTTACGATCACACCAAGCGGCATCGGTTCAAAATCCATAACCCCCTTCTTCGCCCAGTACTCATCCCACACATCTTTCTCGCTGACCGCTGCCATGGAAATTGCCTTGCTGCAGTCCATAACCGAGCCTCCGCCGACTGCAAGGATCCAGTCCACCTGTTTTTCCTTTACCAGCTTTGTGCCTTCCAGCACCTTCTTATAAGTCGGATTTTCCATGATCCCCGGAAATTCAATGATCGTTTTCCCGGCTTTTTCAAGTGCCGCTATGACTTCCTCATAAACTCCATTTTTCTTGATCGAGCCACCGCCATAGGCAAACAGAACCTTATCCCCATGCATCGCAGCGATTTTCGGCAGATACTCGCCGACACATCCTTTTCCGAAATATACTTTCGTTTTATTTTCAAAAATAAAGTTATTCATCCTTTTTCTCCTTTATGCAATTTAAGCAAAATATGTTTCGGCAGATTTTCTTTTTTCAATGATCTATTCCGAAACATCCCTCTTTTTCCACAGATACTTATATTATAGTCCCTGGAAAAATTTATCGTCAATATCTTTCCGGTTTGTGCACATTCCAAAATAGAACCCGCAATTTTCCCGAATGACTTCTTTACATGGTTTTCCATGCCATCATGTAGTTTATACAGGTTTCTCTCCAGCAGTTTTTATTCAATTTCAAAAAAACATGCAAAATAAACAGATATATGGTATGATAGAAAGCAAAAAACAGAAAGTACAGGAGGGTTAACATATGTATATTACATGTCTGGATGTCGAAGGAGTACTTGTACCGGAAATCTGGGTTGCATTTGCAGAAGCAAGTGGAATTCCGGAACTGAAAAGAACCACAAGAGATGAACCTGATTATAACAAACTGATGCGTTGGAGACTGGATACTTTAAAAGCGCATGGTCTCGGAATCAAAGAAATTCAGGAAACAATTTCCAAGATTGATCCGCTTCCGGGCGCAAAAGACTTCCTGGATGAGCTACGTTCCTTCACCCAGGTAATCCTTCTCAGTGATACCTTCACCGAATTTGCAATGCCGCTCATGGAAAAGCTTGATCATCCGACACTTTTCTGCAACAGTCTGGAAATTGCGGAAAATGGTGAGATCACAGACTTCAAGATGCGTGTGGAAAATTCCAAACTAACAACTGTGAAAGCACTGCAGTCCATCGGATTTGAAACAATTGCAAGTGGGGATTCTTACAACGATCTGGGTATGATCCAGGCAAGTAAGGCAGGATTCTTATTCCGTTCAACCGACAAGATCAAAGCGGATTATCCGCAGATCCCAGCATATGAAACCTACGAAGAGCTGCTTGGCGCAATTAAAGATGCAATGAAATAAAAGATAATTGCATATTGCATGGCGATATGCGTAAAAAACCTTACCGGTTTTCAGTTTTTACATCTTTCTTAAAAAAACTCGAAGAAATAGAGAGGAGGCGGGGCTAAGCCTGATTCGTCATGAACATATATATCAGGCAATCAAAGAAGAACACAAAGAACATAATTATC
>ERZ773104.4691-NODE-4691-length-11057-cov-32.262316_pt1 | contig 11057 bp, 14 predicted proteins | sample MGYA00511920_ERZ773104 | MGnify/ENA primary metagenome ERZ773104 (study PRJEB29015, sample SAMEA2737857) | human gut metagenome | biome: human gut; feature: human-associated habitat; material: faeces | place: China | collected 2012 ...
TTGTAGGCTCCGAAAAGCCTTGTATTTACAGTGTTCCTAATAGGAAGTAATCATAGGAGTTACATATATCGGAAAATTTGCGTCACTTCTTTCTACAACTAGGACAAGTACGGGTATAATGGTATCGTGGGAAGGCGTTAGTGGCCAAAGTTGGAGCTACGGTTCCGGACTAATCAAAAAATTAGCTTTAGCAGAAAAAAAGAATATTCTGGTCATAGATAAACACGATTTAGAGCATATACGCAGTGGTTCATCAAACCTATTAAGCATTCTTCACGAAAAGCATTTGTCGCTAATTACTGATATAGACTACAAAAAGTATATTCAAAGTCATGAGGCGGAGCCCTTGTTAAATAGTTAAGCAATGCGACAGATCAAATAGTATTTGCATCTTTTTCGTCAACACAATCCAGAACAACACCTGAAATCTTCGGATTTCGTGTGTTTTCTTTTGCTTTTTGCAACTTTTGAAACAAATACGGTTTTGCGGATTTTCGTTGACCACATAAAATACCACAGACAGAACGAGGCGGAGTTCCTGACATAGCATCGGGAACTCCGCGTTTCTTCTTTGCGTGATTCATGCCGGGGCTTGGGGCTGCTGCCGCTGGGCGGCAATTTCTGCTTTCATTTGGACGATCAGTTCTGCCAGTTTCTGTTCGCATTCTTTCTCGCTGTGGGCGTAGACATTCCGCGCAAGGCGGTCGCCGTTGGGAAGTTTGGGAGAATACCGTCCTTCCCACAGGTTTTCATTGATCTGGCTGACGCAGCCGGTGCCGGGTTTACGGCGCTGCCCTTTGTGGGGCAGGAAGGTAGATGGAGCCGGTTTTCTTGGCGCTGTGTCTATATCTTGGAGGGATTCTGATTTGGCGATCCCTCGGTCGATTTTCGCAGCTGCGATTTTCCTCATCTCGTCTGTGACATGAGCGTAAACATTCAGAGTTGTTGCGGTGGAGACATGACCGATAATGGCGGAGAGAGTCTTGATGTCCATGCCGTGTTCCAGAGATGCGGTGGCGAAAGTGTGTCGCAGATCATGAAACCTGACGTGCTTGCAGTCTGCCCGTTCCAGTATGGTGGTCAGCCGCTTGCGGACAGCAGCGGGATCTCTGGGCGAGTCATTGTTCAGCGGGGAGGGGAACATCCATGCAGAGTTTATTTCGGTTTTGTAGTTGCTCAGCACTATCAGAACAGGGGGCGGGAGGATGACGCTCCGGTTGGACGCCTTTGTTTTCGGCTCGGACACTGCCAATTCTCCCTTGACCCGGTGTACCTGCCGCTTTACCTGAAGCTCTCCGGTGTTGAAGTTTAGATCGTCCCATTGGAGGGCGCAGATCTCACCACGGCGCAGGCCAGTGGACAGCTCCAGCAGGAGCAGCTCGAAGCAGCCGTCCTCTTTGGCCTGAATGAGCAGCCGCTGGATCTCCTCCGGGGAGAGAATCTGCATTTCTCTGGCTTTTGCAGAGGGGAGGCGGCAGAAGTCGGAGGGATTTTTGGGGATGATTTTCTCAGAGACTGCCTTGTCCAGCGCCGCGTGGAAGGTGGTGTGGATGCCGCGGACAGTTTGGTCGGAAAGTCCTTCGCCGTACTGTTCCTGACGAAGCAGACGGCCATTTTGTTTGAGCCCGGTGTAGAACTGCTGGATGTCGCCGGTGGTGAGTTTGTTCAGCGGAATGGGGCCCAAGTTCGGGATGATATGCTGATAGATCCGCCGTTCATAGGACATCTGGGTGTTGGGGCGAAGGTTTGGCTTTTTACAGGTCTGATACCAGAAGTCCAGCCATTGGGCGGCTGTCATGGCCTGCCGGGACGGTTGCGGCTCAGATCCTTTTTGCGCGGTAATCAAGCTTTTGAGTTTTTTCTCACATTCGGCCTTTGTTTTTGCCAGCACATTTTTAGTTTTGGGCAGTCCGCTGTCATCATAGCCGATGACAACGCGACCCTCCCAGCGGCCATCACTTCTCAGACGGACGGTGCCGGTGCCGTGTTTTCTCTGCTTTGCCAAGGTTTCATCTCCTCTCCAAGGTAGTCGGTCAGGAAACCACCCACGATCTCAGCGGCACGCTTCTGCATATCTCCGGTGGTGTGCGTATAGGTGTCGAGGGTGAAGCTGGCCTTCGTGTGGCCCAGAATGCCAGCCAGTGTCTTGGCATCCACACCGGAGGACAGGGCATGAGTGGCGAAGGTGTGCCGCAGATCGTGGAAGCGGATGTCCGGCAGTCCCACCTCAGTCAGCAAGGTTTTGAGCTGCTGATAGGCTCGACCGGGATTTATCGGCAGTTCTGGGCGGAACAGGTCATAGAAGATCCATGGGGAGCAGACCTGGCTCTGTCGTTTGCGGAGGATCTCTGCTATACTGGGCGGCAGGACGATCTTCCGTGTTCCCGCATAGGTCTTGGTGTTGCCTGTGGTGAGCGGCTTGCCTTTTTCCTTGTGGAGGGTGCGCCGCACATGGAGCGTTTCCTGCTTCGTATCAAAATCCTCCCACCGCAGTGCGCAGATCTCACCCCGCCGCAGACCTGTGGTCACCGCGGTATAGAAGAAATCATGCCAGAATTCATCCCTTTCAATGGCCGTCATGAAAGTGTCCAACTGTGCTTCGGTCAAAACTTTCATGGGAGCGCCAATAAATTTGGGCGGGTCAACTTCTGCGGCGGGATTGCTTGGGATCAGATTCTGCTCCATGGCCGTTTTCAGGGCGTGATGCAGTGTGGTATGAATGCCGTGGACTGTTCTGGCGGAAAGGCCAGGGGACTGTCCATCTCTGGGATGTGCCCGCCCGCTTTCTTGTAAGGTGCGGTAGAGCGACCGCAGGTCGGCGGCAGTGATTTTTGAGAGAGCTTTGTTTCCGAAATAGGGTTTGACATGGAGTTCCAGAGAGCGGCGATAGCCGTTCAGAGTGGTGGGACGAAGCGTGGCGGCCATATACTCGTCCAGCCATTTATCCAGCCAGACGGAGAGGGACATATTACTTTCTTCGGTCAGATCAACACCTTTATAGGCTTCGGTGAGCTGTCGCAGCTTGGCGGACAGCTCTTTTTGCGTTGGCGCGGAGATGTACCGGAAGATGGAGTCACCGTTGCTTTTGTGCCCCACCACAATACGGCCTTCCCAGCGGCCATCCTCCCGCTTGCGTACCATGCCGTCACCGGACGGTCTTCGTTTCGCCATTTAGTCCTCCTGTTCCGCCGGATGGCAGATGTGCTCTTCTTCCTCTTTCTCAAAGGAGTAGAGCCCATCTGCCTCCAGCTCTTTCGCCATGCCCCACGCCAGTTTGAAGCCCGCCGTGAAACTCATCAGCGTGGACTCCGCCAGTAATGCATTCTGTGCGTCCAGCAGATGGAGCAGTTTCTTCCGTCCTGCGGCATCCATGTCCCGCCGCAGTTCCTCCCGTGCGTATTCGACCTGTGCGTCCAATTCACTGTGTTCCTGACGGTCGAAGCGCTTTTGCAGGGCTTTCATGTAGTCGTACATTGCGGCACCTCCTTTTTGGCAACCACAACACATACCACAACCCGGCGTGCAAAGCTACTGTTTTTGCAAATGTTTCTTTGACTATTGCGGCGCAAAAAATACGTTTCCAAACCTGTTCGCATGTGCATCTGCATCGAGTAGCCTTTTTTGTAGCGGGGAGTGTACTGCGCTCATCCGCCAGCAGCTCCACACCGGGACGGGTAGTGACATAGCGTGTGCGCTGGGCCAGTTTCGCGGCGTTCTTCCCTCCTCTGAGGTATGGGGAGATCAGTACGATCCGGGCCATTCATCCTCCGGCTCAATCCTGCGCTGCTGATGCACTGCGCTTTCAAAGCTCACCTGACCGTTGGTGCGTTTCACCTCATCCACGGCGTTGGACCGCAGCTCCCGCGTGTGAATGGGATCGGTACGGAAGTGCGCGGCGATGGTGTGGCTCATCATGTTCTGCTCCACCGCGCACTTGAAAAGAATACGGCAGAGCCGATTGTTGTTGTCGTCCAGCGTACCCTGGATGGCTGTGAGGATGGCCCGAGAGATGTAGGTCGTGTTGTCCTCGGTGCCGAGATAGCCCATGTAGAACCGCAGGGCCTTATCCACAAATTCACTGCGGCTTTGACAGTTGTCTGCTTCCAGCCAACCGTCCATGCGGCTGATCACGCTGGGGCGCAGCCAGATCGTGGTACTTTTCTTGTTATCATCCATATTTTCTCTTTCCTTTCTGTGTCGTCGGTCAAAATCGCCGCAAAGCCCTGCAAACACGGGACTTTGCCGGATGACCGACTGCGATTGTTTTGGAAAATCGCCAAACCGACTGCGGTTGGCGTTTCCCTGAAAAGCCCCGCACTGCGGGGCTTTGTGGGCGGGCCGCGGGCGCTTGCGACTGCGGCCCTTTATCTTGTGCTTTTATCGAACGGGTAAATAAGGGGCGAAAACCTCCGAAACAGGGCATGGCCGGGAGGGGAACACGCATCCCCAAAGGCTCAGTTCCCCATCGCCGGAGCGGTATTCACCGGGCCTTTTCACACATCGCCCACAAACGCCGCAACGCTCGTTTCAAAGGGCTGCGGCGGGTACACACGCCACCCGTCCCCCCAACCGCGCACACAGCGGCTCACAGGGCGAAACAGGGGCGTTTCGGATGGGGGCACTATCATTACCCTCGGTGCGTTTTGCACGGTTTGGAAACCTTGCGCGGCCGGGTGTCAGAACGGCAAACTTTGCCGCTTTTGGGCCTTGGTCAGGTGTGCTCACGAAGGACGCTGAGAGCCTGCGGGGCAGCGATGCGCATGATGCGCGTCGCTGTCACGAGGCGTCGCGGCCCCGCCGGGCTGCGTGATCCCATTGCTGTTTCTCTCACCGCACCGATGGGTTTCGCGGTTTTAGTCAGCCGTGATTACAGAGTGCAGAGAAAAGCACACTTCGCTTTTATGCACCGAGCTGCTCTGCCAGCTTTGCCTGCACCTTCCGCCGCTCTGTTGTACGCTCTAATGCATTGAACTGATGTTCGTAGTGCTGTTCCATGACTTCCTGTAAGGGAATTATCGTGTAGAGCAGGCTGCCATTTTTTTTGATGCCGTTCTTTGTGATGATTTTAGTATGCTCCGTGATGATGAGCCCGCGCTCCTCCAGCAGACGCACATACTTGGCAACGGTGTTACGGGAAAGGTGTAGTCTCTTGGCGATGGTCGCCTCGCTCGGATGACACTGATCTGTCTTCCTGTCCGCGCTGCGCAGCAGATAGAGGTACACCGCTACCGCACTGGCAGGCAGATCCATGTCCAGCAGGATGTTCGGAACCGGGAAGCAGTTTTTCACATGCTCCCATCCAACGGGAGGTTTTGTTTTTCTCATGCGCGCTCACCGCCCTTCGTGTGCTCCTCTACCCACTGGATGAACTTTTCTTTCGGAACCACCATGCGGCTGCCGATGCGCAGTGTTGGAAAATTCTTTTCGTGCATGAGTTCATATGCACTGGATGGTGCGATACCGAGTGTTTTTGCAACAAGATCTGAGTTGAGGAACAGCGGCAGTTCATCGTAGCTTTTGTAGACAGATGATTTCATTTTTGATTTTCCTTTCTTTTTTGTTTTGATTTTGATTGGCCGCACACCGTACACCTTCCTGCCCCAGACTTTCTGCGGCGTTGTCCCGTGTCGGCACGCTCCCCTCTGCGGATCTTGGCGCTGCTTCCCTCACGGTGTATGCACTCCGGCTTCGGGTATTCAGTTGTCGAGGTGTCATGAAACTTCTCACTTTCGCTGTGTTCACCTTTATGTTAGAATAATTTCAAGGCGGCTTACATCAGGAAGTGATCTTTGAGGAGGTATCGGCATGGCTTCGGAATTGTACTTGATGGAGGTGGGCGATGGACGTTATTCCATCCTGCTTTGTGATGACAGGTCAATCACACAGATGCCTGCACTGACTCCCGCAGAGACCTTGATCGCCTTTTCTGAACTGGACTATATGGACTACCGCAAGGCGGTGCGGTGGCTGCGGAACGAGCATCCTCTGTTTGAGGAGCGGATCGATATTCCTGTGAGCGACTTAGAGGACTTTGCCGCGGAGACGATTTTGCTGACACCAGATTTGTGTGAGATCGATCCTGTGAGCGGATTTGTTGTGACGGACATTCTGCACCGGACTTTGCAGGCAGAGGATGACGGCACGGCGATGTTTCTGCTGGCTGCTGGACAGGAGATCCTGCGGGTGATGGAAGAACCCCTCCGTGTACAGAACTACCTTCGGAATATCATGGAGGTCGCATTTGACAGCACAGCAGGAATGACACCGGCGGAGCAGTATGAAAAGCTGCGGGCGGCTTACGCCGACATCGCGCGGATCTGCGATCCGGCGAAGCTGCCGCAGTTGAAAAACCACGGTCGTTCCAGCTTCGCAGCCTGATGGAGCTGCGGATGTTGGTGCTGGCGATCTACTTCGAGCAGGACAACCAGAGGGTCTGCCGATGTGACTACTGCTGGGGCTATTTCATCCCGAAAACGAAAAAGGCCACCCGGTACTGTGACCGGGTGACCGATGGACAGAGCTGCAAACAGCGTGGCGCAAATCTGGCAAGGCTGGATAAGACTTCAGAGGACGAGGCGCTCCTGATTTGTAAAAAGCTACGGGACAGAATGTATTCCCGCCTGCTGCGGTGGATCGACGCGGCACCCTCTGAGCGTTCCAACCTGATACCCATGGACTACGAGCAGTACGACCAGTGGAGCGAGAACGCTCGACTGGCACGGGAGGAATATGTTCAGGGGAAATTGACCGCAGAGGAATTCCTGCGAAAGATCGATATTACCCACGAGCTGACAAGTTACGAGGTGGACAAGATTGACCTGCCCGATGAGCCGAGCATGTGGCAGCAGCTTGTTGCAAAGGACTTTACGTTTGACCCGGAGCGGTATTATCCGGAATCTTATGCGCATCTGAACCTGAAAGATGAAGGTCCCCAGTGGAAGACCTTTTCGGCTGCTGATCTGCGCCGCCGTGACCAACAGGGACACCAGAGCCTAAAAGGGAAATACGGGAAATGAGAAACACTCGAGGCTGGTTAAGATAACCAGCCTCGGGTGTTTTTATTGTCTTCAGCAGCGTAGAATATTGCGTTGCTATCGCTGTATGCTCTTCAATCTCCGCTTAGAGATGGAAGCATATCTGCGCTACGAAAAGGCTTTTGAGCGCATCGTGAGTGGCTGTCCAGCGGCTGAATGGGGGGGATGACGAATATGACCCTGACGAAGTATGAGAAAGAGACCATTATCCTGTTCAACGAGGGCGAGGACACCGCCCACATCCAGACCTACAATGCCGGACTGCGGAAGCGGCTGGCAGCGTTCAGTAAGAAGCACCCCGACCTTTGCCGCTTGGAAAAATCCTTCGCCCAGGGCGGCGTGATCTATGTGCTGGACAAGTCCAGACTGTCTATCCGGCTGCAAGCACCGTATAGCGAGGAACGCAGACGAAAAGCCAGCGAGAGTGCAAAGCAAACCGGGTTTAAGAGCCGGACGGAATAATGGAACAGTTAGGGGGCGATATGCGGTCAAAATGTCGGGTTTGCATCCGATGTTTTGACCGCAATTACATAGCAAGGTATAGATCATTAGCCACCCAGTTTCCATCAAAGTTCTTAGTTTAAGGCGCACCAATATCCAAAGCCAACGATTACTATATACTTGAAAAAATCACTTTATCGTGATATAATACCAATGTTAGATTTCTTGCGAACGGAGGACGATATGGCTGTAACATATAAGAAACTATTTCATTTGTTGATAGACCAAGGCATACAGGCTTCCGAATTGACTGAAAAAGCTGGGTTCAGCCCAAACATTCTGACCCGATTAAGGCGTGATCAGTATGTATCGTTGGACAGCATTGAGAAAATCTGTCTTGCTTTGAATTGTAAGGTGGATGATATTTTAGAATTTGTGCAGGACGATAAGCCTCATAAACTAAGCCGGGAGGAACAACATGGAACTGATTGAGGTAAATTTCAATGATGAAGGTGACATCATTGATACATTGTCAGGGAAAATTCTGAAAGACACACCAGAAGAAAGGGTGCGTCAGCGATTTATCAATATCCTGCAATCGGATTATGGCTACCCCCAAAACATCATTGCAAGAGAGGTTCCTGTCCAACAGGGATCGAAAATTCTTAGTTCTGATGATGGTGCCGAAATTCGAGCTGACATTGTAGTCTATACATCTAAGAAAGCCTGTCTCGAAAGAGATCAGGGGAACATTTTGTTTGTAGTGGAATGTAAAAAGCCAAACGCAACAAAAGGCTATTCACAGTTGGTGTCTTACATTTTCAATACTTCTGCAGTTGGCGGTGTATGGACGAACGGAACTGGAATTAGCGTATATAAGAAAAAAACTGGTGGAGAAGTGGGGCTGGATGAGATCCTAACCCTCCCCCGTTATAGAGAAAAATGGTCTGGTTCGGATTCAATACCCAGTAAAGGTGAATTACCAAGACCTCACAATGTTCGTTTTCTTCTCTCGTCCTGTCATAACAAATTGTATGGCAGAGGAATGGAAAACGAGGATTTCGACCTTGCTATGGATATGGTTAGAATCCTTCTTGCAAAAATCCAGGATGAAACAACGCCCGGCGAGTTTCCTCGTTTCTGGATAACCGAAAACGATTTTCAAACCACCGAGGGAAGAAAGCATGCAGCTACGGAAATTCAAAAACTTTTTAGAGAATATGCAGATCAGTTTCCGGATGTTTTTGATGCACATGAGAAAATTCAAGTTGGTGATGATTGCATAGCAGAAGCGGTTGGCGTTCTAAAAAATTGGAGTTTAGCTGCGAGAAACGATGAAGCTGATGATTGGGATCTCATGGGAGAAACCTATGAGCAATTCACACATATCAACCTAAAGAGACAACAGGGACAGTTTTTTACAAACCGCCTTGTAATTGATATGATGGTAAAAATGCTTGATCCAGAAATTGGAGAACACACACTGGATCCAGCTGGTGGAAGTGGTGGATTTGCAACTGGAATTTTCAGGTATCTAAGAAGAAAGATTCTTTCCAGAACAGCACCTAATTCGCCCTCAAGAGATCGTCAGTTGAATATCATCAAAGACAGCGTGTACCTTGTAGAAATAGCCGCCAGATTGGTTAAGATTGCGAAGTGCGCAATGTTGCTTACTGGTGATGGTCAATCCGGTATGACTCGTGGCAATTCTCTTGATTTGTATTCCAGATTAGACCCATGGATTGTATCAAGATGTGCGAAAGGAAAGAGCAATGCCCCTTCCGTAATTGCCACAAACCCCCCGTTTTCTGGGCAAAAAGTAGATTCTCAGATTTCAGATAGATCCATCTTGAAAAGCTATGCCTTTGGTCATAGTTTTAAGAAAAATAATGATGGTACTTTTGCTTTTCCGGGAGTGACTCTGATATTTTGCCGCATCAAGCTCCGGAACTCTTATTTATCGAAAGATGTATCGACTGGCTGAAACCAGGCGGTCGAATGGGAATTGTTCTGCCGAAGGGAATCTTGGACAATGTAAGCTATGAAGCCTACCGAGAATGGATTCTGGATAGATGTGAGTTATCTGGCATTGTTACGCTTCATAAAGACACATTTCAGCCAGATACGGGAGTAAGAACCTGTATTCTCTTTTTAAGAAAACCTGAAGATGGTAAAATGCCACGAGAAGACTACAATATCTTTATGGCAATGTCTCAGAGAATTGGACAGGACTCTAAAGGCAATTCCGTGTTTGTTTTGGACGGAAATGGTAATAGCACCGGCGTTCTGAATCATGATCTAAATGAAATTGCGGATGCGTATATTGACTTCTTATCTGGCAACGAACATCAGAAGTCCGAGTATATCTTTACCATTAAGAAAAGCGAAGTTAAAGACCATATTAACATCAATCCTCAACACTATTCGCCAAAGTTAAATGCTGCCTTAGATAGCGTCCTTGCTTTTGACAATACAGATAATTGGGCAACAACAACGGTGGGACAGCTTGAAGCTGGCATCAGAATTTATATCGGTCCACGGTGGAATTCTGCCAGCATAAAGGTCGATAATCCAACCGACATATCTAACTTAGTTCCATACTTAACTGCCAATGCAGCATTGGAACTTAGGCGCTTTACAGTAAAATGGCTGGATGCAAGAAAAGCGAATCCACAGCAGAGACAGTGTATTGATATGCTAAAAATTCACGAAGGAGATATTTTAATATCTCGTTCAGGAACCATCGGTAAAGTAACCTATGCAACAAAGGATTTAGCTGAGAATTACATTGTCAGTGATGACCTTGTTCGTATTCGTGTCAAAGATGCAAATCTCAGGGCTTACTTGCTTGCTTATTTTACTTCTTCTACGGCACTGGCTCTTATGCTGTTGGACGAATACGGTTCTGTTCAGCAACACTTGCAACCTCGACACATTCAAGAAATGTTAATTCCTGTTCCGGATGATTGGAGTCTGGCACAAGATATGATAGATGCAGGAAATATGTTCATAAAAGCAATGGAGGACATGTCGAAGGCAGACAGGAAAATCAGGATGCAGGGCTTTGACGCTCTCATAGCAGAATACCTTTATAATGACCAAGCCAAAGGCGATCAACCGTAAAAAGTTGGTCGCTTTTGTTTTGCCCATTATCAGAAAGGAGAAGTTGCCCATGAGCGAAGAATTGGAAAAGCTGAGACACAAACAGTATGTTGCGGAGCGCAGCTGACCGCAGCCAAGCACAAGGAGAAGCGTTTGCAAAGCGAGCTGAAACGGCTGACCAGAAGCGAGAGAACCCATCGGCTTTGCACTCGTGCCGGAATGTTGGAGACCTTTTTGAAAGAGCCGACCGTCCTGACCGATGAGGATGTGATGGAGCTGCTGACCTTCATCTTCCAGAGCGAAGCGGTTCAAAAGAAGCTGAATCTGCTGATTGAGAGCCGGAGAGAAACGCAGGAAGCGGACGAGGGCAAAAACCCTTGACGGAGACAAGGGCGCAATTATACACCTCGTCGTGGCAGGTTCCATACGAGAGCGACTTTGATCGTTTCCTCATGTTGGAGCAGTCGGCGGAGAATTCTG
>ERZ773104.4692-NODE-4692-length-11051-cov-3.789105_pt1 | contig 11051 bp, 7 predicted proteins | sample MGYA00511920_ERZ773104 | MGnify/ENA primary metagenome ERZ773104 (study PRJEB29015, sample SAMEA2737857) | human gut metagenome | biome: human gut; feature: human-associated habitat; material: faeces | place: China | collected 2012 ...
CAGGTTCGTATAAATTTAATTCTCTTCTGTAGCTGTATCGGATGTACTTTCTTCGGCATCTTCCGTATCCGGATTCACCATCTTCTGATAAGCTTCATCCAGATCTTTTACATTCATCTTGTTCACCAGATAAACTTTATCCTCAACTACTGCCGCATAGAAGTTTGTATCATATTCATAATACTTCACCGTAGTTTCTTTTCCGTCTGTATCTTTAAAGATAAAGGTATATGTCGGATCTCCTTCTGGAGTATACTCCTCAGTAAGACGTTCCTGTGCGGTCATGTTGATGAGTTTATTGTAGAAAGTCGTGAATGTGGATTCATCGAGGTCTTCGCCATCTAACTTGTAAGTTGTTGTAGTAGTCTCTTCCTCATCATCAGAAGAACTTTCATCAGAGGAGTCTGTATCTGTGGAACTCTCATCCGATGTTTCTGTACTGCTTTCATCTGTAGTATCAGAATCTGTATCGTCTGTGGTATCTTCATCTTCTGCCTTTACGGTTTCCGTTACAATGTTTATTGTATGATCTCCGTCTGCGCTCTGTACTTCCAGGGAATCCAGATCATTGGAAGAAACATAGCTTACTGTCAGGTTGTAGAAATCAGACATTGTACTGTCGAGGATATCTGTCAGAGAATCTTTCGTGATCGTGTAAACTTCTTTGCTGTCATCTACTTTCACATAACGGTCATCGCCGGTCTCATCTCCCACATAAATGGTAAGCGTCTTCTCTACCGTCTGTGTTTCCTGTTCTTCCTCGGTATACTTCACAGTGATAACTGCATACGGATTGTCAAATCCATACTTGGAATCGTCGGTGCAGTTATAATCTACAAATTTATCGTATGTCAGAGATCCTATCGCTGAAGTTACAGTTCCTGCTTTTGTAGTATCTGCCTTCTCTGTAGTCTCTCCATCAGATACATTCCAGAACAGATTGTCTGCATCCTGTGTAAGCTCATAACTATTCTCTTTATCTACTTTAACATCTGTGATCGTAGCAGATGTTACGGATGGAAATGTGCCACTCTCCGCAAAATCATACAAAGTTCCCATAAAAGGCTCTATTGAGCTGCTGGATACCAGATAAACATTTTTATCATCATCCTCTTTTTTCACATAGTACTGATTATTTGAAGATTCCATTCCAATCTGAAGACTTGTATCACCATCAGCTGTTGTCAGCGTAATGGTATTCTGCGGATTATCCAGATCATACTGACTCATATCTTCCACATCGGAAATCTCCTGGTCAGCAGTCAGGGATGCAACTCCCTTGACTGCACTGTCAACCGTGTCCTGATTCACCGGAAAATTCGCATCAGATTTTTCTGTCCAGCTATCATCTTTTTTATCAAATTCTACTTCATTCTGGTCTGCGGTAAATGAAACTGCTGTTATATCATCTGCCTCCAGACTTACCAAATCTACGCTTGTGTCATTCTCTTCAGTTTCTTTTTCTTCCTGTGAGGTAACATAAAAGTTTACGCCTTCATACGCTGCACACAGCACTCCCAATACGACTACTGCCGAAACCAGTTTGACTGTTTTTTTCTTCATTTATGCCTTTCTCCTTTTCAGCCATACCATAAATCCCATTACCAGGAAGACTACCGGGATGATTCCCATTACCATGATCTTCCAGAAGCTTACATCATAAGCAGTCAGTGTCAGATAGGAAATCTGCAGGTTTTTAGATGGAACAGAAATTGTTGATGTCTCATCCGAGCTGCACATCCAGCTCATAGAACTCATGATCATCTGCTCATTTCCACCGGATACCATCTGGTTGATCTGGCTGTCCATCAGATTTGAAGAAGTATAATAAACGATCTGTGTCTCTTTGTCATCATCCAATGTTTCTGTAATACTTACACCAAGATCAAACGGACCATCAATATCATCATCGGTTTTTTCAATCGTCCCACTATTGACATCCACTTTGGAATAAGCACTGTCAGAAGTTGTCAGAAGACTGTTGATCGTAACGGTATCTCTGACATCATCTGTCTTCTTGATTCCCTGTGCATAAGGCATCAGAACATAATAACCTTTGGATGCAAAATCAGAGACTGCATCGGTGCTGTTGACTGTCGGTACCAGATAATAAGGCATCTGCGCATAATGCTGTGAATCGCCTTCAATTACAACACCCTCTGTTCTCTCTACTCCATAGTTCTTGAGAACCGCATCAAAATTATCCATGGATTCTTCTGTATAATCAGAGAAGATCATAGCTTTTCCGCCATTTTCAAGATAATCAATGATCGCATCTTTCTCAGATTCGGAAATATCAGAAGTTGGTGCGTTGATCAGCAGGCACGCAGCATCATCCGGGACACTTTCTTCTGTGATCAGGTTCAGAGATTTAATATCAATATTTGCTTTCTGGATATCTTCCTGAAGAGTAGAATCCAGGTCTTTTTCACCATGTCCATCCAGTGTATAAAGAACCGGAAGGTCTTCGGAAGTTACATAGGAAATAGCACTGTCGATCTGTCCTTCTCCATCGAATCCTGTCGTTGTGGACTGATACGTATTATAATCAATCGAAGATTCATAAATACTGCTGTAATTTACAACTTTGCTTCTGTCACCACATACCACGATCAGGCTGTTTGCAGCAACATCATCACTGGTATATTCTGACGTAAATTTCGGATTTACAACAGGATCTTTCTGTTCTACTTTAATATGATCTGATCCTTCTTCATATTTCTCAAGTAACTTTTTAATTGTTTCATCTTCAGAACCGCTCTGTACGACCTGATAAATGGTCACATCTTTGTCCAGATCTTTCAGGAATTTCTTTGTGTCATCCCCGATACTGTAAAGTTTCTGTTCGCTGACATCCACTTCTGTATATTTAGATGGAAGGGAACCAACGATCATATTTACCACAAGAACGATTACGATAAATACTGCACTAATCACAACGCTGTAAGAACCATTCTTGATGTATTTTTTATTCATGGAATCCTTTATTTTCTGTTTTAAAGGTTTCTTTTCTTTTTTAACTGTCTCTTTTGCCGGATTTTCAATCTTATCTGCTTTCTTTGCTTTCAGTTTTTCCGTAAATTTCATTGTCTCCCACCTCCTTAATTCCAACGTCTCTTGGCAATCGACTGTACAGTCAGGAACAGGCAGACTGCAATCACAGACAGGAAATACAAAATGCCTTTGACATCAAAGATTGCATTTGCAAAATTATCAAAATGGCTGCTCAGGTTGAAGATATCCAGAATTTTCTGGATTCCACCTGAGAAAAAGCTGGAATTTACAACATAAACAATGACAAGTGCGATCTCCCCAACTACACAGATGACTGCTGAGATCAGGAAGTTTTTAATCATTGTATAGATTATGATCGCTGCTGCCAGAATCAGAAGTCCAAATGTAACACAGGTAGAAAGTGCTCCTTCTGAGAAGAAAGAGGAAATTCCATTCATCATATAAAAAGCAAACAGAATAACAAATGTCAGTACTGCCGCAATTACCTGACTTTCTGTCAATGAGGAAATAAACACACCAATTGCAAGATTTGCACATCCCAGAAGGAAAAATCCAAGGATCGCAGTGTATGCTGCTCCCAGAGATACTGTTCCGAATTTTGTCATGAGCAGTGGATACAGACACATAATCAGCATCGGAATCGCAAAGATCGTAACCAGTGCAAAATATTTACCAAAAACAATTTTTTCAATAGACACCGGTGCTGTAAGAAGCAGCTGATCTGTTTTCTGTTTACGTTCTTCTGCAAGGACTCGCATGGTAAGGATCGGTACACTGATCAAAAATACAAAGGTCAGTGCACTTAATGTGTACTCAAAACGAGGATATGCTGCACCAAGCTGATATGCCGAAAAATAAATACCTGTCAGAAACAGGATAAAAAATATGAACAGGTAACCGATCATAGAAGTAAGGTAACTTCTCAGCTCCCTTTTATATACTGCGATCATTTATTTTCCCCCTCCTTTTTGTCTGTCTCTTTTTCGTTCTTTTTCTTCTTATCATCTTCAGTCAGTTCAAGGAAGATTTCCTCCAGAGATACTTTCTTCGACTGCATTTCCAGAATTGGGCAGTGTGCATCTGCCATTTTGAAGAACACCTCTTCACGGATATCCATATCCTCTTTTGTAGAAAGCATTACATTCCATGCATGTTCTTCCTTTGCATCCTCTATCTTAATATCTTTGATATCACTGATCTGTCCAAGTGCAATGCGAATATGATCTTTATCACCTTTCACAAGCAGATTTAAGGTATTGGAACCTTCTGCAAGTTTACCAAGGTTTTCCGGTGTATCACTGGCAACCAGTTTTCCATGAGAAATGATCAATACATAATCGCAGACAGCACTGACTTCTGACAGAATATGCGAACTTAAAATAACCGTATGTTTCTTCTTAAGGCTCTTGATCAGATCACGGATCTCAATGATCTGTTTCGGGTCAAGACCTACGGTTGGCTCATCCAGAATGATTACTTCCGGATAACCAAGAATTGCCTGTGCAAGTCCAACTCTCTGTCTGTAACCTTTGGACAGATTCTTGATCAGACGGTTTTTCATATCGGTAATCTTTACCATTTCCATGACTTCGTCTACCATGGATTTCTTTTGATTTTTTGGGATTTTTTTGAGATCAGCAACGAAACTCATATATTCGCCTACTGTCATGTCGAAATAAAGAGGCGGCATCTCCGGCAGATAGCCGATGCATTTTTTTGCCTGCTCTGGTTCATCCAGTATGTCATGACCATCAATGGTTACCGTTCCCTCCGTAGATGCTATATAACCAGTAATCATATTCATAGTCGTAGATTTACCAGCTCCGTTTGGCCCCAGAAAGCCGTAGATTTTGCCTTTCTCGATTTTAAAAGAAAGGTGGTCAACTGCCGTATGGTCTCCATAGCGTTTGACCAGATTGTTTACTTCAATCACAAGTCTCTCCTCCTTTTTCTTTAAACAGAATATTGTATTCTGCAAATATTTACAAAACAAAAGATGCCTCCAGGTGAAACAGAGATAGGGGGTACCTGGAAGCATCTTCCATCATGAGCCGGCTTTAACGTCTGCTCTGAAAATATTCTATGAGGAAGTTGTGATAAAAATTGGATAAATCTGTGATGATTTTGTGAAAATAAAACGTATTTTTGAAATAGTTTTTCTAAAAACAGTTTCTGTTTATGAAAGAGGCTCTTTCAGTGGTGTTCCTGCCTTACGCGGATAGCGGCCCGGTGTTGGTTTCATTTTCTCGATCACAACGAGAGAACGCTGGATTTCAGAATCCGGAAGATTAAAATAAACCACATCCTGAATCTTGCCGCCGAGGATCTTAACTGCTTTTTCTGCCTGCTGCAGTTCTTCCTGAACCGTGCCAGACTTGTAAGAAATAAAATTTCCGCCCACTTTTACATATGGAAGACAGTACTCAGACAACGTAGCCAGATTGGAAACCGCGCGGGATACGCACAGATCATACTGCTCACGGTATGCTTTATTTTTGGCAAATTCTTCTGCCCTGCCATGAATTGCAGTAATATTTTCCAGTTTCAGAAGAGCAAATGTTTCTTCGAGAAAATTAACTCTCTTCTTCAATGAGTCAAGAAGACAGGCTTCCAGATGCGGAAACGCAATCTTAAGTGGTACTCCCGGAAATCCGGCTCCTGTTCCGATATCCATGATTTTGCTGACTTTTGTCATATCTACTGCCTTCACACAGGCAAGACTGTCCAGGAAATGCTTTACCAGCACTTCCTGAAACTCGGTAATACCAGTCAGGTTCATGACCTTGTTTTTTTCTACCAGATATTCATAAAAAGCAATAAACTGCTGTTTCTGTGTATCATTCAGAGCAATTCCAAGTTCTTCACACCCTTGCTCCAGTACTTTCAGATCATAAGACAATATTATATCCTCCTATTCTCAGGAATTTGAATTTCTTCTGTATTGTTCAAGATAAACCAGCAGTACAGAAATATCCGCAGGAGATACTCCTGAAATACGAGATGCCTGTCCAATAGAAATTGGACGGTATTCTTCCAGTTTCTGCCTTGCTTCGATACGAAGACTGCCAACCTTTTCATAATCCAGGTCTTCCGGAATTTTCTTTGCTTCCAGTTTTTTGAACTGCTCTACCTGCTTCAGCTGTCTCTTGATATATCCCTCATATTTCAGATTGATCTCTACCTGCTGCTTCACATCCCATGGAAGCTCCGGTCTTTCTTTGTCAATTGGTGCCAGATCTTCATAGTTCAGTTCCGGTCTGCGGATCAGTTCTGCAATCGTTGTTCCGGATTTCAGAAGTGTACTTCCTTTTTCTTCCAGCAATTTCTGGACCTCCGGTGTTCCGCCGATCGTTGCATGTTCGGTACGCTCGATTTCTTTCTGAATTGCCTCTTCTTTTCGAAGAACTGCCTGATATGTTTCTTCATCGATCAGACCAACCTGATATCCTTTTTTACGGAGACGAAGATCTGCATTATCCTGTCTCAGCAGAAGACGATATTCTGCACGGCTTGTCATCATTCGATACGGTTCATGGTTTTCTTTTGTAACCAGGTCATCGATCAGTACTCCAATATAAGCTTCGGAACGGTCCAGAACCAGCTGTTCCCGGCCTTTTACCTCCATAGCTGCATTGATTCCGGCAATCAGCCCCTGTGCTGCTGCTTCTTCATATCCGGAGCTTCCGTTAAACTGTCCGCCACTGAACAGGCCTTTGATCTTTTTGAATTCCAGCGTCGGATACAGCTGCCGTGGATTGATGCAGTCATACTCAATTGCATAGGCGTTCTTAACAATCTTTGCATGTTCCAGTCCCGGAACAGAATGGTACATTTCATCCTGTACATCTTCCGGAAGAGAACTGGACATACCTCCAATATACATTTCATTCGTATAAAGTCCTTCTGGTTCAATAAATACCTGATGACGTTTTTTATCCGCAAAACGAACGACCTTGTCCTCGATAGATGGACAGTATCTCGGTCCGGTACCTTCAATCATACCGGAATACAATGGCGAACGGTCCAGATTATTACGGATGATCTCATGCGTTTTTTCGTTTGTATAAGTCAGCCAGCAGGACTTCTGCTGGATCTGTACAGACTCCGGATCCGTTGAAAATGAGAATGGAACTACTCTTTCATCGCCAAACTGCTCTTCCATTTTGGAATAATCGATCGTATTTCCGGCAATTCGTGCCGGTGTTCCTGTCTTGAAGCGGAACATCTCGATTCCAAGCTCTTTGAGTGAATCTGTCAGATAATTGGCCGCCTGCAGTCCATTTGGTCCGGTATAATTGCTGACATCACCGTAGATACATCTTGCTTTCAGGTACGTTCCTGTACAGAGTACAACTGCCTGGCAGTGATAAACTGCACCTGAATAAAGCTGCACTCCTGTAATTTTGCCTTCTTCCACGAGAAGCTTTGTGACTTCTCCCTGTTTAATGGTCAGATTTTCCTGATTTTCCAGAGTCTTTCTCATCTCTGTGCTGTAGGCCTGTTTGTCTGCCTGTGCTCTCAGTGAGTGTACTGCCGGACCTTTTGACTTATTCAGCATCTTGGACTGGATAAATGTCTTATCAATATTTTTTCCCATCTCTCCGCCAAGCGCATCCAGTTCTTTTACCAGATGTCCCTTGGAGCTGCCGCCGACATTCGGGTTACATGGCATTAAGGCAATACTGTCTACGCTTACCGTGAACATTACTGTATCCAGCCCCAGACGTGCACAGGCAAGTGATGCTTCACAGCCTGCATGTCCCGCTCCTACTACAACAATATCACAGGTTTTTTCCAGTGTTTTTGTCTCCATTATTTATCTTCCCTTCTTATTTACCAACGCAGAATTTGCTGAAAATCTCGTTTACGAGGTCTTCTCCCACAGATTCACCCACGATGCGTCCAAGACTCTCGTACGCATTCATCAGGTCAATGGAAAAGAAATCCTCAGACATTCCCATAGCAATACTGCCAATCACAAGCTTCAGGCTCTCTTTTGCTTCTTCAAGTGCTGCCTTGTGACGTGCATTTGTGATATAAACTTCGTCATTAAAAGAAAGCTCTCCATGGAAAAACATCCTCTTGATCTCATCTTCCAGCTGGCTGATCCCGGTTTCTTCCACAACGGATACCGGAATGACCGGGCTTCCTGTTTTAGCCTTTAATTCTTCAATATCAACAGCCGCCTCAAGATCTGTTTTATTGTAAATCACAATACTCTTCCGTCCGGAAAGTAATTCCATGATCTCGCGGTCATTATCATCCAGCGGCAGTGAAGAATCCACAACATAAAGGATCAGATCTGCATCTTCCGCCATCTGTTTTGCCTTACCTACTCCGATCTTTTCGACAACATCTTCTGTCTCACGGATTCCAGCGGTATCGATCACGCGAAGCGTGATCCCGTTCAGAGAAATATATTCCTCCAGAATATCTCTTGTCGTTCCGGCAATTTCTGTAACGATCGCACGGTCTTCTCCAACCAGAAAATTCAGAAGAGATGACTTTCCTGCATTTGGTTTTCCAAGGATAACCGTCTTGATTCCTTCCTGTATCATTCTTCCATCGTCCGCTGTTTTCAACAGTTCACTGATATTTTCACTCTCTTTTTCCACAATTTTCTGCAGTTCCTGTGGATAGTCTGTGAGGTCAAAATGTTCCGGATCATCCAGTGCCGTTTCTATATATGCAATCTGGTGAAGCAGTCTTGCACGAATTTCTTTAACAGCCCGCTGTACAGAACCCTTTAACTGTTCGACAGAACTTTTGAGTGCCATGGAATTCTTTGCCTGAATGACATCCATAACTGCCTCTGCCTGAGACAGATCCAGCCTTCCGTTCAGAAATGCTCTTTTTGTAAACTCTCCCGGTTCTGCGATCACTGCACCATTTTTCAGGACAGTTTCCAGAACACGTTTCATGGCATATACACCGCCATGACAATCTATTTCTACGGTGTCCTCACCCGTATATGTGTGAGGTCCTCTCATGATCATAACCAGTACTTCATCTACAACTTCTTCTCCATCATAATATCCACATGTTGGGCAAACTCTGTGTGGCATTACAGGTTCATGGCAATGTGCACATGTTGCAAATTTTGGAGTTTCTAATTTCCATGTTGATCTTCTTTTATGTGTTCTTTGTTTTGACCATCTTCTTTTTGGTTGTGCCATTTTTATCCCTCCTTTGACTTAAGATATTTATATATCTATTTTATTTTTCGCATAAATTCAGTTACTGTATAAGTATACTAGTATTTTTTGTTTTTGTCAATACTTAAATTACTGTATTTTTGATATTTTAAAGTTTTCATAATCTATTTCATACTTATGATCTGTTTCACTATTTGTTTTTATAGATATTGAATTATCTGTTTCATTTAAAGTTGCATCTAGTCCAGTTTCTTTTAACCTCTCTACTGTTACTAATCCTTTAATTTGTTTTATTTTGTTTTCATCACCTGCTGCTTGTTCTATAAGTAATTTATAATTTTCTTTATTTTGTAAATCATCTTTTGCTAAGTTTAATGCTCTTTGAACTTGTGATTTAAATTCGTCTTCATCAAACGCATCTACAATTCTACTCCATTTTAAACTTCCTTGATAATTTATAGTTTCTGCTTCAAATCCTATATTTTTTAACTTTTCAACATATAAATACTGTATTCTTTCTACAATAGATTTATATAAACTGTCTATTTCTTCTAATGTCATATCATTTAAAACTACCGAATTGTCATTAGTTAAATTAACTACTTCTACATTATTACTAAATTCTTTCTTATCATTATAATTAATTATATTTGACTTATTTCCTATAAGGTTTTCTAGCGTTACATTTACTTCTAAATTATCTCTTTCAACATTTCCTTTTAATTCTATTATTAGTGTATTTTTATCTGTTATAGTTTCTCCAGTTGTAGAAATTTGCTCAATCTTTAAAGAATTTTTAGCATCTGAAGTAGTTCTTTCCATATTTATTTTTGTAACTATATTATTGCCATCATTTGAGTTCTTAACTATTTCTACTTTTTGACTATTTTCTGAATTATTATTATTTATTGTATAGTTATAGTCTGTAGTTTCTATTTTGGTATTTATAAGTTTCATGTTACATTCATATACCATAATTTTTATAGTACCATTTTCTTGTATTTGTTCACGTTTTAAGTCATCTATTTCTTCTTGTATAGCTTGTTTTATTTTTATAGTATAAGAATTATCTAACTGCAAAAATTTAACAATATATTTTAAAGTTAATTCATCTGTCATTAACGTTTCTAATAATCTTATTCTTAGAGAAGATACTTCTTCTTCTGTTAATGTTAGTGTATACACATTGCCTTTCATTTGTTTTCCATTTACTTGCATTGGAACTTTTTGCTTTGTATAGTGGTTGCTTAATATTTCTTTATTTAAAATGTTTTGATATGTAGAAAGTATCCTTCCTTTGTCTTCTGGTTTCATATTTTTATAAATATTGTAATCTATTTTTTCAAATCGATTTGGTATTTTTTCTACATTTTCTATACCTAATTTTGTATAAACTTCCCTTAGGTTTTCATTTCTTAATAGTAAGTATTTATATACTACCTCATCTGATTTTAAAGCATAGTTATTATCATTTCTTGCAAAATTTACTTTAAATTGATCTTTATTATCATATATTATTTTTGCTTCTGTTTCTGATTTCTTTTCTGGTGAATTACTTTTAGTATTATATTCTATTTTTGTCTTATTAATAAGATCATCAAATTGTTTCGTATCACTTTCAGAATTATCTGTATTTCCTGTTTTTATTGTTAATTCACCTTTTCCATTATATGAGTTATTCTCTATTCTTTGATAATACCTATCTAGTAAATTTGTATCAAACACATCTGCTATATCCCCATTTTGATATAGGTATTTATAAAATAATTCTTGTGTACTTTTAAATGTATCTGTCGCACAATTTAAATAAATTAGTACTCCTCCTATTATAAAAATTAAACTTGTTATGATAGAAAGTATTATAATCAAAATTCTTTTCTT
>ERZ773104.4702-NODE-4702-length-11032-cov-40.716680_pt1 | contig 11032 bp, 8 predicted proteins | sample MGYA00511920_ERZ773104 | MGnify/ENA primary metagenome ERZ773104 (study PRJEB29015, sample SAMEA2737857) | human gut metagenome | biome: human gut; feature: human-associated habitat; material: faeces | place: China | collected 2012 ...
CGCAGCCGCCGGAGCGGTGCTTAAGCCGTAAGGCGGGAATTGTGCGGTGTTGCCCAAGGTGTAATAACACACACGACTTCGTACCAAAGTCGTGTGCCAAAGATGCTGCTCCCCTTTGGAATCCCCGCTCACACCACCCATGGGCGATGTAGGTTCGCCGCACAGAAGAGAAGGGCTCCGCAAAGGCGCACCCCGGCTGTTTGCGGCGAGGGAAAGGCACTTCTGCGGAAGTGTAATAACCCACTATGACACTTTCAGCCATGCGGTCTGCAAAGTGTAGTGGGCTCTCCGAGGGGGCGGCTGTATCGGGTGCGTTTCGGGCAAATCGTTGCGTGTGTGCGGAAGATTGGTACGCATGTACGCAGTAAAACAGCCAAGTTCTCCTGTATAGGGGTGTTCTTTCATTGGCGAATATGGTATACTCGGTTTAGTTCGGTAAATCGGTATTTGACGAGGTATTGGTAGAATGGTAGAAGTTAAATTTTATGACAATATCGCAGATGAACTTTTGAAGTTTGCAGTAATAATATCAAAAACAGACAACAAGTGGGTATTCTGTAAACACAAAGAAAGAGAGACTTATGAAGTGCCAGGCGGTCACAGAGAACCTGGAGAAAGTATTTTTGAAACAGCCAAAAGAGAATTACAAGAAGAAACAGGGGCAATTGATTTTAAAATTGAACCAATATGTGTGTATTCTGTTAAAGGAAAGACACGAGTAAATGAAAATATTGATGATGAAACTTTCGGAATGTTATTTATTGCAGACATTAACTCATTTGAGGAATTACATAGTGAGATTGAGAAGATATTGATTTCAGATAAGTTAGTTGAAAATTGGACATATCCTTTAATTCAACCTATATTGATTGAAGAAGCAAAAAAAAGAGGCTTTATATAAAAATCAAGATAAGCAACGGAAACTTCCAGTTTGCCGCACTCGCTCCTGACAGGGTTTGGGGCAGGCACGCCCCAACAAGAAGCTCTTAAACGGTGCTTTGCCGCAAGCTGTGGCAGAAAGCAGCAATGAGAACATGAGAGTTGCCGCAATCATCCGTTTCATGGACACTTTCTCCGCGATAATTATGGTTGTTTGAAAAGAATCCGGCGCTTTGAGCGCCGGATTCAGAGGAATCAGAATTGATTTATTTTCCAAGAACAACGGAAAGCTTGATTTCCTTTTCCGCCTCACTCAGGTCAAAATCGCCGCCGTCGGCGATGGTCACGCGCAGCTCATAGAGCATGCCGTCCATCAGTTCTGTCACAGCCTCACCAGTTTCGTCTGTGATTTTCCACATCTCAGAAGCGACCTGCTGAAGCTTGTCATCCGTGCCATAGGCATAGAGCATCAGATCAGAGGTACTGCCGGACAAATTATTCATACGGAAGGCTACCGTAGTGTTGGGATGCACGTTGCGAATGGTTGCAGTATTGCACCAGCTGGCAACCGTACCTTCACCGCCGCCGTGCCCAAACTTCTCCTGGGAAAGAATGTTTCTTGCCGCCTCATCCAGATCCACCTCACGATACGGCATCTCCGGCAGATACACAAAGCGATCCTGCAAGCGCAGCAGCTCCAGATAGCCCGTTGGGCAGTAGAGCGCATTGCCGCTGTTGCCGGCATACATACCGAATTTCATAGCCGTTATCGGTCTTCACGGTGTCCACGCGCTCTACGTCCGGAGCAATCATGACGTTGCCCTTCATGAGCCAGTTCTGGTCGTAAATGTTGGCGTAACTCTGAATGGACGAGTCGCTGTTGGGGTCGGCTAGCCCCGCATTACCGGCACCAAACCGGTTGCAGACGATCGTGCCGACCGTGCCCGCGCCGTCATCGTAGACGATCGCGGAGTTTTCGACGGCCACCTGATAGCCCTCGGGAAGATCATTCAGCACCGGCATGCTTGCCACGACCTCGCCGGTCTTCATGTCGAGTGCCAGTGTTGCTTAGGGGAATTTATCCTTGACAAATCCCCTCCCCAGAAGGCTATCCTTCTGGAATACGCCAAGAAGAATCACTTTCCGAACCCGGTATTCTTTGTGGATGATGGCTGCCCCGGCACGAACTGCGACCGTGTGAGATCACAGGACTAAATTAGAAAGACCTTGAAAACCAAGGCATTCTGGCTTAGTCCCTTCTTTTTTTTTGACCGAAAGCAAAGGACTTTCGCAAGAATCAAACAAGCCGGAGTGCCGGTTTTTTCATGGTAACTGCAAAAGACTGCCCTCCCCCTGTATTGATCAGGTGGTACGGCAGTCTTTATTTTGATTTTGTTCTCTTTCCGGTGATCTTTACTCCACCTTGCAGACTGGTTCCCGGATAACGGTCTTGCATTTTTCCGGGGCAGTGCGGCGGGGATCGCTGAGGTAAATTTCGTGGTGCAGGCGAGCGGAGGTGCAGTCAATTTTATAGTGCCGCTCCGCCGCAAACTGCTCCATTGCGTTGAGCGTTGCGGGCTCGGTATCATAGTTACCAAGGTGCATGCACTGCACGCACAGGCCCTCATCATAAGTAAAGTACTCCACTTTGCTGAGATCCAGCTTTTTCTTGGCGGCAGTTTCGGCCACGGCCCAATCGAACTCCTGTTTGGTTACAAACTCCGGCAGGCGAATCATGGCGATCCAAGAGAATGTTTCCTTATGGGCGTAATCGACCCGGCTTTGCCCCTCCTGCCACCAAAGGCCCTCCAGCGGCGGCACCACATATTCAAAATAGCCGGGGATCTGGTGGGTACCTTTGTAGCTCATTTTTATGGTAAAGGCAACCGCATACAGCATACCAATGGCCTCCTGATATTCTCCATCCTGCGCGTTGGGGTCACCATGGCCGCGCACCGCCACATAGTTCATGGGCGGCACTTCCAGCAGCTGCGGCTTTTGGGGCGGGAGATAAAATTCCTTATACTTCTTTTTATAGTCAAACGGCATCGGTCAGGTTGCTCCTTTCTTCTTTTTTGGCTTTGGCATGGGCAGTTCGCGGCAGGTGGCCTGCACAAATGCAATCATGTGTTCCCGGTCATCCACATCCTCGTACAGAAAATAGTCTTTTGCACCATCATACGGCGGGGCTTTGGGCAACTGCGGAGCAAGGGCTGCCCCCTCTTTGGTAATTTTGATGAACAGCTGGTCATCACACACCAGGGCAAACATTTTGCCGTCCAGATACACGCCATAATCGCCAAACATTTTGTGGTAGGTTACCTGCCCGGCCGGGGCAAGCTGGTCCGCAATATACTGAACAAATTCGGGATTGGAGGCCATAAAGGGTTCCTCATCTTTTCATCATCATTTTACAATATTATATCATATTCCCTTACTCTTTACAACCTTTTTTCTTATATAACAACCAGTTATTGTATGTTGCCGATGCTATAGCCACATTTTTTAGCCGCATTTTTTACAACTCAGCGCTTTACAGTGGTGCTTGGTTCGGTGTATCATAAAAGAATATAAAAAAGGAGATGAGCGCATGAAATGCCCGAATTGGGGTAAAATTTTGGCTGCGGCGGCGCTGTGTGCTGCGCTGTGTGCCTGCAGCAAGCCGCAGGATATTCTGCCCGATCATACCGCCACGCCGGAAACATCCGCCACGGTTGCCCCAACTGCCACCGTTGTTCAGGCCACTGCCACCCACGCCCCAACAGATACCACCGTGCCCACTATTCTGCCGCAGACAGCAGATGCCGGGCGCAGTTATGTGGACGACACCCTGTTCATTGGGGATTCCAACACCGTGCGCTACACCATGTACGCCGATGACACCGGAACGGCGTTTTCCACGCTGAAAAACAACATTGGCGTGGTCAGCATGGGGGCCGGTTCCATCACCACCCTGAAATGCGAAAAGTTCAAGGGGGACAGCACCCTGTACACCATTCCGGATGCCGTTGCCAAGTTGCAGCCCAAACGCATTATCATTGGTTTCGGCTCCAACAACCTTGGTGGCAGCTCCACGGATGCCACCAAATTCATCGCACAGTACCGGGAGGGGCTGGCCGCCATCACCAAAGCATGGCCCTATGCGGATATTATCGTCAGCGCCATTCCCCCGCTGGACCAGCAGCGGGACAACACCAACCTGACCATGACCCAGGTAGATGCCTACAACGCCGCTCTTGTGACAATGTGCGAGGAGAACGGCTACAAATTTTTGAACACCGCCGAAGTGCTGCGGGATGACGCCACCGGCTGGGCTAAAAAGGACTATACCCTTTCGGACGGGGTGCATCTTTCCAAAGAGGCTGTCACTGCCTATTTTACTTATGTGCGCACCCACGCTTACGTCACGCAGGACCGCCGCCCCGAAAGCACAGCCGCCATCCCGGAGCCGGACGGCGTACCGCTGGGGTTAATCTCCTCGGATCCGATCGCCGTGCGCGGCGCTAAAGTGCCGGTGGAATTTGTGGCCACATCCGGCGGCAGCATCAGCGGTTCCACCAGCCAGAAAGTGAAAAAGGGCGGCACCTGCTCCGCCGTGAAAGCCGTACCCGATGCAGGCTGGAAGTTTGCCGGGTGGACGGCGTCGCTGGGGGCGGCCTCCAGCAGTTCTTCCCTGAGCTTTACCGTGCCCAGCAATGCGGACGCCAACGGCGTGATTGTGACAGCACACTTTGAGCCGGACGAACACGAACATGAATTTGTGGAAGTAAAGGATGCCCGCATTGAGCCCACCTGTTTGGAATACGGCACCGTAAAAGTCAAGTGCACCATCTGCGGCGAGGTAAAAGAAAAAGAACTGCCCGCCCTGGGGCATGACTATGACAAGGGCGTTATCACCTTGCAGCCCCAGCCCGGTGTAGCCGGGGTGATGACCTACACCTGCCAGCGCTGCGGCTACATCAAAACAGCGCCCATTGAACCGCTGCCCACCGCAACGCCGACAGCTTCGCCCACGTCACCCCCTTCACCGACACCGGCAGTTACCCAGACGCCGGAACCTGTTGTCACACCAGAGCCGATAACTACCCCGGAGCCTACGCAGGAACCTGTCATTACGCCGGAGCCCGAACCGACGGGTGCACCGGAGCCGGTAATTACCGCGGAACCGGCCCCTGACCCGGAGCCGCCGCAGGAAACCGAGCCTGCCAGTGAAGCCCCCACCGAGGTTCCTGCACAGGAACCGGAAGCTCCGCAGGAATAACCATGATTTTTTGAAAAGAAGAGGAACTTAATCTTATGAATGACCCCAGCCAGCAGCACATTGGCACCCCGGCGCTGATCCGCCGGTTTACCCCTTACCTGATGCGATACAAACGCATTTTGATTTTTGATTTGTTCTGTGCCGCACTGACCACTTTGTGTGATATCGTGCTGCCTAAAATTATGAGCTACCTAACCAACGCCGCCACCGATCCCGGCATTGTGCTGACGGTTGATGCGGTGTTAAAGCTCGCCCTGCTGTATCTCATTTTGCGGCTGATTGATGGTGCCGCACAGTATTTTATGTCCGGCACCGGCCACATCATGGGCGTTTACATTGAGACCGATATGCGGCGGGATGCCTTTGCCCACCTGCAGCGGTTGAGCCACACCTATTATTCCAATACCAAAGTTGGGCAGATCATGGGCCGCATTACCAACGACCTGTTTGATGTGACCGAATTCGCCCACCACTGCCCGGAAGAATTTTTTATTGCGGGCATCAAAATTGCGGCTTCGTTCATCATCCTGTGCGGGGCCAGCATACCGCTGACTTTGGTGGTGTTTGCCTGCGTGCCCTTGATGGCGGTTGTATCCATCAAGCTGAACCTGAAGCTTCGCGCCGCGTTCCGCCGCCAGCGGTTCCAGATCGGCGAGCTGAACGCTTCGATTGAGGACAGCCTGCTGGGCCAGCGGGTTGTGAAGGCGTTCGCCGCGGAAGAGGAAGAGAACAAAAAGTTCGAGCAGGGCAACACCGCGTTCCAGACCATCAAGAAGAAAACCTACCATGCCATGGCCGCGTTCAATACCTCCACCCGGCTGTTTGACGGGTTGATGTATCTGGTGGTCATTGTGGCAGGCGGCCTTTCGCTGGTATATGGCACCATCAGCGCTGGCGATTTGGTTGCCTATGTGCTGTATGTTTCCACTCTGATTGCCACCATCCGCCGCATTGTGGAGTTTGCCGAGCAGTTCCAGCGCGGCGTAACCGGCATTGAGCGCTTTTTTGACATTATCGATACCCCCGTTGAGATCACTGACGCCCCCGACGCCAAACCACTGCAGGTGGAAAAAGGCGGCATTGAGTTCCGCGATGTGAGCTTTGAATACCCGGACGATCACAACAAGGTGCTGCGTCATGTAAACCTGAACATCCGCCCCGGCGAGAATCTGGCGCTGGTTGGGCCTTCCGGCGGCGGCAAAACCACCCTGTGCAACCTGATCCCTCGCTTTTATGATGTGACCGGCGGCGAGATTTTGATTGACGGGCAGGACATCCGCCATGTTACCCTGAGCAGCCTGCGCAATGCCGTTGGCGTGGTGCAGCAGGATGTTTACCTGTTCAGCGGCACGGTGGCCGAAAACATCGCTTACGGCAAGCCGGGTGCCACGCGGGAGGAGATCATTGCCGCCGCCAGGCTGGCCGGTGCTGATGGCTTTGTGCGGGAGCTGAAAGACGGGTATGATACCTATGTAGGCGAACGTGGGGTCAAGCTTTCCGGCGGGCAGAAACAGCGCATCAGCATTGCGCGGGTATTTTTGAAGAACCCGCCCATCCTGCTGCTGGACGAAGCCACAAGCGCGCTGGACAACGAGAGTGAGATTATGGTTGGGCAAAGCCTGGATAAGCTGGCCAAGGGCCGCACCACGCTGACGATTGCCCACCGCCTGACCACCATCAAAAACGCTGACCGCATTCTGGTGCTGGGCAAATCTGGCATTGAGGAAGAGGGCCGCCACGAGGAATTGCTGGCAAAGAAAGGCATTTATTACCGCCTGTGGAACGGGCTGGTCAGCGGGCAGACGCTGTGATGGAAAAGCGGACGCTATGCCGCTTTGTTCCGATATAAAGGCAACACCGCATAATTCCCGCCTTGCGGCTTAAGCACCGCTCCGGCAGCTGCGGCACGGCATCTGCGTTGCCAAAATGCTCGATAATGTCGGGTTGCGGTACCCGCATCGTGCTTCGGGGGCAAAAGCCCCTCGCACTCTGCGACCGCTGCCCCTGCTTCGGTTCGCTGTTTCCGCCACTGGCGGCGCTCACCTTTGCAGCATCCAGTATTATCTGCGCTTTTGGCTTGGCATCTGCCGCACCTCGCTCGCCGTATCGGCACTTAGAATTATGCGGTATTGCCATAAATGGCAGAAAGAACAGGAGGAGCAGGCAATGAATATCACGGTATATCTTGGCGCAAAAGAGAGCAATGACCCGGCGCTGAAACGGGCAGTGCAGGAACTGGGGCAATGGATTGGCCAAAGCGGGAACGCGCTGGTGTATGGCGGCTCCAAAACCGGGCTGATGGGCGAAATTGCCAAAAGCGTTCTGGATGCGGGCGGAACCGTGACCGGCGTGGAGACCACCCTGTTTATGCAGGATGACCTGCAATATGACGGTCTGACGGAGTTGATCGTGACGGAAACCATCACCGAGCGCAAGACCGAGATGATCAGGCGGGGCGATGCGTTTATTGCGTTCCCCGGCGGAACGGGTACGCTGGAGGAGATCGCCGAAGTCATGTCCAAGGTATCGCTCAAGCAGCTGGATGCTCCCTGCATTTTGTACAACCTGAATGGCTATTATAACGGTCTGAAAACCCTGCTGGATCATATGATCGAAACCGGGCTTTCGACAAAAGAGCGGCAGGAAGGAATCTGGTTTGCGGAGAATCTGGAGCAGATCAAGCAGATTCTGAAAGCATAAAAACGCCGAAATATCACCGTACGCCGCACAGCACTTGACAATGCCGCTGCGGCGGGGTAATATATTGATACCAAATGCAGTGCGGGGGAGTTCCGCGGGCAGACGTTCTTTCCAGAGAGCCGGGGCAGCTGAAAACCGGCAGGGCGTGCCCGGCGGTTTGTCGCCCCCAAGCAGGGCAGGCGAACCGCCGTGTGCGCAGTAATCTGCTTCGTTTCGCCCCCGTTACCGGGCGGTCAAGTGGCTTGCCTTTATATAAAACATATATAAAACGGCAGGCAATTTGGGTGGTACCGCGGTACTGAACATGTTTTGGAACATCGTCAGGCCGTCCCATGTTTACAACATCATGGGGCGGCCTGATTTTTTATTTCCGTCCCGCACATCAAGGAGGGCCATCATGGCAAAAGAACTCGCCAAGCAGTATGATCCCAAAGGCACAGAGGATCGAATTTACCAGGAATGGTGCGATAAGGGCTATTTCCACACCCAGATCGACCGTAGCAAAAAGCCGTTCACCATCGTAATGCCGCCGCCGAATGTTACCGGCCAGCTGCACATGGGCCACGCCATGGACGAAACCTGGCAGGATATCCTGACTCGCTACAAGCGCATGCAGGGCTATGCCGCTTTGTGGGTGCCGGGCACCGACCATGCTTCCATTGCCACCGAAGCCAAGGTGGTTGCCGCCATGCGCGAGGAGGGCCTGACCAAAGAAATGTTGGGCCGCGATGGCTTTTTGGAGCGCGCCTGGGCATGGAAAAACACTTATGGCAGCCGCATTGTCAGCCAGCTGAAAAAGCTGGGCTGCTCCTGCGACTGGCAGCGTGAGCGCTTTACCATGGACGAGGGCTGCTCCGACGCCGTGAAAGAAGTGTTTGTGCGCCTGTATGATAAGGGCCTGATCTACCGCGGCAACCGCATGGTGAACTGGTGCCCCCACTGCAACACTTCCATCTCTGACGCCGAAGTGGAATACGAGGAGAAGGACGGCAGTTTCTGGCACCTGCTGTACCCGGTCAAGGAGACCGGTGAGATGCTGGAACTGGCCACCACCCGCCCCGAAACCATGCTGGGCGATACCGCCGTTGCCATCAACGGCGAGGACCCGCGCTATACCCACTTGCACGGCTGCCATGTCATTCTGCCGCTGCTGAACAAAGAGATTCCCATCGTGTGCGATGAGCACGCCGATATGGAAAAAGGCACCGGCGTTGTGAAGATCACCCCCGCCCATGACCCCAACGACTTTGAGGTCGGCAAGCGCCATGACCTGCCCATCATCCGCGTGCTGACCTATGACGGCCACATGACCGGCGCTGATGATAAGGCTGCCGCCGATGCCCTGAAAGCCAGTGGCCATGCTTCCGCCGATGAGCCGGACGTGCTGGACTGCGGCAAGTATGCCGGCATGACCGCCGCCGAAGCCCGCAAGGCCATTGTGGCAGACCTGCAGGAAGCCGGCTACCTGAAAGAGATCGAGCCGCTGAAGCATGAGGTCGGTACCTGCTACCGCTGCCATACCGTGATTGAACCCATGGTGTCTAAGCAGTGGTTCGTCAAGATGGAACCCCTGGCCAAGCCCGCCATTGAGAGCGTGGAAAAGGGCGAGATCAAGTTTGTGCCGGACCGCTTTACCAAGAACTACCTGAACTGGATGCGCGGCAGCCGCGACTGGTGCATCAGCCGCCAGCTGTGGTGGGGCCACCAGATCCCGGCATGGTACTGCGCTGACTGCGGTGCAGCCACCGTTGCCAAGTCTGCCCCCGCAGCCTGCCCGCACTGCGGCAGCACCAACCTGACCCAGGACCCCGATACCCTGGATACCTGGTTCAGCTCTGCTTTGTGGCCGTTCAGCACCCTGGGCTGGCCGAATGAGAACGCCGAGGATTACAACTACTTCTACCCCACCAACACGTTGGTGACCGGTTATGATATCATCGGCTTCTGGGTTTCCCGCATGATCTTCTCCGGCCTGGCCTACACCGGCAAGGCACCGTTTGACACCGTGCTGATCCACGGCATTGTGCGTGACAGCCAGGGCCGCAAGATGTCCAAATCTCTGGGCAACGGCATTGACCCGCTGAAAGTTATTGACGAGTACGGCGCCGATGCCCTGCGCATGATGCTGATGGTGGGTTCTACCGCCGGCAACGATATGCGCTACAGCGATGAGAAAGTGACAGCAAGCCGCAACTTTGCCAACAAGCTGTGGAATGCTTCCCGCTTTGTGCAGATGAACCTGCCGGAGGACTTTGAGCCGGGCATGCCCGCCGAAGAACTGCTGGATATGAGCGATAAGTGGGTGCTTTCCGAACTGGCACGCACCGCCGCCGAAGTGACCGCCAACCTGGATAAGTACGAGCTGGGCCTGGCTGCCGAAAAGGTGGAAAACTTTATCTGGGATATCTACTGCGACTGGTATATCGAAATCTGCAAGTCCCGCCTGAACGGCGAGGACGCCCAGCAGGCAGACACCGCCCGCAAGGTGCTGGTGTGGGTGCTGGATAAGGCGCTCAAGCTGCTGCATCCCTTTATGCCGTTCATCACCGAGGAGATTTACCAGGCATTGCCCGGCAGCGCCGAGACCATCATGACCCAGGAATGGCCGGACGCCGGCAAGATGACCGCCTGGCCGCAGGAATGTGCCGACTTTGAGGTGCTGATGGACTACATCAAGGCAGTGCGCACCATCCGCAATGATATGAACGTGCACCCGGCCAAAAAGACCAGCATGACCATCGAGACTGCCAACCCGGCAGCCTTCCAGAAAGGCGGCGCTTACCTGGCACGCTTTGCCTTTGCAACGGATGTTGCCCTGACCGAAAAGTACACCGGCACCACCGATGGCGTTGTGACCGTTGTTACCCCGGCCGCCCGCGGCTTTATCCCCATGATGGAGCTGATCGACCGCGAAAAGGAACTCAAGCGCCTGCATAAGGAGCTGGAAAAGGCCGAGAAAGAAGCCAATATGTTCCGCAACCAGCTGAACAACCCCAAGTTCGTGGAGCGCGCCCCCGAAAAGCTGGTCAACGAAACCCGCACCAAGCTCGCCGCCAGCGAAGATAAAATCGCCAACATCAACCAGTCTATCCAGGCATTGGGCTGATAAGCGATAGCGCCGTTCACATTATAATAAGGGCAACACCGCACAATTCCCGCCTAGCGGCTTAAGCACCGCTTCGGCGGCTGCGG
>ERZ773104.4717-NODE-4717-length-11001-cov-9.247488_pt1 | contig 11001 bp, 8 predicted proteins | sample MGYA00511920_ERZ773104 | MGnify/ENA primary metagenome ERZ773104 (study PRJEB29015, sample SAMEA2737857) | human gut metagenome | biome: human gut; feature: human-associated habitat; material: faeces | place: China | collected 2012 ...
CTTCAGCTTGTCAATGTCCCGGCGGGAGCGCTCCCGGTTAGCCCGGGGCAGCATGGAGTATTCCGCCGTCACCCAGCCGTGTCCCTCCGGCACATGGGGCGGCGTTTTCTCCTCCACCGAGGCGTTGCACAGCACCACCGTGTCGCCGCAGCGAATCAGGACGCTGCCCTCGGCGAATTTTATATAGTCCTTTGTCAGCTCCACGGGGCGAAGCTGGTCAAAGGCCCGTCCGTCTGCTCTGGTCATAGTCTCCCCCCCCCTGTTAAAACAGATCGTTTACAAATTCCTCCGGGTCAAAGGGCTTCAGATCGTCGATGCCCTCACCCACGCCTACAAATTTAACCGGCACGCCCAGCTCCCTTGCGATGGCGATAACGATACCACCCTTGGCCGTGCCGTCCAGCTTGGTAAGCACGATGCCCGTTAGGCCCGCCGTCTCCTTGAAGCTCCGGGCCTGGATAAGCCCGTTTTGCCCGGTGGTGGCGTCCAGCACCAGCAGCGTCTCCCGGTCGCATCCGGGACACTCCCGGTCGATGATCTTGGACAGCTTTGCCAGCTCCGCCATCAGATTTGCCTTGTTGTGGAGCCGTCCGGCGGTGTCGCACAGCACCACATCCACGTTCCGGGCCTTAGCAGCCTGAAGTGCGTCGAACAGTACGGCGCCGGGGTCCGCGCCCTCGTACTGCCGGACGATCTCGCATCCGGCCCGCTCTGCCCAGATCTCCAACTGGTCGGCGGCGGCGGCGCGGAAGGTATCGGCGGCGCACAGCATCACCCGTTTGCCCTGCTTTTTCAGGCTGGCGGCGATCTTTCCGATGGAGGTGGTCTTGCCCACACCGTTGACGCCGATGAAGATGCAGACGCTGGGCTTCGTGTCCAGCTTCATTGCGGTGTCTCCCACCTCCATCTCTGCCATCAGGATCTCCCGCAGGCCCTCCCGGACGGCCTCCTGGCTTTGCAGATGTTCTTTACGAACCTTGGTGCGCAGCTTCTCCACGGCGTCCGTGGCAGCGTCCACGCCAAGATCTGCCATGATGAGGGTCTCCTCCAGCTCCTCGAAGAAGGCCTCGTCCGCCTCGGTGAAGCCGGAGAATAAATTGCTGGTGATTTTTTTCAGCTTGTCAAAAAAGCCCATCGTAAACTCCTTTTTTCATGCGGTTTCCCGCATTTTTTGAACCTTCATTTCCTGCTCCTACGGAGGGATGTGGCGAACCGCCGCAGGGATGCAGCAAGGTGCCGCTTTGCGGCTCTGGAAGGCATGGTGATACCATGCAAGATTGAATCCCCATTTTCTTTTCCTCTTGCGGAAAAGAAAACGGCCATTCATGGTCAAAAGAAAAGACGCTGAGGGATGATTTGACACTTCTGTGTCAAATCACCCGAAACGGGGGCTGGCTGTCACGGACTTCCGACCAAATCCGGAAGTCTCCTACCGGCTGCGCTAAACCTGTTCCGTCCGGCATTGCGTCCCCGCACCTGTAGGCACACCGCACATCAGGCTGCAAAACCGAACCGGCGTATTTCTGCTCCCGCGCGTTCCGCTTCGCTACGCGCTGGCTGATTCCGCAAATGAATATCAGCGGCAGCGGAAAGAGGAGCAGGGGGTGTCCTGCCTATGCCCCGGAATTTGATGTTTGATCGTCACGGCGCACAGAGTTAAGCAAGATGTGTACCCCGCCCGTGATTTAGTACGCACTGCTTCATTTGCACAGCAGTTCTCACAGAACCCGTTTCCCCAAACTTGCACGGTGTGCAAGTTTGGTTGATAGCGCTTTTCTTTTCCACCGCTGCGGCGGCGACTTTTCTTTTGACAAGACAAAAGAAAAGTGGGGGCCGCAATCTGGTGCCGCATGGCGGCACAATTATGAAATATCCGCCAGATCCAAAAATCTTGCTCCGTTTTCCGCGATATGGTCCTTCCGGCCCTGGAGGTTATCCCCCAGCAGGAGGTCGAACACCTCCGCCGTCCGCTCCACATCCTCCGGCATGACCCGGATGAGCCGCCGGGTCTCCGGGTTCATGGTGGTGAGCCACATCATGTCGGGGTCGTTCTCACCAAGGCCCTTGGAGCGGTCGATCTTGTACTTCTTCCCCTCCAGAGCTTTGACAATATCCGCCTTCTCCTTGTCGGAATAGGCGAACCACGTCTTATCCCCGCAGTTGATCTCGAAAAGCGGCGTTTCCGCGATATACACATACCCCTGTTGGATCAGGGTAGGGGTCAGGCGGTAGAGCATGGTCAAAATCAGCGTCCGGATCTGGAAGCCGTCCACGTCGCCATCGGTGCAGATGACCACCTTGCTCCAGCGGAGGTTGTTCAAATCGAACTGATTCAGCTCCTTGGCGGCCTTTCCCTGCACCTCCACGCCGCAGCCCAGCACCTTCATCAGATCCGTGATGACGTCGCTCTTGAAGATGCGGGGATAGTCCGCCTTCAGGCAGTTGAGGATCTTGCCCCGGACAGGCATCAGCCCCTGAAACTCTGCGTCACGGGATTGCTTGCAGGCGCCCAGAGCCGAGTCGCCCTCCACGATATAAATTTCCCGCCGGGACACATCCTTGGTACGACAGTCCACAAACTTCTGCACCCGGTTGGCGATGTCGATCTTCTCCGTCAGCTTCTTCCGGGTGTTGAGACGGGTGCGCTCCGCCGTCTCCCGGCTGCGCTTGTTCACCAGCACCTGATTGGCGATCCTCTCCGCCGCCTCCCGGTTCTCGATGAAGTACACCTGCAGCTGCTCCCGCAGGAACTCCGACATGGCGTCCTGCACGAACTTGTTGGTGATGGCCTTCTTGGTCTGGTTTTCGTAGCTGGTCTGGGTAGAGAAGTTGCTGCTCACCAGCACCAGACAGTCCTGCACATCGGGGAAGGTGATCTTGCTCTCCCCCTTGGTGTATTTATTGTTCTCCTTGAGATACTTGTCAATGGCGTAGACGAAGGCCAGGCGGGTGGCCTTATCGGGACTGCCGCCGTACTCCAGAAAGCTGGAGTTGTGGTAGTGCTCGATGAGGTGGACCCGGTTGGAAAAGCACCATGCGATGTTCAGCTTCACCTTGTACTCCGGCTTGTCCGCCCGGTCACGGCCACGGCGCTCCGTCTCCCAGCACACCGGCTCCGTCAGGGGGTCATCCCCTGCCAGCTCCGCCAGATAGTCCCGGATGCCGTGCTCATAGAGGAAGTCCTCCGTCTCAAACTTTCCCGGCGCTACCTCGCACCGCAGGCGGAAGGTGACCCCGGCGTTGACCACGGCCTGCCGCCGCAGCACCTCCCGGTAGTAGTCCGCCGGGATGTCGATGTCGGTGAACACCTCCAGATCCGGCAGCCAGCGGATGGTGGAGCCGGTATGGCGGCGCTTGAGCTCCGTCACCCGCATCTCCCCGGCGATCTCGCCCCGTTCAAAGTGCAGGCGGTACTCCTTGCCGTCCCGGCAGACAGTGACGTCCATATAGCGGCTGGCATACTGGGTGGCACAGGAGCCCAGACCGTTGAGCCCCAGCGAGTACTCGTAGTTGTCGCTGTTTTCGTTGTCGTACTTGCCTCCGGCGTACAGCTCGCAGAACACCAGCTCCCAGTTGTAGCGTCCCTCCTTCTCGTTCCAGTCCACGGGACAGCCACGGCCCTGATCCTCCACCTGAATGGAGAGATCGGCAAAGCGGGTCACGGTGATGAGCCGGCCATAGCCTGCACGGGCCTCGTCGATGGCGTTGGAGAGGATCTCGAACATGGCGTGCTCGCAGCCCTCCAGCCCGTCGGAGCCGAAGATGACGCCGGGCCGCTTGCGGACCCGGTCCGCCCCCTTCAGACTGGAGATACTGTCGTTGTCATAGGTTTTCTTCTTGGTCATATATGCCTCCTGCCGGGATAGCTCCCGGTATCGTTCCTTGCAGGCCCACAGAACTTTTTCGGTGGGCAACAGAAATATTTTATCGCATTTTTCCCTTTCTGGCAAGGGTCAGCGTCACCTTTTCCCCCAAAGGGCATTTTGCCCCCTTTCATGAGAAAGTCAACACAGGGCTTGCATTTTGCGGGGAAAGGGTCTAAACTTATTGTGTATGTTCTGCGTATCACTCAGGAGGAAAGAACCATGATCCATATCACCGAGGTCACGACCAAGGCACAGCTGCGCCAGTTCGTGAACTTCCCCATCGACTTATATAGAGACGTTCCCCAGTACATCCCCGGTACATACAGCGACGATCTGGCAGACTGGGACCGTGAGAAAAACCCCGCCTTCAGCTACTGCGAGGCCCGTTGCTGGCTGGCCAGCCGGGATGACGGCACGCTGGTGGGCCGCATCGGTGCCATCCTCAGCCGTAAGTCCAACGACAAGTGGGGTACCCACCGCCTGCGTTTCACGCAGGTGGACTTCATCGACGACCGGGAGGTATCCGCCGCCCTATTCCAGACGGTGGAGGACTGGGCCCGTCAGCTGGGCTGCACGGAAATCCACGGCCCTCTGGGCTTCACCGACATGGACCGGGAGGGGATGCTGGTGGAGGGCTTTGACCGTACCAGCTGCTTCTTTACCTATTATAACCACCCCTACTATATTGACCACCTGACGGCTCTGGGCTACGTCAAGGACGTGGACTGGACCGAGAATCTCATCTCCGTCCCCACGGACCAGCGGATCATCCAGCGCTGGGAGAAGATCGCCGCCTATGTTCTGAAGCGGCAGCACCTGCACATCCATCAGGTGCGCAGCCGTCTGGAGTACCCGCCCCTGATCCGGAAGGTCTTTGAGCTGGTGAACGTGGCCTATGCCCCCCTGTACGGCACCGTGGAGCTGTCGGACGACCAGATCCGCAAGTACGCCGGGAAGTTTGCCCCCCTCGTCAAGCCCGAGCTCACCTGCTTCGTCATGGATGAAAATGACGATCTGGTGGCCTTCGGCGTGGCGGCCCCCAGCATCGCCGCCGCCCTGAAAAAGCACGACGGCCGCCTGTTCCCCACCGGCTGGGCGGATGTGCTGAAGGCTTTCCACCGCAACGACACCATCGATCTGCTGCTGATCGCCGTGCGTCCCGACCTCCAGAAAAAGGGCGTCAACGCCGTCATCATCAGCAAGGTCATGCACGGCTGCTTCAAGATCGGCGTAAAGCAGGCGGAGACCGGCCCCATGCTGGAGACCAACGAGAAGGTCCAGACCCAGTGGCAGGACTTCCCACTGGAGCAGCACAAGCGTCGCCGCTGCTTTGTGAAGGTGCTGACCCCCGCACCGCAGGAGTCTGTCGCTGCAGCCACCGCCCCTGCCGGAGCGGCAGAGTAATTGCTTCCTCCAAGCATAACAGCGCTCCACCGTCATAAATGACGGTGGAGCGCTGTGCTTTTCAGCCTTAATCGTCGTCCTTGGCCTTCTCCTTTTCGGAGAGCTCGTCAAAGGGTACCAGACAGTTGTGGAGCTTCCCCAGATCGTTGCGGCTGGCCGGGTCCGTGGAGCCGCTGTAACAGTAGCCCTCGGTCCGCATATAGGCATTCCAGCGGCGGTGTTCGATGACACGCAGCAGCTGCTTTTCCTCCTCCGTCCGCTCCGCCGGAGGCTTATCTGCACCGGGTACACCCAGCCGCAGCTTCAGCCGATGGTGGATGACCGAGGCGATGGAGGAGCGATAGTTGAACTCATAGCGCCAGAACACGTCCTCGTCTCCCCATTTCAGGTGCCGGGTCAGCGCCTCCGCTTCCAGCCGGGAGTGGAGGATGTTGCTCTCGGAGTACAGCATATCCCGTGCGCCCAGAAAATGAAGGTCGTATGGGGTACCCCGGTAGTCGGTGACGGAGGTGAGAGCCACCGTCTTGAAGGGGTCCTGCACCACCGCCAGAATATAGGGGTGGAGACCCCGGCGCTGGCACAGCTCCCGCAGCCGCACCGCCGCCTCGATGTTCCGGGTGTCGCTGCCCAGCGCCACAAACACATACGTCAGCTGCGGCAGCGTCTGCACCAGCTCCAGAAATTCCCGGCTTTCCAGCCGCATCCCGGCGTGTATGCGGATATCGTACTAGGCCTCGCCGGGGATGCGCTGTCCGTTGTGCCGGCGGTCCATCAGCTCCGGACAGCGATAGGTGAACAGCTCCCGTGCGTTAGGCCGGGCGTCCACAGCGGTGAGCCGCAGGTCGTAGCCGTCCATCTGGCCAAACCACGCCAGCGCCTTCAGCATCTCCGTGCCGTACTGGCCCAAGCCCAGCAGCAGCGCCGAGATCTGATACCTGCCCTCCGGCAGAGGAGCCGCCGTCTCGAAGAGCTTCTCCCCCTGCTGATACAGCAGCAGCTGCACCAGCGACCGCACCTCGTTGACCCGGCGGATCCGCATCCCGTGGGGATCGGCGGACTGGAACAGCAGCTCGCTCTCGGTGCCGGTGGCGAAGAGATAGAGGTGCATATTGGAGCGGGTCCCCCACCGGCGGGTCAGCAGCACCGCCTGATGGATGTTCTCTGCCTTGTCCCGGCCCATCAGGAAGAAGTAGACCGGGCGGGAGCGGTCAGAGCGCCGCAGCCGCAGCAGGGCGATGTCTGTCTTGAAGCAGGCGGCCCCCAGCCGGTGGGCGGCAGCCATCTGCTCCCCGAACTCCTCACTCTCGTTTTCGTAGACGTCCGTAAAGACGATAAGCCCCTTGGGATGGGCCGCCTTGATGCTGCCCGCCAGATACAGGGAGTCCTCATTGAGCTCGGAAAAGACATACAGCTCCGTGCAGCGGCGGAAGGCATAGCGCCACAGGGCGGACAGATTCTTAAAGAAGGACAGCACCACACTGAAGGTCAGCAGCGGACTCACCAGATACACCACAATGGCGGCGCCGAAATAGAGGTCGCTCCACACCGCCGGCTGGGTCATGGCGAACTCGTGGATGGGATCCAGCTCGCCGTCCAGCACGAACATCCGCAGGGTGTGGTGTACGGCTCCCAGCAGCGCCTTCAGCCACGACAGGTGCTCCCCGGCGTAGGCGGCGGCGTACATGGGCAGGTGCAGCAGAATGCCGCAGATGAAAAAGCAGAGCAGCAGCACCTTCAGGGTCTCATTGCCGCCGGAGGGGCGGGACCTGCGGCGCAGGGAGCGCAGCAGCAGCCCCAGCGCCGCCAGCAGCAGTGCCAGAACGCAGCACAGGAGGATCTGTGGCATGGCAGGCAGCTCCTTTCCGATCAAATCAATATCAGGGGTCCATCCCCTTGATGGCATGAGCGATATATTGTTATTGTACCCCGCCTGGGGCAGGTCTGTCAATGCGGAAGGGCCGCTGTTTTTGCCCACCGGGGAGACAAGGCCGTTTTCCCTTGCGCCGGGGCGGGGATTTTGCTATAATGCAGGGAGCAACAGGCCGCTGCGGGCGGCAGGGGAGGGCTGGGATGTTCAAACGGATGTATCTGGAGATCACCAACGTGTGCAATCTGCGGTGCGCCTTCTGCCCCGGCACCCAGCGGCCCCGGCGGTTCATGACGCCGGAGGAATTCCGGCAGCTGGCGACCCGGCTGCGGCCCTACGGGACGTATCTCATGCTCCACGTCATGGGGGAGCCGCTGCTGCATCCCCAACTGGCGGAGCTGCTGGATATCGCCGGGGAGCTGGACTTTCGGGTGTGCCTTGTGACCAACGGCACGCTGCTTCCCCGGCAGCTGCCCACACTGGAGGCTTCCCCGGTCCTGCACAAGCTCAGCGTCTCCCTCCACAGCTTCGAGGGAAACGGACGGCAGGATGCCGCAGCCCCGTATCTGGAGGGTGTCTGGCAGGCGGCGCAGCGGCTCAGCCGCCGGGGCGTCCTGTGCGCCCTGCGGCTGTGGAACGGCGGCGGACTGGACCGGCGCAACGGAGAGATCCTGTCCTTTCTCTCGGAAAAGCTGGGCCGGGACGTAACGGCCCTGCCTACGGACCGTCTGGGCAACCGGCGGCTGGGGGAGGGGCTGTTTCTGGAGCCGGGGGAGCGGTTTGACTGGCCGGATCCGGCGGCGCCGGACAGCGGCACGGAGTTCTGCCACGGCCTGCGGAGTCAGATCGCCGTGCTGTGCGACGGCACGGTGGTTCCCTGCTGTCTGGACAGCGAGGGGCGGCTGGCACTGGGAAACCTGCACCGGCAGGAGCTGGCGGAGATACTGGCCTCCCCACGGGCCACAGCCATGGCGACGGGCTTTTCCCGGCGGCAGCCGTCGGAGGAGCTGTGCCGCCGCTGCGGCTACGCTGCACGGTTCAGCCGATGAGGGGCATCGGACGGATGATAGGAGCGATATGGAAGAACAGATACTAAAGCAGCTGGCCCAACCGCTGCTGGCATGGTATGATATCCACCGGCGCATCCTGCCGTGGCGGGAAGAGGTATCCCCCTACCGAACATGGGTGTCGGAGATCATGCTCCAGCAGACCCGTGTGGCGGCGGTGCTGCCGTATTTTCAGCGGTTCATGGAGGCCTTCCCCACGGTGGGGACCCTGGCCCAGGCCGACACGGAGCGGCTCATGAAGCTGTGGGAGGGGCTGGGCTATTACAGCCGGGCCAGAAATCTGCAAAAGGCGGCCCGCATCCTCACGGAGCAGTACGGCGGCCGCTTCCCGGAGACATACCGGGAGCTGACGGCCCTTCCGGGCATCGGAGACTATACGGCGGGGGCTATCCTCTCCATCGCCTTCGGACAGGCCGTTCCGGCGGTGGACGGCAACGTGCTGCGTCTGGCGGCACGGATCACCGGCAGCTGTCTGGATGTGCTGGATGCCAAAAACCGCAAGGCCTTCCGCAACTGGATGGCGGCGGCCATGTCTCAGGAGCGGCCCGGCGCCTACAATCAGGCGCTGATGGATCTGGGGGCCACGGTGTGCCTGCCGTCGGGAGCGCCTCTGTGCGGGGACTGCCCCGCCGGGGACTTCTGCATAGCCCGGCAGGAGGGCTGTCAGGCCCGGCTGCCGGTGCGCTCCCCCAAGCGGGAGAAGCGGACGGAGCATCTGACGGTATTCCTGCTGCGGCGGGGAGCTGCGGCGGCGCTGCGGCAGCGCCCGGATACGGGACTGCTGGCGGGGCTGTGGGAGTACCCCCATGTACCGGGTACGCTGACGGAGGCGGAAGCCGCCCGCCAGCTGCAAATGTGGGGGGTAAACCCCACCAAGTGGACAAAAAAGCTGTCAGCCCGGCATATATTCACTCACGTTCGCTGGGAAATGACGGGCTATGTGGTGGAGGTGAACGGCCTTGGACCGGGAGACTGGCTCTGGGCGGAGGCACAGCAGCGGGAGCGGCTGGCCATCCCCTCCGCCTTCGAGAAATTTACCGCAGAGCTGAAAGAGGGAGAATGACATGGCACAGCTATACTTCAAATACGGGGCGATGGGCTCCAGCAAGACCGCCAACGCCCTGATGGCACGGTTCAACTACGAGGAGCGGGGACAGGCCACCCTGCTGGTGAAGCCCCGGCTGGATACACGGGACGGCGACCACATGGTATCCTCCCGCATCGGCCTGACCCACCCCTGCATCTACTTCGACGAGATGCAGCAGATGACGGATGAGCAGCTGCAGCAGTATGCCTGCATCATCGTGGACGAGGCCCAGTTCCTGCAAAAGGCCGATATCTACTATCTGGTGCATCTGGTGGACGACTGCAACATCCCCGTCATGTGCTACGGCCTGCGGGCGGACTTCAAAGGGGAGCTGTTCCCCGGCAGCTATCATCTGCTGGTGATGGCAGACAAGCTGGAGGAGGTCAAGACCATCTGCTGGTGCGGCAAGAAGGCCGCCTTCAACGCCCGCTTCGATCAGCACGGCCATGTGGTGAAGGAGGGCGCTCAGGTGGTGCTGGGAGCCAACGATAAGTACATCGGCCTCTGCCGCCGCCACTGGATGGCTGGGGATCTGGGGCCGGACTTCGACATCAACCGGGTATGATCTGTAACATCTGTCCCCGTCGGTGCGGGGCGGAGCGCACCGAGACCTACGGCGGCGGCTTCTGCCGGATGCCCGCCGTGCCGGTCATCGCACGGGCCGGGCTGCACCTGTGGGAGGAGCCGGTGCTCTCCGGCACACGAGGCAGCGGAGCGGTGTTCTTCTCCGGCTGCTCGCTGGGCTGCGTCTACTGCCAGAACCACACCATCTCCGCCGAGGGGGTGGGCAAGGCCGTCACCACGGAGCGGCTGCGGGAGATCTTCCGTGAGCTTATCGCTCAGGGCGCCCACAACATCGACCTCATCACCGCCAGCCACTTCGTCCCCTTCCTGCTGCCGGCGCTGGATGAGCCTCTGCCGGTGCCGGTGGTGTTCAACTGCGGCGGCTACGAGCGGGTGGAGACGCTGCGTCTGCTGGAAGGGAAAGTGCAGATCTGGCTGCCGGACCTGAAATACGGGCTGGAGGAGCCGGCCCGGCGCTATTCCCACGCCCCAGACTACTTTCCCGTGGCCACGGAGGCCATCCGGGAGATGTTCCGTCAGGTGGGTCCCTGCCGCATGGAGGATGGCCTGCTGCGGCAGGGGGTGGTCATCCGGCATCTGGTGCTGCCGGGACAGCTGGAAAGCACCCGGCGGGTCATCGACTGGGTGGCCCGGACCTTCCGTCCGGGGGAGGTGCTGTTCTCCCTCATGAGCCAGTATACCCCCCAGCCCGGCGCAGAGGGACCCCTGCGCCGCCATGTGACAGCGGCGGAGTACCGTGCGGCGGCGGAATACATGGAAAACTGCGGCATCGTGGACGGCTTCGTGCAGGAGCGCACCTCCGCCCGTGAGGAGTATACCCCGGCCTTCGACCTGACCGGGGTATAGTGTCGTCGGGTCGTATGAATTGTTTGGTACATTTAGAATGACGAAACCGGTGATTTTCTGCAAATCACCGGTTTTTTCGTATAAATAGAATGTACTTGGTACAACTTTTTGTTGCAATTTGCGTGGGAATGTGGTACGGTAGAGACGGAACAAAAAGTGCCGTCCCGGACGGCAAAATCGAGGACGTATGCAACATAGGAGGTACCTGTATGAGCTATCCCAAAACCGGCCAGGAGGTCTATGTCAGCCTGAATCTCTCCAACACCATGCTCACCGGCA
>ERZ773104.4723-NODE-4723-length-10993-cov-4.798958_pt1 | contig 10993 bp, 6 predicted proteins | sample MGYA00511920_ERZ773104 | MGnify/ENA primary metagenome ERZ773104 (study PRJEB29015, sample SAMEA2737857) | human gut metagenome | biome: human gut; feature: human-associated habitat; material: faeces | place: China | collected 2012 ...
GATTACACAAAGTCTGATTGGATTATGTGGACGGCAGCTATGTCTTCTGATCAAGTAACTTTTGAGAAGTTTGTAGATCCTCTTTATAAATATATCAATGAAACGGTTTCACGGGTACCTGTTAGTGATTGGTATGATACAAAAACAGCTCAGATGACAGGGTTCAAGGCTCGTTCGGTTATTGGAGGACATTGGATGAAGGTACTGACAGATAAAATGTTGAACAATCAATAAATTAAATCTAGTTTTATTATGAAATGTAGAATAATGAAGAGAGGGCATTGGAATACCCATTGGTTCTTATTAGTCTTGTTAACTCTTTGCTTCATGAGTTGTAAGGATGACAATGATGGTGAAACCGCACCTTATGATCCTGGTACACCAATAGAAATAACAGATTTTACTCCCAAAGAGGGAGGAGCTAAGACACGCGTGATAATTAATGGGAGTAATTTTGGTACTGATACTTCTATTATAGACGTGACAATTGGAGGTAAAAAGGCTCCTGTAATTAATGCAAAAGGAAATAGTATTTATTGTATGATTCCTGGTAAAGTTAAAGAGGGAAACTTAATTCTGACAATTGGAAAAGGTTCGGATGCTCAAACAGTAGAAGCTAAAGATAAATTTACCTATGTTCGTAAAATTCTGGTTTCTACTTTATATGGAAAGGAAAGAGAGGATGGACATTATGAACCAATGGATGGCTCATTTGCCGAATCATTTACAAAATATTATGGTGTGGCAGAACCAACTTGGTTTTCATTTGACCCTAAAGATTATCCAAACACCCTGTACTTGGCTCAGGATAACGGTAAACCATTGCGCATTTTTGATCTAAAAAATGAAAAAATTAGTACTGGATTGAAGACTGGAGGAGATTTAGGACGTATGCGTACTATTACATGGACAGTTGATGGAGATACGATGATTATTGCTAATGATGGAGGAAGTGGAGGTGATCCGGATATCAATATCGTTAGTAATGTTTATGCAACACGTGCAGACAATTTTTCAAGTTTCCAAGTATTGGCTGCCGGTAAACAATGTAATGGTTCTGCTATCCATCCTAGAAATAAAGAGTTGTATTATAATAGTTATACCAAAGGAGATATTTATCGGTACGATTATAGACAATGGGGAGTTGGAAAAGATAATAGTATAGCACATCGTGATTATATGGGGTCCATCCAAGATAATAATTGGGAGTTTAATATGGTTATTCATCCTACAGGCAATTATGCTTATATTGTAGTGATTAATCAGCATTATATCATGCGGACTAATTATAATGAAGAAACAAAGAGTTTTGGTACACCCTATTTACTGTGTGGGCAAGTTGGGCAATCAGGCTGGGAAGACAAGGTTGGAACAAGTGCCCGTCTGAATAGTCCTTATCAAGGTGTTTTTGTCAAGAATCAACAATATGTAGATGAAGGAAAATCAGATCACTATGATTTTTATTTCTGTGACCGCCATAATCATTGTATTCGTATATTAACTCCAGAAGGATTGGTAACGACTTTTGCAGGTCGTGGAAGTGCCGGGTTAAATGACAAACCATATGGAAATGTGAATGGCGATTTGCGTGAAGAGGCTCGCTTTGATCAGCCTGCCGCAATAGCTTATGACTCTATAAACAATGTATTCTATGTCGGTGATATTGAAAATCATAGTATTCGTAGAATAGGTCTTGAAAATTGGGATGATGAAGAGAATCCAGAGAAGAACACTGTAGTGGAATGATATATTTATGAATAAACACATGTAAATATGAGATATTTTTTAATAACATGTATATTGCTGCTAAGTTGTTCAATAAGTACATGGGCAGAAAACATAGTAGTGACAGGAGTTGTGACTGATGCGCAGAAAGAGCCTTTGGTCGGTGTAAATGTAGCGGTAAAAGATGTTCCAGGTTTGGGAGCTATAACTGATATAAATGGAAAATATAAAATAGCTATAGAACCATATCAGCGACTTATATTCTCTTATGTAGGTTTTGATAAGGTAGAAGTGTTAATAAAAGAACAGCGTGTAGTAAATGTAACGATGAAAGAATCGGCAGCCAGTTCGCTGGATGAGGTCGTAATTACAGGTACAGGAGTACAGAAAAAATTGACAGTAACAGGTGCTATTACAACGGTTAATGTATCTGACTTGATGCATACTGCAAATGGAAGCGTTGTCAATGCTTTAGCTGGTAATGTAGCTGGTGTACTTGCCATGCAGACATCTGGACAACCAGGTAGAAACACTTCTGAATTCTGGATTCGTGGCATCTCCACATTTGGTGCCAGTACATCGGCACTTGTATTGGTGGATGGTTTTGAGCGTGATCTGGATGATGTAAATATAGAAGATATTGAAGACTTCTCTGTATTGAAAGACGCTTCTGCAACTGCTATTTATGGTAGTCGTGGCGCAAATGGTGTTGTTTTGATTACCACTAAACATGGTAAGCCTGGCAAAATTAACATTGATGCAAAAGTAGAGACCTCTTATAATACACGTACAATTACACCAGAGTTTGTGGATGGATATACATATGCTTCGATGATGAATGAGTCGAGAATAACTCGTAATCAGGAACCTATTTATCAACAAGATGAATTAAATATTTTACGCATGGGATTAGATCCTGATTTATATCCGAATGTTGACTGGAAAGATCTTTTGTTGAAGGATGGAGCGATGACTTATCGTGCTAATCTGAATATGAATGGTGGCGGTTCTACAGCGCGCTATTTTGTTTCATTAAGCTATCTCAAAGAAGATGGTATGTATAAAACAGATGAAACATTAAGAAAAGATTATAATACTAATGCGAATGCTAATACTTGGAATTATCGTTTAAATACAGATATCGATATTACGAAAACGACCTTACTAAAGGTTGGTGTTTCTGGTTCATTGAAAAAGTATAATGAACCTGGCTTGTCCGGTGATGTTTGGAAATCTTTGATGTATCAAAATCCGATTAGTGTTCCTGTGATGTATTCTAATGGCTATGTACCTGCTTATGGTACTGGTGAAAGAACAAATCCTTGGGTTCTTGCTACACAAACTGGTTACAAAGAACATTGGGAGAATACAATACAAACTAATATTACATTAGAACAAAAGTTGGATTTTATAACCCAGGGATTGAAGTTTATAGGTCGCTTTGGATTTGATACTTGGAATAAAAATAATATTGACCGTATTAAATGGCCGGAACAATATAAGGCGCAACGTTTTCGTGATGAAAATGGACAAATAGTTTTCGATCGTGTCACTGAAGAGCAGAAAATGAAACAGACGAGTTCTGCAGAAGGAAATCGTAACGAAATATTCGAAGCGGAATTACACTACAACCGGGGCTTTAAAGAACATCATGTCGGTGGAATTTTGAAATTTAATCAAGATTCTAAAGTGTTTACTGTAGGTACAGGTGAAGATCTGAAGAAAGGCATAGCCCGTCGTCATTTAGGATTGGCAGGACGCGTAAGTTACAATTGGAATTATCGTTATTTTGCAGATTTTAATTTCGGGTATAATGGCTCTGAGAACTTTGCGGATGGCCATCGCTTTGGCTTTTTCCCAGCAGTATCTGTTGCATGGAATGTGGCTGAGGAACCTATTATCAAAAAGAATTTTAAATGGATGAATATGTTTAAAATCCGTTACTCATTCGGTAAAGTAGGTAACGATGTTTTAAAGATTGGTAATGATGAATATCGTTTCCCTTATTTGTATACTATTGGAGATGGTACTGGTTATACTTGGGCTGATTATAATTATAGTAATTCATATTCAGGAAAACGCTATACAGATTTGGCTTCCAATTATGCTACATGGGAAATCGCAACAAAACACGATTTAGGTGTAGATTTAGCCTTGTTTAATGACAAATTCACTGCTACTGTCGATTATTTCCACGAGCAGCGAGAAGGTATTTGGATGGAACGTAAATATCTTCCTAGTATAGTAGGACTTGGAAGCAATCCACGGGCAAATGTTGGTAAGGTATTATCGGAGGGATTTGATGGTAATTTTGCTTATCGGGAGAAGATTAATAAGGTAGACATAACGGTACGTGGTAATATTACGTATAGTAAGAATACCATTTTGGAAAAGGATGAAGAAAACAATGTTTATCCTTATCAAATGGAAAGAGATTATCGTGTAAATCAGGCAAAAGGTTTAATTGCTTTAGGATTATTCAAAGACTATGATGATATTCGTAATAGCCCGAGACAAGATTTTGGTACAGTTCAGCCAGGAGATATCAAATATAAAGATGTGAATGGTGATGGTGTTGTTAATGATGGTGATAAGGTAGCTATTGGTGCAACAACCAGGCCTAATATGATTTATGGTTTCGGTATTTCTGCAAGCTGGAAAGGATTGGATGTAAATGTACATTTTCAGGGAGCTGGTAAGACATCCTTTTTTATAGATGGGCCGACTGTATATGCATTTAGTTCTGGTGAATGGGGAAATATTTTAGCTGATGTTGCTGGCTCTAATCGTTGGATTGAACATGAAATATCGGGAACAATGTCTACAGAAAATCCCAATGCTTCATATCCTCGTTTAAGTTATGGTGGGAATAATAACAACTATCGTCAGTCTACGTACTGGTTACGGAATGGTTCGTATTTACGCTTGAAAACCTTAGAGTTAGGATATTCTATACCCAAACCATTAGTTAATAAAATTCGTTTCAACAATATCCGTTTGTTCCTTCGTGGAAGTAATCTCTTAACCTTCTCCAGCTTTAAGTTGTGGGATCCGGAACTTGGAAGTTCTACAGGAACGGAATATCCGTTGGCAAAATCATTTACTTTAGGATTATCTGTTAACTTATAATTTAGATTATACTGATGAAGAAAAAATATATTTTACTATCTGCGATTTTAGGAATCGGATTAGGACTTTCCTCTTGTGCAGACCAACTTGATGCTGACCGCTATTTTAAGGATCGTATGAGTTTGAAAGATGTATTCTCTAGTAGAGATTATACAGAAGAGTGGCTGGCAAATGCATTTGAACATTTGACTGGTAGTAATGCGGATGTTTCCAGTAAAGGACATACTATGTATTGCTTTGCTGATGACATGTACTTTGGTGACCGTGATGATAAGTATAAGAAATGGAAAAACGGTGAATATGATGAGAACTGGGAACAAGGTCCTTGGGGATCATGTTATGAGGGGATACGCCAAGCTTCTATTTTTATATTGAATATAGACCAAAATATGAAGTTTACTGAGGAGGAACGAGCTGATTTGAAAGCACAGGCACGTTTTGTTAGAGCATATTATTATTGGTTACTACTTCGAAAATATGGTCCAATACCTTTGCTACCAGAAGAAGGATTGGATTATACAAAAGAATATGAAGAACTTGCCATACCACGCAATACGTATGATGAATGCGCTGATTATATAGCCTCAGAAATGAAAATTGCAGCTCGGGATCTTCCCTCAAAACGTGGAGCTAATAATGTCGCTCGTCCGACACGTGGTGCTGCTTTAGCTGCTCGTGCAAAGGTACTGCTTTATGCTGCAAGTCCGATCAATAATCCTCGTCCAGGAGATACAGAGAAGTTTACCGATTTAGTTGATCGTAATGGACGGAACTTGATAGCACAGGAATACAATGAGGAAAAATGGGCGAAAGCTGCTGCGGCTGCCCTTGATGTTATGAAACTTGAAGGTGGAACACGCTATGAATTATATCATAAATCTGCCAGCGAACAAGTTGGTACCGGATATCTTCCCACACTTCCTCCTTATGATGATGGTAACTTCGTGAATAAGAGCTGGCCTGATGGATATAAAGATATCGATCCATATGAATCTTATCGTTCATTATTTAATGGTAATGTGAATGCTTCTGATAATCCGGAACTGATTTTTACACGCGGACAAAATCAAAGTACGGAGGGTATTAATGTGATGGTACGACATCAATTGCCACGTGCGGCTAATGGCTGGAATACCCATGGGCTAACACAAAAGCAATGTGATGCTTACTACATGAAGGATGGTAAGAATTGTCCGGGAAAAGATTCTGAATATATAGACTATCCGGCATATGCCAAACGTATTGATCCTAATCCCCGTGCTGAAGGGTTTGTGACAGATGAAAATAAAGATCAGTATCCGGAATTAGGCAATAACAGAGTGGGTGTTAGTATGCAGTATGTAGGACGTGAGCCTCGTTTTTATGCGTCAGTTGCTTATAATGGTTCAACATGGTATTTATTGAATGAGCCGAACGATGCAAATAAAGATAAGCAAATTTTCTACTATAGAGGTGGTGGAAATGGATATACAAATACGATGTTCTGGTTACGGACAGGCATTGGGGTTATGAAGTTTGTACATCCCGATGATACCAATAGAGACGAAAAGGAGGAATATATTCGTAAAAAAGCAGAACCTGCAATTCGTTATGCTGAGATTTTGTTAATTTATGCGGAAGCATTGAATGAATTAACAGGAAACTATAATATTGCTTCTTGGGATGAGGAAACTCAATATACTATTCAACGTAATATTGATGAGATGAAGAAGGGTATTCAGCCTATTCGTATTCGTGCTGGAATACCTGATTATACTAGATCAGAATATGAAGATCAGGATCTTTTCCGCGAAAAATTGAAACGTGAACGCCAGATTGAGTTGATGGGTGAAGGACATCGTTACTATGACATTCGCAGATGGAAAGATGCTGAAGTAGAAGAATCATTACCCATATATGGTTGCAATACTTTGATGACAGAAAAGTGGAGAGATGTATTTCATGTTCCAGTTGCTATTCCGTCATTACCGACTAACTTCTCACGGAAAATGTATTTTTGGCCTATTAGCCATTCTGAGTTGAAGCGTAATAAGATGTTGACTCAGAATCCGGGATGGACTTATAATGATTAACTAGAAGAATTGATAAGACATGAAGAAAATATATACTTATTTAATGATACTAACCATGAGTGTGTTAGTTATCTCATGTAATAGTGAGTGGGACGAAGAACAATATGAACAGTATATCTCATTTAAAGCACCTGTTGGTGATAAAGGAGTAACTGATATTTATGTAAGATACAAGCAAGGTGGTGAAGCTACTTATAGATTACCTATGATTGTAAGTGGCTCTCTTCCAAATGGGAAGGATCGTACAGTTCATATTGCAGTAGATACAGATACATTGGATATTTTAAATGCGGCTCGCTTTGGACGTGAAGATCTTTATTATGTAGCACTGGAAAGTAATCGCTATGCATTTCCTTCTACAGTGGATATTCCGGCAGGTACATTTTCTACTCTGTTAGATATCACTTTTAATCTGGATAATATTGATTTGTTTAAGAAGTGGGTATTGCCGTTAAGTATTGCAGACGATCCTTCGTACAACTATGAAGGACATCCACGTAAAAATTATGCGAAAGCATTATTACGTGTATTACCTTTCAACGATTATTCCGGTACGTACAGTACAACTGCTATGCAGGTGTATATTAAAAACAGGGATGGGAGTATTGATAAAAGTGAGGCTATTCCTACTACTACACGTACTGCATATGTGGTTGATGAGAATACGGTGTTCTTTTATGCCGGTGCAATGGATGAAGACTTGATTGATCGCGATAAATACAAAATAAAGTTCCACTTTGAACCGGATGGAGAAAAGTTGGTGAAAATTACATCAGATAATGATAAAATTAAATTGAACCAATTAAAGGAAACATCTTATACGATTGCAGAAGTTCCGGATGTTACTCGTCCATATTTGCTACATCGTTATGTTACATTTAGTGTTGATTATGAGTTTGTAGATTATACTTCTGCCAATGAAGAAATTCCTTATTATGTGACGGGGGTTTTGACACTTGAACGTAATATTAATACTCAGATCCCGGATGAAGATCAAGCTATAGAATGGTAATCTATTCTATGAATTATTTGAGGAAGGATGTACGAATATTCGTGCATCCTTCTATTTTGTACACATAATTGAGAAACATTTAATTTAATAGACCTAGTGAGGAATTTCTATGATATTAGAGATCTCTTGAATATTTAGGTGTTTTTTATCAGATATTGTTCTTTATTGGTCAGAGTTTTTCATTTATTCTTTAATAACTTTCTTATTTTTGTATGAGGCATCAAAAGGACGAAGTTAATTAAATCAGAACAATAATGAATATAGAAAAACATTTACCTTGGCTTAGCGCTTTACTTCCTCTTGTGAGTGTGCAGGCAGAAACTCCTCCTAATGTAGTTATTATTTATATTGATGATATGGGCATAGGTGATATTGGTTGTTATGGAGGCAAGTTTGTTGCGACACCCAATATTGATAAACTGGCACAGGACGGAATACTGTTCAATCAATATTATTCTTCTGCTCCGGTTAGTTCGCCGTCCCGTTGCGGGTTGACAACAGGGCTTTTCCCACTTGAGGTAGGAATTAATACTTTCCTCAATGATAAAGCAAGTAACAAAAGATGTGAACAACGTAATTATCTGGATGACAAACTTCCTTCGATGGCGCGTGCCTTTCAGAATGCGGGCTATGCTACCGGGCACATCGGTAAATGGCATATGGGAGGCGGGCGTGATGTACATAATGCGCCTTCTATCAAAAATTATGGTTTCGATGAATATCTTTCCACCTATGAAAGTCCCGATCCGGCCCCTGCAATAACGGCCTCTAAATGGATTTGGTGTGATAATGACAGTGTAAAACGCTGGAAACGTACGGAATATTTTGTAGATAAGAGTATTGATTTTATTGAGCGTCATAAAGAGACTCCTTTCTTTCTCAATCTTTGGCCAGATGATATGCATACTCCATGGGTACCGGAGTTTAAACAAAAAGAAAGAAAAAGTTGGGAAACGAAAGAGGCTTTCTCGCCTGTGCTTGGGGAGATGGATAAGCAAATCGGTCGTTTTATAAAGACACTGGATGATATGGGATTATCAGAAAATACAATTATCATCTTCACTAGTGACAATGGGCCTGCGCCTAGTTTTAAAGCTGTTCGCTCTGCTTATTTGAGAGGAACTAAGAATAGTCTTTATGAAGGTGGTATCCGTATGCCGTTTATTGTTAAATATCCAAAGAAGATAAAACCTGGGCAGGTGAACAATTCTTCAGTGTTATGTGCTGTGGATTTATATCCTACTTTGTGTTCTGTAGCCGGAATAAAAACAGAAAAGAATTATAAAGGCGATGGACAGAATTATGCGAAGGTTCTGCTCGGCAAATCGGAAGCCAAACGAAAAACTGATTTAATGTGGGACTTCGGTAGGAATAAGCATTTTATGTTTCCTGGAAATCCTTACGATAGAAGTCCGCATCTGGCTATACGCAGTGGCAAATGGAAACTGTTGGTGAATGGAGATGGAAGCGATCCGCAGTTGTTTGACATGGAACAGGATAAATTCGAAAAAAATAATATAGCTGGAGAACATTCAGAGTTAGTAGCAAAACTAAGCAAGAAAGTATGCGAATGGTATGCCAGAAATAAAGATAAAGGATTGCAAACAGACCGCTAATTAAAAATACATGAATTCAAAAGCTTTTCTTTTACCGGCAGCACTGATGATAGCCGGCAATTCCGTTGCAAACGCAAAAGGGAAAAAAACTGATAAAAGGCCCAATATACTGGTGATTCTTGCAGATGACCTTGGTTATTCTGATTTAGGATGTTATGGCAGTGAAATCCATACACCTAACCTTGATAAACTGGCACAACAAGGAGTACGCTTCAACCATTTTTATAATGCCAGTCGTAGTTGTCCCACCCGTGCTTCTTTGCTGACCGGACTGTATCAGCATCAGGCAGGAATCGGACGAATGACTTTTGATGATAACCTGCCCGGGTATCGTGGCACACTTTCACGTAATGCGGTTACGATAGCCGAAGTGCTGAAAGAATCTGGTTACACTACCAGTATGATCGGAAAATGGCATGTTGCTGAAACTCCATTGCGTAAAGATCAGCGTGAATGGCTGGCACATCATGTTTACCATGACACCTATTCAGATTTATGTCATTATCCGGTAAACCGTGGCTTCGATTCTCATTACGGAACTATTTATGGAGTAGTAGACTACTTTGACCCGTTCAGCCTAGTTGAAGGAGAGGTGCCTGTAAAAGAAGTGCCGGAAGGATACTATATTACTCAGGCACTTTCAGATCGTGCTGCAGAAGAAGTGACGGAGTATGCCAAAGACGATAAACCGTTTTTTATGTATTTGGCTTATACTGCTCCACATTGGCCGTTACACGCTTTGCCTGAGGATATTGAAAAATATAAGGATACTTATAAAGTTGGTTGGGAAGCTATACGCAATGCCCGTTATGAGCGTCAGAAACAACTGGGAATATTTCCGGGAATGGATGACTTTTTATCTGAACGTCAGTTCAAGGACAGATGGGAGGACAATGTACACGCGGAATGGGATGCCCGTGCAATGGCTGTGCATGCTGCAATGATCGACCGTATGGATCGTGGAATTGGTCAGGTTGTTGATGCGCTGGAGAAGACCGGTCAGCTGGATAATACACTGATTCTTTTTCTCTCTGACAATGGTTGTAGCAATGAAAATTGTCAGAATTACTCTCCGGGAGAGAATGAACGCATAAGCGAGCGCAGCCACGGCACCGATCGGGGCCAGAATCATCAAATCGAACATTTTTTACGCTCCTTACTTATGTTTACTTTCCTGCTGCAGGACAGAATCCACCCCACTGCAGAATCTAACATTCATATATTAAACAATTGTGTCTTTATTGTCAATCAAGTTTTGCCGTAATTGCACAGAGTGCATTTTTTCTTGTATATTTTGGTCATTTTCCCAGAAGTTTTTGTTAATATGTTGTTCATATTTCCGACCCGGGTTCCGGGAATTTTCTGTGGCTACCGGCTTGCCCTCCCGATTCGATCTGTGCTATAATTTTTAGTTAGAAATCGGTGATTTTTGCCGATCA
>ERZ773104.4735-NODE-4735-length-10968-cov-10.106387_pt1 | contig 10968 bp, 7 predicted proteins | sample MGYA00511920_ERZ773104 | MGnify/ENA primary metagenome ERZ773104 (study PRJEB29015, sample SAMEA2737857) | human gut metagenome | biome: human gut; feature: human-associated habitat; material: faeces | place: China | collected 2012 ...
GGCGGCTGTCGTTGGGGGAAGCGTCGGTCAGCAGGATGAGCAGGTGCCGCGGGGCGGGGCCGGGGGCAAAGTCCAGCAGATCGCCCGCCGCCAGCAGGGCCAGGCCGTCGCGGTTCCAGCCGGAGGCAAAATACCGGTTGATGTTCTGGCGGTTCTTGTCGGCAAAGTCCTTGAGCACCCGCAGCACGGTGTAGCCCCGCAGGCTGCTGAAGGCACTCACCCGCACCGGGATGCCGCAGTTGGCCAGGCTCTCGGCCAGGATGGACCCCTGCGCCGCGATGACCTCCTGATAGTGCAGGCGGGAGGCGGAAGCGTCCAGCAGCAGGTCCACCGTAAAGGCGGGGTGATTTTCCTCTTCGGCGCACAAAAACACCCGGTCATCGTTCAAAAGCGGGGCGCGCCACACCCGCCCGGGGTCCACATTGCCGCTGCGGGCCACCCGCGCGTTGGGCTGCTGATGCACCAGGATGCAGTTGCGGATCTGCTCGGTGAGCCGCAGCACCACGCTGCGGTGCAGCTCCTGATTTTTGGCATAGTAGGCGCGGTTGCGGTCGGCCTGCAGCTCGGCCTGCTCGGCCAGATGCCGGGCCTCCGGGGTGGGGGCCTGTTCCGGGCTGGGCACGCCCGCGCTGAACCACAAATGGCACCCCAGATGCACCCCGGTGCACAGCTCCTGTTCGGCCTTGCGCAGCCGCTCCGGCGGGTAGAGGGAGCGGCCGAAGCAGCTCTCGATGTAGGCGCGGTCCTGCGCGGCGTTCTGCTTCAGAGTGATGTGGGCCTGCCGTTTGTCCACGCTGGGGCCGCTGCCGGCGGCGTCCACGGCGTTGGAGTGCTCCACGGTCACTCGGTCGGTCTTGATCATCTGGGTGGGCAGGGCCTTGGTGGCAAGGGTGGCCAGCAGGCCGTCCAGATGCAGGTGCAGCGCCGCTTTCGGATGCACGGTGCCGTCGAAGAGGTCAAACCTTGCGTACACGGCCAGCAGGGCGTCCTGCAATTGGTCCGGCTGCGGGGCGGTGTCCGGGGCCAGCGCCCGGAACAACCCGCTCTCGTAGGGGGTCATCACGGGCAGATTGCGCCCCAGCACGCTGCGCCAGCGGGCCGCCTGCATGGTGTACACCAGCTGGTTCCTGGCCATCCACTCCTGCCGGGAAAGTTTGTACTGAATGGCAAAAAAGTAGTCGGCGTGAGAAGAGCGCAGCGCTTCCAGCACCGGGCGGTGGGGCAGCTCCAGCCGGTAGGCCGCGTTTTCGAGGTACAGCCACGCCAGATCGTCCAGCATGGCCTGCCGCAGATCGCCTGCCCAGCGGTCGAAGATGCGGTTTATCAACTTGTCACCGTAATATTTGTGCACAAGGCCCACGATGGTGTTCATGTAAAAATCCACCGTGCCGTCGGTGTTGTGGGCCAGAAACAGCGGCTCAAAGCCATAGGCGCCCGCAGCCGCCCAGACCTGATTGGCCGCCCGCCGCTCCTGTGCGGTGTAGCTCTGGGCTTCCATCAGGCAAACAGCTTGGCCGCATCCAGTTTGGCCGGGATGCGGGCCGCGATCACGTCGCGGATCAGGCCCTGCTCGTAGCTGTCAAAGGCCTTGTTGGTGATGCCCATGTCCAGCGCGGCCCCTGCGGGGATGCCGCGGCGGATCAGGCGCAGCGCGTCCAGCATGCCGCGCAGGTCCAGTGCTTTGGTGGAAATTTCCGCACTGTCGCACTTTTTCTGCAAGTCGAGGAACAGCAGGGCGAACTGATGGGCGTACTTCGCAGCAAGATCCGGGAACTGTGCCCGCAGCAGCTTTTCCAGGTTGTCCTGGGTGATGGTGGGCATCTGGATGACCACGAAGCGGGAGGTCAGGGCCTCGTTCAGCTCCCGGGTACCGGCGTAGCCGTAGTTCATGGTGGCGATGAAGCGGGTCTCCTCGGCCAGCGGGATGCGGTCGTAGCCGGGCACGTCAATGGCGCGGCGGAAGTCCAGCACTGCGTGCAGCACGGCCAGCGCCTCGTTCTTGGCCATGTTGATCTCGTCCAGCACGCCAAAGCCGCCGCACTGGGCGCAGCGGTACACCGGTCCGGGGCGGAACTCCACCCGTCCGTCGGCAAAGGTGTCCATGCCGATGAGGGAGGCCGCGTCCATGTTCACATGGAACGAGATGTCCCACGCGGGGCGGCCGAAGGCGGCGGAGAGGTTCTCGGCCAGCACGTTCTTGCCGGTGGCCTTGCCGCCCGCCAGCAGCAGGTTTTCGCCGCAGAGCAGGGCGGCCAGCGCCTGCTCCCACACCTCTCTGCCGTAGTAGACGAAGGCAGGGGAGGGGATGCGGGGGCGCAGGATCTCAGAAAGCTCGTGAGAGGCGCGGTATTCTTCCACAGCGCGCAGCAGGTCGGGGGAGATCCCTTCCTGCCGCAGCGTATCCATCAGAGCAGATGTTTCAGACATCCATGACATCTCCTTGCGGTTGGCAGAGCCAAACCAAAATTTCACCCTTATCATAGCACAACCTGCGCGGTTTGTGTAGGGCTTTGACGGGCAAAAAAGCGGCAAAGAAGCAGAGAAAATAAAGGTGAAGCTATTTTAACAAACTTTCAGCCGGGACGTGCAGATTTCGCGTTCAAAGTAAATTGACAGGCCGCTTAAAATACGATAAAATAATTTTCGTTGTGTCAAAGTGAAAAAGAAAGGCGTAAAAGTATGCTCGAAACCATCACAGCCGTCAATCAGGCGGTCAACAGCTTTATCTGGGGCATCCCGGCGATGGTCTGCATCATCGGCGTGGGCCTGCTGCTCAGTGTGCGGACAGGCTTTTTGCAGCTCCGGAAATTCCCCTATGCCATCAAAACGACCATTGGCCGCATCTTCCGTAAAAAGGATGCCTCCGACGGCGCGATGACTCCGTTCCAGGCAGTGTGTACGGCGCTGGCCGCTACCGTCGGCACCGGCAACATCGCCGGCGTGGCGGGCGCGATCGCCATCGGCGGGCCGGGTGCGGTGTTCTGGATGTGGTGCTCGGCTCTGCTGGGCATGTGTACCAAGTTCTCCGAAGTGACGCTGGCTGTGAATTTCCGCGAGCGGAACAAAAACGGCGAGCTGGTGGGCGGCCCCATGTACTATATTAAAAACGGCCTCGGCAGCCGGTGGCAGTTCCTTGCGGTGCTGTACTCGCTGTTCGGCGTGCTGACGGTCTTCGGCACCGGCAACGCCACCCAGGTCAACACCATCGTCACAGCCATCGACTCGGCCCTGCTGGCCTACGGCAGCAGCCTGAACAGCATCCTGCCCACGGTCAACCTCGTCGTGGGCGTGGTGGTGGCTATGATGGTGGCTATGGTGCTGCTGGGCGGCGTCAAGCGCATCGGCAGCGTGACCGAGAAGCTGGTGCCGTTCATGGCGTTGTTCTACGTCGTGCTGGCACTGGGCGTCGTGGTCATCAACTACCGGCGCTTCCCGGCGGTGCTGGCTTCCATCGTCGGCGGTGCATTTGACCCGCAGGCCTTCACCGGCGGTGCCATCGGCAGCATCTTCCTCAGTATGCAGAAGGGCGTTTCCCGCGGCATCTTCTCCAATGAGGCCGGCCTCGGCACCGGCTCCATCGCTCATGCCTGCGCCGATACCCGCAAGCCCGTCAAGCAGGGGATGTTCGGCATCTTTGAGGTCTTCGCCGACACCATCGTCATCTGCACCCTGACCGCCATGGTCATCCTGTGCAGCGGCGTGCCGGTGGGCTATGGCAGTGCGGCAGGCGCAGAACTGACCATCTCCGGCTTTACGGCCACCTACGGCGGCTGGTCGTCCATCTTTACGGCGGTGGCGCTCTGCAGCTTTGCATTCTCCACCATCATCGGCTGGGGTCTCTACGGCTCCCGGTGCATCGAGTTCCTGTTCCACACCGACAAGGTGGTCGGCCCCTTCCTCGTGGTCTACTCCTTCGTGTCCATTCTGGGCGCGACGGTCGATCTGGGCCTGCTGTGGAGCATCGCCGACACCTTCAACGGCCTGATGAGCATTCCGAACCTCATGGCCCTGCTCCTGCTGTCCGGCACGGTGGCAAAGCTCACGAAGGAGTTCTTCGCGGGCGAGGGCGCAGGAAAGTAAAGAATCATTCAAAGCGCCCTCCGGCCCGCGCCGGAGGGCGCTTTGCTGTCAACAAACCTCTGGTTTTGTCTACTTTCTCTGCAAAAACTCAAAAAAGTATAAAAATTTCATGGAAATTACAAGAAAATGATATTGAACAAATTTTAACAAAGTGGTAAAGTAAAAGCAAAGAGAGTCGTGCCCGCCGCCCGGCGGGGCGCAAAATCAGGAGGTTTTACCAATGGCTGATCGTATCGTTCTGAATACTATTTCTTATCATGGCCACGGCGCTATCGAGAATATCGTTCCCGAGCTGACCGCCCGCGGCTACAAGAAGGCTTTCGTCTGCTCTGACCCCGACCTTCTCAAGTTCGGCGTCACCAAGAAGGTCACCGACCTGCTGGACGCTGCAGGCTTCGCCTACACCGTCTACAGCGAGATCAAGCCCAACCCCACCATCGCAAATGTGCAGGACGGCGTGGCCGCTTTCAAGGCCGCAGAGGCTGACTGCATCGTGACCATCGGCGGCGGCTCTTCCATGGACACTGCAAAGGCCATCGGCATCATCATCAACAATCCCGAGTTCGCCGATGTGCGCTCTCTGGAAGGTGTCGCTCCCACCAAGAAGCACGCCGTCTTTACCATCGCTGTCCCCACCACCGCCGGTACTGCCGCTGAAGTCACCATCAACTACGTCATCACCGATGTCGAGAAGAAGCGCAAGTTCGTCTGCGTTGATACCAACGACATCCCCGAGATCGCTGTGGTTGACCCCGATATGATGGCCTCCATGCCCAAGGGCCTGACCGCCGCCACCGGTATGGACGCTCTGACCCACGCCATCGAGGGCTACATCACCAAGGGCCACTGCACCATCTCCGATATGTTCCATCTGGAAGCCATCAAGCTCATCAGCGAGAACCTGCGCGGTGCCGTGCAGAACACCCCGGAGGGCCGCGAGGGCATGGCTCTGGGCCAGTACATCGCCGGCATGGGCTTCTCCAATGTGGGTCTGGGCATCGTCCACTCCATGGCACACGGCCTGTCCGCTCTGTATGATACTCCCCATGGCGTGGCCTGCGCCATGCTGCTGCCGGTGGGTCTGGAGTACAACAAGACCGTTGCCGGGGAGCGCTACCGCGCAGTCGGCAAGGCCATGGGCGTGAAGGGCATCGACGAGATGAACGATGCCGAGGCCGCCGATGCCACCATCGCCGCTGTCAAGCAGCTGAGCGCGGATGTGGGCATCCCCGCAAACCTGCAGGGCATCCTGAAGGAAGAGGACATCCACTTCCTGGCCGAGTCTGCTTTTGCAGATGCCTGCTGCCCCGGCAACCCCCGCGATACCAGCGTGGAGGAGATCGAGGCACTGTATAAGAGCCAGCTGTAATTCGTAAACTGAACAAAGAGGGTCGGGAACGCCGCTTCCCGGCCCCTTTTTGTTCCGGGAAAGGAGTGCTATGAACCTGAATTTCTATACTCTTTGTGTAATTTATCTGGTATATTCTTTTTTAGGCTGGGTAGGCGAGACCGTTGTTGCAACCGCAAAGGGCCGCCGGTTCACCAACCGCGGCGTGGCCTCCGGCCCCTTCTGCTTTGTGTACGGCACGGCAGGGGTGCTCATCACCATCGGCCTGAACGACCAGCGCACCAGCCTGGCGGCACTGTTCTTCGGCAGCATGATCTATGCCACGGTGGTGGAGTGGCTGACCGCCAAGCTGCTGGAACGGATCCACCACCGCCGCTGGTGGGACTACTCCGATAAAAAGTTCAATCTGGACGGCTATGTCTGCCTGCAATACTCCCTGCTGTGGGGTCTGCTGGGCATGGCGGCAGTCCGCTGGGGCAACGACCTGTTGTTCCGGCTCTGCGCCCACCTGCCGCCGCTGCTGTTCCACGCTGTGGTGTGGGGCGGCATGGCGCTGGCCGTCCTTGACCAGATCTCTGCCATGGTGGTGGTCAGCCGGTATGCGAACCGCCACCCACGGCTTGAGCAGCTGAATCGGGAGCTGGGCAGGGGCTCGGAGAGGCTGCGGCAGAAAATTACCGCCAGCGTGGAAAAGCGGATCCAGCGGGCGTACCCTGCTGCGGCCCGTCCGGAGCCCACCACCAGTGCCGAAAAGCAGCTCTCCCTTGCCGACCTGCTCTGGCTCTTTGTCATCGGGGCTTTCCTCGGAGATGTGGTGGAGACCATCTTCTGCCGCATCACTGCCGGGGTCTGGATGAGCCGTTCCAGCCTGGTCTGGGGCCCGTTCAGCGTGGTGTGGGGGCTGGCGCTTGTGCTGGCCTCCATCCTGCTGCGGGGCGGCGAACAGAAGAGCGAGAGCCGCATCTTCTGGTTCGGTGTGATCCTGGGCGGTGCGTATGAGTATGTGTGCAGCGCCGTGACAGAGCTGCTGTTCGGCACCGTGTTCTGGGATTACAGCGGCTTCAAGTTCAATCTGGGTGGGCGCATCAACCTGCTGTACTGCTTCTTCTGGGGCATTGCGGCCGTGACCTGGATCCGCTATGGCTACCCGCTGGTGGCAAAGGGGATGAAGGCGGTCAAGCGCAGGATCCGCCCCTGGATGACCGCTCTGCTGGCGGTGTTCATGGCCGTGAACCTTGTGACCAGTGCGTTGGCGCTGGCCCGCTACGATGCCCGCACCAGCGGCGCGGCTCCGGCCAATGCGGTGGATGTGCTGCTGGATGAGCATTTTGACAATGCCCGGATGGAGCGCATCTACCCCAACGCCAAAAAGGTGGAGAAGGCTGGGTAAAAATGCACGATTTTGCTTGCGTTTTGCAGGGAAAACAGGTATAATACTTTTTGGATTAAAAAGGAGAGATTTTATATGCTGATCCCTGTATTATTGTTTATCGTGGGCCTGCTCTGCCTCATCAAGGGCGGCGACTGGTTCGTGGACGGTGCAACTGGCATCGCCCGCCGCTTCAAAGTGCCGGAGCTGCTCATCGGTGCCACGGTGGTGTCCATCGGCACCACTCTGCCTGAGGTCATGGTCTCCACCACCTCGGCCATGACCGGCCACGGCGAGATCGCCTATGGCAACGCCATTGGCTCGGTTATCTGCAACGCGGCCCTGATCGCGGCCATCACCATTGCGGTCCGCCCGGGCAAGGTGGACCCCAAGAGCCTGCGGGTGCCGGTGCTGTTCTTCTTTGTGGCAGCGGCCCTGTATGCGGGCGTGGCCTACACCACCGGCTACTTCAGCCGCCCCATCGGCATTGTGCTGCTGGCAATGTTCGTGGCCTACATGGTCTGCAATGTGCTGGCGATGAAAAACGCCCCCGCCCCGGAAGACGATGAGGACGAGCCGGAAAAGGAGATGTCCTTTGCCAAGGAGATCGGCCTGCTCATCCTCGGCGCAGCCCTGATCGCTGTGGGCGCAAACCTGCTGGTAGACAACGGCACCCTGATCGCACAGGCGCTGGGCGTGCCGGAATCCGTCATCGCCCTGACCTTTGTGGCGCTGGGCACTTCTCTGCCTGAGCTGGTCACGGCGATCACCTCGCTGGCAAAGGGCCACGGCTCCCTCTCGCTGGGCAATGTCATCGGTGCCAACGTGTTCAATCTGGTGCTGGTCAGCGGCATGTCCATCACGGTGTCGCCCTTCAGCATCCCGCAGAACTCCACCATCATGGGCATCAATTCCTCTCTGGTCATGGATCTGCCCGTGATGTTCGCGGTCATGCTCCTCCTGACTGTGCCCGCTCTGCTCAAGGGTAAGCTCTCCCGCTGGCAGGGCGTGCTGCTGCTCTGCATTTATGCAGCTTTCTGCGCCGTCCAGTTTACGATCTGAGCCTCCGCACCAGAGCAGGTGCTTTGGGGCAGAAAACCGTTTTGAGAAAGGCATCCTTGGCTGTGAAGTGCGGGGATGCCTTTTTTCTATCCTCGCAGCTGGGCCTGACCGAGTCTCCGGCAGGCTGTGAAATGGGACGAAATCTGGTCATAAAAAGGCAGTTAGGCGACATTTTTCACGATTTATCCATTGAAATTCTTCCCCGGGGATGATATGATAGACCTGTTCCTGCGCGGCAAAAGGCCGGGAACGAAATCTGAAGTGGGAGAATTTTGTGCCAGATGCAGAAAAAGAAGCTTTACCAGCTGGCTGCGGCCATCGTTCTTGTGGTGGCCGTGGCAGCTGCTTTGATCCTGACAGGGATGCGGAAAAGCACCCCTGTGTCCGAGGCGCAGGCCAGCTCGGTGCCGTCCTCCGCTCTGCCCGGCGGGGAAGCTGAGGGGCCCTCCAGCGCCGCCGCCTCCAGCGAGAGCGCCGTCAGCAGTGAGGTGAAGGAAGAATCCCCCGTTTCGTCCTTTTTGGAACAGCTGGAAGAGGAACTTGGCATTTCCTCTTCGGAGACAGCTTCGTCCAGTGAGGCCTCCTCTGCCGCCAGCGCAAGCAAGGCGGACAGCGTGAGCTCCGCAGTGTCCGGTTCCAGTGCCGCACACTCGGTGCCCGCGTCCTCTGCGGCTTCCGGCAGCCATGCGGCCAGCAGTCAGGCCCCCGGCAGCAGCCATGCCTCCAGCAGCTCCGCTGCTTCGGAGAATGAGGTGGATGCCAAAATCAACGGCTACATCCGCCAGCTGCAGAACTTGAAGAAGCAGACGGAGTCCAAGCTCTACGGCGTGATCTACGAAGCCTACGATGAGTATATCTCCCACCCGGTGGAAGAGCGCAATCTGGGGATGAAGGTCTCCATCGTGGTGTCCAAAACCGCCAAGCTGACCAGTGTTCAGGGCGAGTGTGACAAGGAGTTCAACGCCATCCTGAAAGAGCTGCGCCAGTACCTGCGGGACAATGGCCGTGACCAGAGCGTTGCGGATCAGGCCGAGCAGGAGTACAAAAAGATGAAGTCCGACCTGACCAGTGAGCTGACCGGCATTGTCTATAACAGTGCGGTGGGCAGCGGCGATGGCGGCAAATGGATCCAGGAACACATTGAGCATAAGCGCTGAAACAGATAAGAGCCGTGCAGTTCAAACGCTGCACGGCTCTGCTTTTTATGTTACTGCACACGCTTCAACGCTGTGTTGATGAGATCGGCAAATTGCTCCAGACGCTCCCGGAGCTGGACGATGGAATCGATGTCGCTGTCCGAAATGACACTGACGGGAGCCGAAAGGCTGTTGACACCGGCTTTCAGTGTGCCGCTCAGGGCTGCGTTGACACCGTGGGCGGGGATCTCCACATGCACATCCACAGGGATGGTGTCATCGAAGAGCAGGGACTTCAGCGGCAGGCCCACCACAAGGACAGCCGCATCCTCCCCCTCAGACGGGAACTGATAGTAGATGTAGCCCTTTTTGGCATAATCGGGGTGGACGACGCACTGGCGGCTGAGGGTCAGGGTGTAGCCGGACATCTCCTGCATGGCCACCTGCGTGTTGGGCACGCCGAGGATCTTTGCCAGCTGGGCCTGCGTGATGTAGTTGGGCAGAGACCACTCCGGCAGGAACGCACCCACCAGCGGCGCGCTGTCCGCGATGGAATCCCGCAGGGTGCGGTAGAGCCGCCCGGCATCGAAGTAGGTGTCGTTGGCATCAATATAGAGGTCGGTGAAAAAGTCGGTGCCGCCGGTCTCGGCGCGGGCAAGCCCGCCGGAGGGGTACAGGTACAATTGCAGCTGACCCGGCGAATACAGCCCGGCCACATCGCCGGAAGTTGCACCCACCTGTTTCAGAATATTGTACAGGGCCGGGGTACTGGAACTGTCCTGTGCGGTGATGTTATAGCTGAACTCAAAGGTCGCACCCTTTTGTAAGGCACGGACTTTGCTGTTGACCAGACTGAAAAGGATCAGCGCAGCCACCAGACACACCGCCAGAATGCAGGCCACCACCGTGACCACGGCGCGGGAACGCTTTTTGGAAGATTTCATGGCAGAACCTCCTGTTCTCTTTATAAGGAATACGATCCAGAGCTTAAAAATCGTTCAAGTTGGCTTTGATTTTTGAGAAAAACAAACTTTTCCGGATATTGCTGACCAATGCGCCGGTATCCGGCCAGTTTGGCGGGGGTCCGGCCCTGATGCAGGACCCACCATAGGAACTCCGCATCTATTTTTTCCTCGCAGCCCGGTGCGGAGGAGGAGCGCACTTTTCCCCGGTTTTTCCACCAGCGTTTCAGTACCCGGCTCAGGCAGGTGAAACGGCCAAAGCAGAGCACGATGATCTGGTCTGCTTCTTCCAGCCGCCGGTCATAACAGGTCTTTGTATAGTTGCCATCGATGATCCAGCTTTCGTGCGTGTCCAGAAAGCGGCGGACAATGGCGTTTTCCTCATCCAGCGGGCGCTCTACCCATCCGGGCAGGAAATGCACCGTGTCCAGATGCAGCACCGGAGCATGATAGGTGGCCCCCAGTGTTTGGGCAAGGGTGGATTTTCCGCTGCCGCTGGTGCCTAAAATCGCAATCTTCATAGGGCGTTACCGGCAGGCCGCCACAAAGGCATCAAAGATCCCCTGCATGGCGGGGTCGGCAGCGCTGAGCCACTCAGGGTGCCACTGCACGCCCAGGCAGAACTTCGCGTCCGGCTTCTCAATGCCCTCCACGATGCCGTCCTCGCTCAGGGCTGACAGCACGAGGCCGGGGGCGACCTTGTCCACCGCCTGATGGTGCTGGCTGTTGACCAGTACGGTATCCTGCCCCAGAATGCGGGAGAGCAGGGTATCCCGCCGCACGGTGACGGTGTGGATCTTGCCCCAATGGTCGTTGTGGGGGACGTGCTCAAAGGGCTTGATGTCCTGATACAGATCGCCGCCCAGCGCAACATTCATCAGCTGGATGCCCCGGCAGATGGCCAGCACCGGCTTGTCGGCGGCAAGGAAGGCGCGCAGCAGCAGCGGCTCGGCGGTATCTCGCAGGACGTTGGGCTCGCCGCAGGCGGGGATGCGCTCCTGCCCGTAGAAT
>ERZ773104.4737-NODE-4737-length-10967-cov-3.656891_pt1 | contig 10967 bp, 8 predicted proteins | sample MGYA00511920_ERZ773104 | MGnify/ENA primary metagenome ERZ773104 (study PRJEB29015, sample SAMEA2737857) | human gut metagenome | biome: human gut; feature: human-associated habitat; material: faeces | place: China | collected 2012 ...
GCCAAAGCCGTAGGAAAAGTAATCCCCACTTTGAACGGAAAATTGACAGGTATGTCTATGCGTGTTCCGACTTTGGACGTTTCGGTTGTCGATTTAACAGTTAACTTGGCTAAACCGGCTACTTATGCAGAAATCTGCGCTGCTATGAAAGAGGCTTCCGAAGGCGAATTGAAAGGCATTCTCGGTTATACCGAAGACGCTGTTGTATCTTCTGACTTCTTGGGTGATACTCGCACTTCTATTTTCGACGCAAAAGCTGGTATAGCTCTGACCGACACATTCGTAAAAGTCGTTTCTTGGTATGACAACGAAATCGGTTATTCTAACAAAGTACTCGATTTGATTGCCCACATGGCAAAAGTTAACGGATAATTCTATTTCTCCGATAAAAAAGAAAAAGGCTGAACAGTTTGTTCAGCCTTTTTCTTTAATCCGACAGGTACACCCTCGTCATATACCCCGAAAGTATCCTTCTTATACCACGCCACACCTTTCGGATCACCCCTCTGTTTATATCATACATATATAACACCGTAACTATCCAAAAAGTTATTCAGCACAGGCAAAATCTCGCCGATGGCCTTTCCCATATTTCCAATAATTCTTACCGGCATATCGGTATATTGGGGCTCTATACCGCACATCATCGACACCGCTTTATGTTCTCTTTCCACTAATTCGATTTCACACATCAACATATAAGCTACTCCGTCGAACTCTATTTCATTCTCATACCTCACCCTCTTTCGTGGCGAATTTTCCCGTTCATAAGCTACCAACCAATGTGCTGCCGCTAATGATGCCAAAGCCGGAGCTTCCCATTCAATCGTTCTCATAACTTCTCCTATTCTGTTAGCACACTTCCATCAGGGTATATTCACACTGCATTTACCCGTTTTGCCTGTGTATCTCCTCCTTTTGTTTACAATTCTTATAGGCAATATACCCCGATGGAACATGGCTAACTATGTTAATTACTAATCTATTATTTTGTTTTTCAAAAAAAGTTTATACCTTTGTTTTGGTAATAAAACCACACAAATATACTACCGCTTTTATTGAAAAGCAAATTATTTGTGGTGATTTTACCATATTATAAAAATAAAAATGTGAACGACTATGGAGAATGAAGCTAAAATAGAGAGAATCAAGACATTGATGGAAAACTTTGGAGTAACCCAGTCGGAATTTGCCAAACGCATATCGATCGATGCGTCCAACTTCTCGAAACACCTGACCGGAAAACTACCTGTCAGCGACTCACTTATCAACAGAATCGTCGCAGACTTGGGCGTATCGAAAGAATGGCTATGTACGGGTAAAGGACATATGTTTCGTCCCTCAGACAACGATGCACACTCTCATATACGCACATTAACCCTTCCCTCGGAAGCGATTATACCAGAAGCAAGAAATGGGGCGAAAGTATACGGTCTGGACGTAACCGCCGGTAATTTGGCGAGGGATCGCATGTTTACCGAAGATTTGGTAATCGGCAGTATAGACGTTCCTTTCATCAATCCCGATTGCAGCATTGTCAAAGTAAGCGGAGACAGCATGAAACCCGTTATTAACAATGGTGACATGATCGCAATCCGCGAAATAAAAAATCCCCAGCTTATCTTCTGGGGGCAAATCTACGTCATATTGCTGGAAGATTACCGCATGGTCAAATATATTCGTAAACACGATAATCCCGATAGGGTTATCCTACGCAGTGAAAACAAAGAATACGACGACATCGAAATCGAGAAAAAAGAAATTTGCGATCTGTTCATTGTCGAAAACATTATACGCATAGACAGCCGCATTTAATGACTACGATATATATAGCTCGCCCACAATACATTCACGAAAATTAAGTCAACATTGGAAGAAATAACCATCGCCATGTCCCACGAGGACTTCGACACTTGGTCGACACTTACGGTCGGATTCAACTACACTAAAAGTCTGGTCATCTGTCTGACCTTTTACGATTATAAAAATGTACAACATCATACCTATGCGATAATCGAAAAAGACGAAGCAATGGCTATGTCGGAACACCTCGATGTAAAATTAACCGACTTACCCCAAACCATACATTGCGGCGACACGTCGTATGTATTTGTGCCGTCCCATGTAGAAGAACTTTTCAAAGATGTACTGGATTTCATACTCGACTGCGGCGCACATTATCGCATATCAAGAGATTAAAGATTACCCCCAAATATAGTCTCCGTTTTTTCAACAATTCAGGCTCAACATTCTGTCCGTCAAAACAAAAACACCCGGACATACCGACCCGACAAATAAAATTTGTTTCTACATTCGTTTATACTATCTTTGCAAATACAAAAATAGGGTGCGACTTGGTATAAAAAACGAGCTTGTCCGTTTTATCTTATTCCTATCTCTCTATTTTTATAAAACAATCAAACCCGCCGTCACTCCAATGAGAAAGTTGTTATATATCGTTCTGTTCCTATCCGTCGGAAAACATTTGCAGGCGACAAATTACAATTGTCACACCGAAGCGGGACAACTACAATCTCTCATCGGAGAACAGCATCGGATAATCACGAATCTAACCGTCTCGGGAACAATCGACGGACGCGATTTTGCTTTCATAAACGACTCCCTATTTCACTTAACCGGCATAGACCTTGCAGATTGTACGATAGATGCATTCGAAAGTCGAGATATTTACCTCGGAAATCAAACCCGTTTCGATGCCAACTGTATTCCGGCAAACACATTCTTCGGATTTCAAGAGTTAACGACCGTACGGCTCCCCCGGAATACCGAAAAAATAGGAAAAGGCGCTTTCGCAGGCTGTACTAAACTAAAAGACATAGATTTGGGAAACAATTTACAAGAAATAGCAGGATTCGCTTTTTGCGACTGTTTCTCTTTGAACACATCGTTACCACAGACATTGGAAAAAATAGGCGAATATGCATTCAAACAATGTACCTCTTTTACCGGAATAGACCTCTCCCTGTCTGTCCTTCGTTCGATAGGAAACCAAGCATTTCTCAACTGTACCGCCTTATCCTCGATAACCCTACCCGCCTCGTTACAATCTATCGGCAAAGAATGTTTTGCCGGCTGCTCGTCTCTGACGGGAATAACACTCCCTCAAAAACTAGAATCTATGGGTGAAGGTTGTTTCTCCCACTGTATCTCGTTAACAGAGGTCGATATAAAAGAATGTCCATTGGAAAGCCTGCCCCCTTACACATTTGACCATTGTACAAAACTACTCTCCATACAAGCCCCCAATACCATAACAGAAATAGGAGAAGGCGCATTCTATTATTGCACATCGCTCACCGACTGTATTCTACCAGAGTCTGTCCGAACCATAGGCGATTATGCATTTGCCGGATGCAGTAGAATCGCAGGACTTTCCTTCCTGCCCGAAAGAACTGAAAAAATAGGTCGATGGCCGTTCTATGGTATGAAATATTTATTTTCCGCAAAAATACCGTCAACAGTCAAGACCATCGGAGACCACGCTTTCGATAATTGCACGAGATTGAATGTTATGTTATCCTATCCGACCGAGCCTCCGATACTGGGAGAAAATGTCTTTCGAAATGTTCCGCAAAAAGATTGCCGGCTGGGAATCCCCGACGAAAGTCTATCTCTCTATTTGAACACGCCTCAATGGAAAGAGTTTGACATTCGTTATTTATCCGAGGTAGATGAGCAACAAATCGACGACAAGGCGTTGAAAGCATATTTCGAGCAAAAAATGCTCATCGTAAATTCGTACGAACCCATGCACCGCATAACCCTGTATACAATCGACGGACGCACAATATATCAAAAACAAGGCAAAATGACCGAAGCGAAAATCGATACTCAATCGTATTCGGGAGAAGTATTTATCCTTTCTGTACAAATAGAATCAGGAAAATACTATCATTTAAAATTAGGAAGAGTCAATTAACCAGAACCTGTCGATATTCATTTCAAAATGGGAAAAAATAAACTGAAAAAATTCGACGACCTGCAAGGCTACCCACATGTATTCCAATATCCTTTCTCTGCACTACAAGAAAAAGGATTTGAGATGCAAGGCAAATGGGGAAAACAATTCTTCAAAAATGAAAATCCGATAGTCCTTGAATTGGGCTGTGGAAAAGGCGAATATGCCGTAGGTCTGGCAAAACGTTACCCGCAAAAAAACTTTATAGGAATAGATATAAAGGGAGCCCGCATGTGGAGTGGAGCCAAACAGGCCCTCGAAGAAGGAATAAATAACGTAGCCTTTCTTCGTACCAATATAGAGTTGATCGATCGTTTTTTTGCCAAAGGTGAAGTATCAGAAATATGGATTACCTTCCCCGACCCGCAAATGAAAAAAGTGAGAAAGCGGCTCACTTCTACCCGGTTTATGCAACTATACCAAAATATTCTATCGCCCGAAGGTTTGATCCATCTGAAAAGCGACAGTCCGTTCATGTACACCTATACTTGTGAAATGGTAAAAGCAAACGGCTATCCCGTACAGGTTTCGACCGACGATCTCTACCATTCGGGAATAACCGACGACATACTGGAAATAAAAACTTTCTACGAGCAACAGTGGCTCGAACGGGGCATGAATATCAAATATATTCGTTTCGTCTGCCAACCCCGTGAACAATTCATCGAACCCGACGTTGATATTCCTTACGACACATACCGGAGCTTCAACCGGGGAAAACGTAGCGGTAAACAAAGTAGTCAAGAAAATACAACATCAAAATAACACGACAATATGCAACTATATCCGAAACTAATACTCGACGCACTCGCCAAAGTGCGTTACCCGGGCAACGGGAAAGATTTGGTCGCTAACGAAATGATCGAAGACGACATTCGTATCGACGGTAACAAAGTAAGTTTCTCCATCATTTTCGACAAGCCGACCGATCCTTTTATCCGATCGGTCGTAAAAGCTGCCGAAACTGCCATTCTCACTTTCGTAAGTCCAGAAGTAAATATCAAAGGAAATATAGCTGTAAAAGCGAGACAAACAGCTCGTCCGAACCCCGAGAACCCCTTGCCCGATGTAAAGAATATCATTGCCGTTTCATCGGGAAAAGGCGGCGTAGGTAAATCTACCATAGCCTCCAATTTAGCTGTGGCGTTAGCCCGTCAAGGGTATAAAGTCGGGCTGCTGGATGCCGACATATTCGGCCCTTCGGCTCCCACGATGTTCAATATCGAAGACACCGAAGTCTATACCAAGAATATCGGAGGACGCGATCTCATTCTCCCGGTCGAGCGATACGGCGTGAAGATTCTTTCCATCGGTTTTTTTGTTCGTAAAAACGATGCCGTACTCTGGCGGGGAGGAATGGCAAGTAACGCTTTGAAACAACTCATCATCGATGCCGCATGGGGCGAACTCGACTATTTTGTACTCGATTTGCCACCGGGAACCAGCGATATACACCTCACTTTGGTACAGACACTCGCTATCACCGGAGCAATTGTAGTAACCACTCCGCAAGAGGTTGCTTTGGCCGATGCCCGCAAAGGTATCAGTATGTTTACCGGGGATAAGGTAAACGTCCCTATACTGGGATTGGTCGAGAACATGAGTTGGTTCACTCCTGCCGAACTCCCGGAAAACAAATACTACCTGTTCGGTAAAGACGGAGGGAAACGACTGGCCCAAGAAACCGGAGTTCCTCTTTTGGGACAAATACCTATTGTACAAAGTATCTGCGAAAGCGGTGATGCGGGACACCCCGTGGCACTCGACGATACCATTACCGGATTAGCTTTCAAGCAACTTGCCGAAGCCGTCGTAAAAGCCACAGAGGAGCGCAATGCAACTAAACCCTCGACACAACGGGTAGAAGTTCATAAATAAAAAGCCCATACGACAAAGAGCCGCTATAAAATTTATAGCGGCTCTTTGTTTATAGATTTGGGCTCAATCGATAATCAATGGGGATTGTTCAGTGTCTCCCCCTATACTATTTCACAGAACACCCCATAATGCTACAAAACACGGCTGGGGAGAAGGGAGAATACCCACAAAATTCCGAAAGGGTAAAAAGCTGTTCAAAACGACACTTTCACCCCTTTCTCTCTGTGTACCTCATAAAATCGAAGCAAGGGCGAAAAAGGAATACATCTCAACCTCTCCCCCCCCTGTGTTCCCGTAAGGGAATATAGGGGGAGTGCCCATAGGGCGAGGAGGTTAAAGGCCCGACATAAACCGACTGATGAAATACTGTTTCCAGCTCCTCCGTCACTTCGTGACACCTCACCTATATGGCTAATGCCACACCCCGTAAGGCTACGGGGCACGGCAATGGAGGAGGTCAATAGTGAACTATCCTCTCCAAAAGCCGGACAAGCTCAACCTAACCGGAAACGTTTCTCCTCATAGCTAGCGGATTAAGTCCCTCTCATTCATCAACATTCAAGTCTATCCCCATGAATTTTCTACTGAACATAGACTCGTTGCAAACATTAAACAGACAACAACCGAACGATCGTCTCCGGGTAAAGTTCATGTTCGACCGCATGAATGAGTCCGAATAACTCATCGATATCGTTTCCTTCGTACGGGATAGCCCGTTGGGCGATAATCCGTCCGCCATCTACCGTACGGTCCACATAATGAATAGTTACTCCGAACACTTTCACCCCGTACTCCATAGCTTGTTCTACGGCACGAGCTCCGGGAAAAGCGGGGAGCAAAGAAGGGTGTATATTAATAATCTTACCGTCGTAACGCGATAACAATGTATCCGAAATAATCCGCATATACCCGGCCAAACAAACCAAATCCACCCCGTTCTCATCGAGAAAATCGGCAATGACGGTCTCCATTTCGACCTTAGAAGCAAAAGACTTAGGGTCGAAAGTGAAAGACTTCACACCATGACGTGAAGCTCGTTCTACGACACGAGCCGAAGGTTTATCGCAAACCAAAGCCACTGTTTCGGCCGGGATCTTACCCTGCTCGCAAGCAGTCACAATCGCTTCAAAATTACTGCCGGTTCCACTGGCAAATACGGCAAGACGCTTTTTTCGGGACATAAATTCTTTTTTAGAATGGGAACAACAAAGGTAAAATAAAAATCATAACTATCCCCATAATAATCTGTAAAGGCAAACCCACCTTTACATAATCCATGAAAGTATACTGACCGGCAGGCATAACCAGCGCATTGGGTGGCGTAGAAAACGGAGAAGCGAAACACATGCTCGCCCCCACGGCAACAGCGAATAAAAACGGATAAGGACTCACTCCGATCTGTAATGCGGATTGCATGGCGATAGGAGCCAATAAAACGGCTGTTGCCGTGTTACTGATGAACATCGTCATCACTGAAGTCGTAAAATAGATACCAGCCATTAAAGCCAAAGCCACTAACCAAACTATTCGATATATATTCCGATGCCCCTGTTTTTTCCAAAGCCAACGACATGGGAAGCATGGCGGCGATAAGAACGACACTCTCCCAGTTAATTGTTTTATAGGCTGCCTCCACATTCCTGAAACAACCGGTCAATACCATAAGTATCGCAGCAATCATCACAGCCGTAACCGGAGCCACTGGTATAGAATCGAACACCATCATAAGAATCATTAAAAGCATAATCGCAGCAGCGACCGGAGCTTTATAATCGAGAGTAACTTTCGCGGCTTCGCTCAACGGCTGGCCGAGTACCACCCAATCGGAATCTTCCGAACTCAGCCGAGCTATATCCTTCCATGTACCTTGCACGAGCAAAACATCGCCCGACAACATCTTCACATCTTTCAAATCATGCAATATATAATCGTTCTTTCTCCTTATGCCCAATACATTGACATTGAATTTTTCCCGAAATCCCGAATCTCCGACCGTCTGTTTCAACAAACGTGACGAGGGCATCAAGACAATCTCGGCGATACCTATGTCATAGAAAGCCAAATCGGAAGTTAAGTTACCCTTGCCGTCTTCGATAGTATGGGCATCCAATAATACCAAAGAAAATCGAGAAACAAACTCCCTCACTTTTTCGAAATCGCCATTCACATATAACACATCGCCGGAACGTAATACAGTACCCGGATCGGCCAATTTCTGATTGACCGTTTTCAACAACCGGGACTGCGACGAAACAGAGCGCCGTACCTCCAATATATTCAAATGATATTGTTGGCGAATATTCAACTCGACAATCGTTTTGCCGGCAATTATCGATTTTTCGGGGATTTGTATCCGAAACAAATTCTCGGAAAGCTGATATTCTCTTGCCAACTCGTTCAAAGATTTATTCTTGTTTTTACCATCAGACTTTTCGGTTCCCCGTTTGGTCAGGAAAATTTTACTCAAAGGCATCAATACGACCATTCCTACAAAAACACAAATCAAACCGACCGGCAAGAAAGAAAAGAAAGTAAGCGGTTCAAAACCGGCATTGGTCAAGGCATTCTGTATGACAAGGTTCGGCGGAGTACCTATCAACGTCATCATACCTCCCATACTGCTGGCAAAAGCCAAAGGCATAAGCAAGCGACTTGAATTTATATGAGCGTTGGCAGCCAGACTCACGACAATAGGCAGCATCAAGGCCACCGTACCCGTATTACTCACAAAAGCTCCGATAGCCGAAGTAACCAGCATGACCAAAATAAAAAGTCTTGTCTCGCTCTTTCCTGCCAACTGCAATATCTTTCCGCTTATCATCTTCGCCAACCCGGTTTGGAATATCGCACCACCTACCACGAAAAGACCGATCATCATAATCACGACCGAATTGGAGAATCCGGACAACGCCTCATCGGGAGTAAGAATGTGGAAAAGCAGCAATAAAACCAAAGCGCACAAGGCTACCACATCAGAGCGAATTTTACCACTCACGAAAAACACTGCCGATAAAGCTAAAATTACTAACGTTACAACCATTCAACCAATTTTTTAATACACCTATATCTTTTCTTGACAGGAATAACAATCATGAATCAATCCGTATTCCCTTATTTCACAATTTATCCACACAAATTTAAGAAAAATTTTCAAGTCAGTCAAGCTCTGAATTTCTTAAAAAGACTTGTCTATCAAACATATAACAATAGCACCCGAAAGGCTATACAGACAGTCTTTCGGGTGCTATTACCCTTTTGGAGAAAATACATTATTTCACTTCCCAAGTCTCCCCGGTCAACAAGAATTCACGCAAGGAGGAATAAGGTACTTTCGAGGTTACCTCTTTTACTTGTCTATCCACCTCTTCGTCATATACGGGAGCCTCCACATTACGAATCACACCTATCGCCAAAGGCAGTTCATGTCCGTCCATCATCGCAAGACTTTGATGCAAGAAATTATCGGGAGACTTGGCATCATGTACCAAAATATCATCGAGAGTCACACCGTTCTCCCCGATAGTCACAGCCTTTAATTTGTAACCGTCCAACACGAGGCCTCGATTATTGTCTTTCCCGAAAATCATCTTTTCACCATGACGCAAATGAACAGTCCGGTCGGCACGAAACTCTTTATCAGCCACATAACTGTGAATATTATTATTGAAAATCACACAATTCTGCAACAGCTCCACCACCGACGTTCCTTTATGGCGGGCTGCTTCTACCAATACTTCTTGCGAAACAGACATCTCCACATCGAGCGAACGAGCGAAGAACGTTCCTCTCGCCCCGAAAACGAGTTCTGCCGGAATGAAAAGGAGGGCGACAGCGAGAGAGATCAGGAGAGTCGAGATGATGGAAACGCCGATATGGTGTCCCATCAGCTTGATCAAAAAATTATCGGAAAAGACGAATGGAAGGAAGACCGTAACCGTTGTTAGGGTAGCGGCAAGGATGGAGCGCCAGACCTCGCGCGTACCTTGCGTCACGGAACGTTCGGGTGTATTGCCGGTAGATGAGATGCGGTAGATGTTCTCCAAGACTACCACACTGTTGTCCAGCAGCATACCAATCGCCAGCGCCATACCAACCAACGTAAGGCTATTGATCGTAATCCCTGCCCCGTAGAAGAAATTGAATGCCGTATAAACGGAAATCGGGATGGACAGAGCGATGAAGAACACCAACCGTAGGTTCTTCAGGAAAAGCCAGAGAATGACGACGGCAAGTAGACCACCCACGATCGCAAGGCGGATGATTTGGTCAATGTTATCCTCCATCGTCTCCGCTTGGTTATTCTCTACGACGATCGAGAGGTCGAGCGGGGCAAGCTGCTCGTTCAGACGGTCAATCACTCCGACCGTACGGTGAGAAAGCTGGATCAAGTTGGCCTGCGAGTCAGCAAGCAGGGAAACGGAAACGGCATCTTTGCCATTGACCCGACTGTAGCTTGTCTCCTCTTTCATGTCGAAGAAAACGGTGGCAACGTCTTTCAGCAACACGGGGCCAGAGGCAACGACGATGTTTTCGAGGTCGGAAACTTCGGTATAAGGAGAATTGACATGGACAAAGTATTTCCCGTCCGGCTCACTGGCATAGCCGACAAACGCCTTCTCTTGCGTATTCTGTGTTAAGAGGCTGCTAATAGCGGAAGGAGTCAAATTGAGGGCTTTGCAGGCATCAGGATCGAGTTGCACCTCTATGGCCTTCTCGCGACCACCATAGATATTGACGGAAGCGATGCCGTCAATGTTTTCCAGGTCGGCCCTTATCTCTTTCTCCACTAAGTTACGAACCCGGTCCGTACCACCCGATCCACGCACCTGGAGCGACATGAAGCCACCGGCAAGCATCGAAACATCGATCTTTTGTACCTGTACTGTAAAGCCTTCGGGAAGAGAAGAGGCGATTTCGTTAATCTTCTCCTGCAACTTCAGGGCAGTAATTTTGAAGTTGATATTTGACTTGAAGTCAATCTTGATGGAAGACTGGCGGCTATCGATCAGGGATTCGATTTGCTCTACTCCACCTATGGTCCCAATAGCCCCTTCGATAGGGATCACGACTTCCGACTCGACATACGACGGATCCATATCCTGTGCCGAGG
>ERZ773104.4743-NODE-4743-length-10956-cov-3.624989_pt1 | contig 10956 bp, 5 predicted proteins | sample MGYA00511920_ERZ773104 | MGnify/ENA primary metagenome ERZ773104 (study PRJEB29015, sample SAMEA2737857) | human gut metagenome | biome: human gut; feature: human-associated habitat; material: faeces | place: China | collected 2012 ...
AGCTTCAGAGTGGACAGATTGCATCCGTTGCACTTATGGATGCCCGTTCTATTGCAGCAACAGCAGCAAATAAAGGTTTCCTGACACCTGCAACAGATATGGACGTAGAATACAAGGGACAGAAATACCACTTTGACCAGAAGATTTATGCAAATCGTGTATTTGACAGTCATGGTGTGGCTGATCCGGATACAAAGATCAAGTTCGGACCGAATATCAAAGACTGGCCGGCAATGTCAGCACTTCCGGAGAATCTGGTATTGAAAGTTGTATCAGAGATTCACGATCCGGTTACAACAACAGATGAGCTGATCCCATCTGGAGAAACATCTTCTTACAGATCCAATCCACTTGGACTGGCAGAGTTTGCACTTTCCAGAAAAGATCCTGCATATGTAGGACGTGCAAAGGAAGTACAGAAAGCACAGAAAGCAATCGAAGCAGGCGAATGTCCGTTAGAGGTATTGGAAGAATTAAAACCGGTTATGGCAAAGATCCAGGAGAAATATCCGGAAGCAGGAAAAGGAAATATCGGAGTCGGAAGTACGATCTTTGCAGTAAAACCAGGTGACGGTTCAGCAAGAGAGCAGGCAGCATCCTGTCAGAAGGTACTCGGTGGCTGGGCCAATATTGCAAATGAATATGCGACAAAAAGATATCGCTCCAATCTGATCAACTGGGGAATGCTTCCATTTATCACAAAAGAAGACGACAAGAAATTAAGCTTCAAAAATGGCGATTATATCTTTGTACCGGAAATCAGAAAAGCAGTGGAAAACAAAGATGCAGAGATCAAAGCTTATGTAGTCGGAGATACATTGAAAGAAGTCACATTTACACTTGGTGATATGACAGACGCAGAAAGAGAGATTATTCTCAAAGGTTGTCTGATTAATTATTATAAGGGCTAAATAATCCGATAGGTAAAATTCACGTTCTATGTTCCGTTGCACTGGGAATTACGCTGAATTTTATCTTGCGCAGTATTTTCGGCGGTAATATAATTGAATAAACGAATGTAAATAAAAGGCGGCACTTATGAAAAAAAGTGACGCCTTTTTGTAACACTTGAGATATTTTGGGACTCTTATATGTAGAAGAAGTAATAATACTTTTTACACTGGGTATTGGGGAACGGCAATTGGATAAGTCAATGGAGGAGTGTGGAGAACTTCTTGAGAAAAACAAATTGAGGAGGAAAAAGAATGAAATGTGATGCAAAAGCATTTTCAAAGCTATATGAGCAGGTCTATCAAGACCTCTATCGCTACGCGCTTTGTCTGATGCGTGATCCGCATGAGGCAGAAGACGCGGTGAGTGCGGCAGTGTTATCTGCTTATGAACATATACATAAACTTCGAAAAGAAGAAGCTTTCAAGAGCTGGATTTTTACAATTTTGTCAAATATATGTAAGAAAAGATTGAAACAGGTGGCGAAAGAAGGAATACAGCAGACGGAAGATTTTTTCCCGGAAGGACAGGTGGAAGGAATTCATGAAGAAGATGTGGGACTTGCGATGGATGTGAGAAATGCATTTTTTATTCTTTCAGAAGAAGAGCAAATGATAGTCGGGCTGTCAGTGTTTGGCGGTTATAACAGCACAGAAATCGGGAAGCTCCTAAGCCTGAAGCCGGGAACTGTCCGGGTAAAACGAAGCCGGGCGCTGGAGAAGATGCAGTGTGTGTTGGATGGGAGGACATTTTATGAATAAGAATGAGCAGGACATGATTCGGAAAATAAAGGAAAAGTCAGAACAGGTTCCGGTGCCGAAAGCGCTTGAACCGAGACAGATTGAAGCAAAGCTTGCAGGAAAGAAGAAAAAAGTGTGGACTCCGGCGAGAATTAGTGGGCTGGCAGCCGCATGCCTGGTGCTGATCGTGGGAGTGATGGTATACCAGAATTATTTTAAAATGGAAGACGCGGCTCGAGATGATAAGATAGCAGGCAGTGATGTGACAATCAGTGACAGTACGAAAGTAGAAAGTGCGGCGGAATATAAGGATGTCTATGCATATTTGGAAAAATATAAGAAAGATCAGGAAAGAGACAGTGCATACACTTCAAGCTGGGCAAGGTCATTGAATGATATAAGAGTCGATGAATCAGCTGACAGTAAGGCAAGTGGAGACGCAGCACAGAATATGGAAGAAAGCAGTACTGCAGCAGCGGACAACGGAATGGCAAGCGGTTCTTATTCTGAGACAAATGTACGTCAGGAAGGTGTGGACGAGGGGGATACAGCTAAAACAGATGGAACATACCTTTACGTGTTAAAAGATAAGAGCGATCAGATTGCCATTATAGATACCCGCGATAATCGGATGAAGCAAACGGCTACTATAACAGTGGAAGATGTTTCTGAAATCCAGGAAATGTATCTGGACATTGAGAGAAATCAATTAATCGCAGTGTGTGACGGTTATGTGGGCGGCAAATGGAATGATGATGATTATGGATATGGTCAGAGGGCTAATACGACCGCAGTAACTTATGACATTTCAGATCGGGCAGATCCAAAAGAAGTTGGAAGGGTCAGTCAGAGTGGATATTACAATTCTTCAAGAATTGCAGATGGATACTTATACTTATTCAGTGATTATTATGTAACACTTGATGGTATAACGGCGAAGAATCCGAAGTCCTATATACCACTTGTAAACGATAATTTGATCAAAGAAACAGATATCTGTCTTCCGTCCATTTCAAAGGCAGATATGTATTCGATCATCACATCAGTTTCTCTGGAAAATCCAGATGAGACAGCGCACAGTAAGGCATTTTTGGCAGACGGTGGCAATTTATATGTGAGCAACGATAATATTTATTTTTATGAAAATGTGTGGCAATATTCCGGAAAAGATGTGACGACAATCCGAAAAGTTTCTTATGAAAGTGGAAAATTGACGGCTGGGGCACAGTGCAAAATAGACGGTTATATTAATGATTCATTTTCTATTGATGAATATGATGGATATCTGAGAGTTGTAGTGACCGATGGCGACACAAACAGTGTTTATGTTTTGGATCAAGAACTGAAAGAAACCGGCTCCATCAAAGGTCTGGCAGAAGATGAGAGAGTGTACTCCGCAAGATTTATGGGAAAGACAGGATACTTTGTAACATTTAAAGAGACGGATCCATTATTTTCTGTTGATCTGTCGGATCCGAAAAATCCAAAGATCATAGGAGCGTTGAAGATACCTGGATTTTCAGATTATCTGCATCCGTATGGGAAAAATAAGCTTCTGGGTATTGGGATGAATGTTGATGAAAAGACTATGTCAACAGATGGCGTGAAATTGACGATGTTCGATATTTCTGATCCGGAAAATGTGAAAGAGGAGCAGACCTATGTCATTGAAAATGTGTACTATACAGATGTTTCTTATGATTATAAGGCAGCTTTAGTAGATGCAGAGAAAAATCTGATTGGTTTTGCTGCAGACAGCGAAGGCGGCCGGGAGTACTATACATTTTCTTACGACGAAAAACAAGGATTTACATGTACGATGCATGAGGAAATCAATGGAAATAATATGAGGATCACAAGAGGTATTTATATAGAAGATATGCTTTATGTTATCCAGGGAAATATTATAGAAGCGTATAGCCTGAAAGATTTCAAAAAAGTGGACGATATCATTTTGTAACATTTTTGTAACAAAATCTCGTATGTTTTTGACAATAAGACTAGTGTATGATAAACTTGTATCTGTAGAATTGTCAAAAAATTTGAGGTGAGAATATTGGATAAATATGAATATCGGGTAAAAACCGAGCAGATGCTCGAACATTACGAAAAGAAACAATTTAGAAAAGCAATGGAAATTGCCGATACAATAGACTGGAGAAGGGTGAAGAGCCCAGCAATGTTAAATACAGTAAGCGAAATCTACGAGAATAACGGGGAGTTTCAGAAGAGCCGTGATACGCTTATGATCGCATTTGACAGAGCACCGTCCAGCAGAAAGGTTGTGTATCGTCTGGCAGTACTTGCCCTGAAACTGAATGATCTGAATGAGGCTTCGGACTGTTATGAGGAATTTGTAAAACTGGCACCGAGAGATCCGAATCAATTCATTTTGAAATATCGGATTTTGAAGGCACAAGGGTCCGATCTGTCAGAACAGATTTCGGCACTGGAAGAATTTAAAAAGGCAGAATATATTGAAAAATGGGCGTATGAGCTCGCAAAGCTATATCATGAAGCAGGCATGACCTCAAAGTGCCTGGAAGAATGTGACGATTTGATCTTGTGGTTCAGCGAAGGAAAATATGTATATCAGGCAATGGAATTGAAGATGAAGTACAAACCACTGACACCACTCCAACAGGAAAAGTACGATGAGTATAAAGGTGTACCGAAAAAAGAGCCTAAGAAAGCAGTGGATAAAAAGCCTGAGCGAGCTGCACTTAAGGATGTAAAGAGTATTCCGCAGGATACTGTATCAATTCCAAAAGAACAGATTAAAGCAGCGCAGGAAGCAGCAGAAGTTGCGGAGGCAGAACAGCAGGAATCAGGAGCCAATACAACAGAAACTGTGGATGGTCTGGATGCAACGAGAAGAATTCCGACAGCAGAGCTTGGAGAAGCATTGAAGGCAATGGAAGAAAATGCCAAGGCAGACAAAGAAGTTCCGATAGAAGAACCGGTTTTAGAAGAACCAGTTTCAGAAGAACCAGTTTCAGAAGAGCCGGAAGCACCAGCTGAGGAACCAGTCCTGGAGCCGGAAGAAGCTGTTTCAGAAGAACCAGAAGTTGTAGAAACGGAAGCACCAGTCATTGAACCAATCGGAAAGGAAACTCCGGAAGAAGCTCGGAATGTCAGAGAGTTAGAAGGAATTCTTCAGCATGCGGCAGAAGGACCAAAAAAGTCTATTACGACAGTTGTGAAGGGTGCGACACTTCAAGAAGCACTGGCCAATGGCGTGGCTATGGCGAGTGGAATTAATCCGGAAGACCAGAAGAAGATGGAGGAACGAGAAGAAGAACTCCGCATTGAAGGTCAGATGAAGATTGAAGACATCTTGATGGAATGGGAAGCTAAGCAGAAGGTAAATGCTGAGGCAATCGCAAAGCAAAAAGCATCCGATGAAGAACGACTTAGAAAAGAGAGAGAAGCACTGGAAGCCCGCCGTGAGGCAGAAAGACTTGAGGCAGAGAGACGCGAGGCAGAAGAAATAGCAAGACGGAAAGCAGAAGAAAAAGCCCGTCAGGAAGCAGAAGAGAAAGCACGCCGTGAAGCGGAAGAGAAAGCTCGTCGTGAAGCAGAGGAGAAAGCTCGTCGTGAAGCGGAGGAGAAGGCTCGTCGTGAAGCGGAAGAGAAGGCTCGTCTTGAGGCAGAGGAAGCAAGAAGAAAGGCATTGCTTTCTGATGATATCAGACAGCTTGTGGAAGAGCTGGAAGATCGTGTGACAGCACAGGAGAAAGAAGAGGAAAATTTTGATATAGAAGAGGAACTGGAGCTTGCAAAAGCAGAAGGGGAATCTGTTGAAGAAGAAATTGTAGATCAGTTTATTTCAGAAGAAGAGCTGGACGATATTGTGGAAGAACCTGAAGAATCTGAAGAAGAACCTGAAGAAGAGATTGTTGAAGCAGTTTCGGAAGAAGAGGAGACGGAGGACGAGGATTCTGAGGATGAAGATGATTTCGAAGAGGAAGAGTTTGAAGACGAAGACTTTGAGGGTGAGGACGAAGAGTTTGAAGCAGAAGATGAAGTCGACGCTGTAGAAGAAATCGAAGAAGTACAAGAAGATGAAGAAATTCCGGAAACAGAAAACCAGGATGATTCGGAAGACAATTCCGAAGACGAGGATGATTTCGAAGACGAGGAATCCGAAGAAGATGATTTTGAAGAGGAAGATGGATTCGAAGAAGACGATTTTGACGAAGATGGTTTTGCAGATGAATTCCCGGAGGAAGATGAGGAAGAAGTAGAGGAATTCGATGCAGAGTGGAATGAATTCCCGGAAGATGAATCCGAGGAAGAAGACGATTTCGAGGAAGAGGACGACTCCGAGGAAGAGGACGATTTCGAGGAAGAGGATGATTTCGAGGAAGAGGACGACTTTGAGGAAGAGGATGACTTTGAGGAAGAAGACGACTTTGAGGAAGACGATGACTTCTATGAAGATGATTATGTAGAAGACGACGATTACGAAGAGGATGACTTTGAGGAAGAGGACGACTTCGAGGAAGACGACTTCGAGGAAGACGATTTTGAGGAAGAGGACGACTTCGAGGAAGAGGATGATTTTGAGGAAGATGATTTCGAGGAAGATGACTTTGAAGATGAGCTTCCTGAGATTCCGGATCCGGAAGACCTTGAAGGAGACTTGGAAATTGAAGAACCATCTGAGGAAGAGATTCAGCGCAGAATTAAGAAGTCAAAAGGAAGCGGAGTTCCATTTGATACCGGATTTGTTGTAACAGGAAGATATGATTTAAGTGCAACCAGTGAGATTGGACTGAAAGCCGGACTGACAGAGGAGCAGAAGAAATTATTCTCTTACTTCGTACCGGTCAGAGGAATGAGTGAACAGATTGTTGCAGTACTTGATAATGACAGACGTGCTCAGAGAGAGGGAACTTCAAGAACCGGTAACTTAATGATCATTGGCCGTAAAGGATCTGGAAAAACAGTACTTGCAGTAGATATTGTAAAAGCAATCCAGAAACAGAGAAATCTGAAACAGGGTAAAGTTGCTATTGTTACAGGTGAGTCACTGAATAAGAAGGAACTTGGCAATATTATCCAGAAGCTTCGCGGTGGAGCGATCATCATCGAAAAGGCTGGTAAGTTGAATTCCAGAACAATCAAGGAACTGAATGCATTGATGTCAAGAAAGACCGGAGAGCTTCTCTTTGTTCTTGAAGATCAGAGAAAACCTTTGGAGAGAATTATGACAGCTAATCCGGATTTCAAAAAGAAATTCACTTCTAAGCTAGAACTTCCGGTATTCATCAATGATGAGTTAGTAACATTTGGTCAGACATATGCGAAGGAAAATGGATATAAGCTTGATGAAATGGGAATTCTGGCACTTTACAGCCGAATTGATGTAATGCAGCGTGAAGATCATGCGGTTACAGTTGCGGAAGTAAAAGAAATCATGGATGAAGCAATTAAACATTCACAGAAAGCAAATGTAAAGCATCTTGCAAGACGTGTATTTGGAAAATCTACAGATTCGTCAGATCGCATTATTCTGAAGGAAGAAGATTTTAAAATTTAATAATATAGTGAATGTAAGTGATGAAGCAGGGATACAATTGTAGAAAATTGTATCCCTGTTTTTTGTCTGGAATCGAGTGACATAGATTGAATTTTGTGTTCCGCTAAGGTATACTTAAGATATTGAAATCCGGATGAAATGTGAGGGAAGTTTATGGAGAAAGAATGGAAAGCTTATGAAATCGGAGAATTAGATCAGTACCTTTTCGGACAGGGAAATCACTACGAAATTTATAAGAAGCTGGGTGCACATATGGTGGATGACGAAGGGCAGAAAGGAGTTTATTTTGCTGTCTGGGCACCGAATGCGAAATCAGTGTCTGTAGTGGGGGAATTCAATGACTGGGATCGCACAAGAAACCCTATGACAAGGGCGGAATATATCGGAATTTACACATGCTTTGTACCGGGAGTAAAAGAAGGCATGATGTATAAGTTCTGCATTGAGACGATTACGGGGGAGTATCATATGAAGGCAGATCCGTATGCCAATTATGCAGAACTTCGTCCGGGTACAGCGTCAAGAATAACGAATATTGAAAATTTGAAATGGACCGATAGTTCCTGGATGACTGCACGGGAAAAATGGAACCACAAAAAAGAACCAATGTCTGTATATGAGGTTCATATGGGTTCCTGGAAGAGACACCCAGGCACAGAGGACGAGGGATTCTATACTTATCGTGAGTTCGCAAAAGAAATCACAAAGTATATGAAAGATATGGGATATACGCATGTGGAGATCATGGGAATCGCAGAACACCCATTTGATGGATCATGGGGATATCAGGTGACAGGATATTATGCGCCGACAAGCCGTTATGGAACACCGGAAGATTTTGCGTGGATGATCAATTATCTGCATAGAAATGGAATCGGTGTCATTATGGACTGGGTTCCGGCACATTTTCCAAAGGACGAGCATGGACTTGCCGAGTTTGACGGAACAGCAACTTACGAGTATGCAGATCCAAGAAAAGGGGAGCATCCGGACTGGGGGACGAAGATATTTGATCTTGGCAAGAATGAGGTAAGGAACTTCCTGATTGCCAATGCACTTTTCTGGGTGGAGCACTTCCATATTGATGGACTTCGCGTTGATGCAGTTGCTTCTATGCTGTACCTGGATTATGGAAAGAAAGACGGAGAATGGGTTCCGAACCAGTATGGAGGTAATGAGAACCTGGAGGCAGTAGATTTCTTCAAGCATCTGAACACAGTTGTACTTGGAAGAAATCCGGGGGCACTTATGATAGCGGAAGAGTCTACGGCATGGCCGAAGGTAACCGGAGATGTAGAAGACGGAGGTCTTGGATTTAGCCTTAAGTGGAATATGGGGTGGATGCACGATTTTACGGAATATATGAAGCTGGATCCGTATTTCAGAAAAGACAATCATCATATGATGACATTTGCCATGAGTTATGCGTACAGCGAAGATTACATTCTCGTACTGTCGCATGATGAGGTTGTCCATTTGAAATGTTCCATGATCAATAAGATGCCAGGACTTGGATTTGATAAATATGCGAACCTGAAAGCAGGATATGCATTTATGATGGGACACGCCGGAAAGAAATTGTTGTTCATGGGACAGGATTTTGCACAGCTTCGCGAGTGGTCAGAGGAACGTGAACTGGACTGGTATCTGTTGGAGGAGCCGGAGCATCAGGCAATTCAGTCATGGATGCGTGATTTACTCCACATGTATAAAAAGAAACAGGCACTTTATGAACTGGATCAGTCATGGGAAGGATTCGAGTGGGTCAATGCAGATGATGCATACAGAAGCATTTACAGCTTTATCCGCCATTCTAAAGATGGAAAGCATAACCTTCTGTTCGTGATCAACTTCACACCGATGGCAAGAGAAGATTACCGTGTAGGCGTTCCTAGAAAGAAGCAGTATAAGCTGATTCTGAACAGTGACGATGTGAAATATGGCGGAAATGGCGAGAAGAGACAGAACATTTATCATGCCGTGAAGAAAGAATGTGATGGAAGACCATATTCATTTGGATACAAATTGCCGCCGTATGGGGTAGCAGTTTTTGAATTTTAAAATATATAATAAGAGAGGCCAGCTCGAAAATATAACGAGAATCACTCAATGATTTTATCACCGCCTGGTGCCACTTTTATTATGTAATTTACGCCGGGAGGTGTGGAAAGGAAGAAATAATCGAATGATAGAAATATGTAATGTTATTCGAGAACTTTTTAATTATCTACTTTATGCCGGGAGGCGTGGAAGAGAAACAGGGAGATGGAATTTGAGTATTCCATCTCCCTGCTAAAGTTATGAATTAATTTTATTCTGCGTTTGTAGAAGTGTTTGTGTTGTTATCTGTCGTGTTGTTTTCAGTTCCGATGCTGTTGCCTTCGGAGTTGTCTTCGGATTCTGCAGTGTTATCAGAAGTGTCGTTATCAGCATTGTTGTCGGTGCTGCCTGTATCGGTGTTGTTGTCCGTATTTTCTTCGACTGCGTCAGTGCTATCTGTATTATCGGAGTTTTCGGTATCATCGCCTCCGAACAGATCCTTGAAAAATCCTACGATTTTATCCCAGAGACCTTCGTCTTTTGCCTGATTTACGGCATCGTTTGCTTTGCTTTTTACGGCATCTAATGTGCTGTCGATGATTGCATCATTTCCGAGTGCTGCATCATCCGTATTGTTAATAATTCCACCGCCAGAACTATCTCCGCCAAAGAAGCCTTTGATGGAGGACCACAGGTTGCTGAAGAATCCTCCGGATTTCCCGTCCAGGTTGTCGAGAGTCTTTTTCAGTGCTTTGACATCGTAGTCGTACTGGGAAATAGATTCCATCAGACTTGTGATTTTCGCAAGCTGGTCATCGGTCAGTGTAATTCCCTGCTTATCGGCTGCGTCAGAAATCGCGTCCTGAATATCGGACGGATCAGTCAGTTTGTCTTCAATAACGGATTCTTTGACATCGTTGATCAGATCAGATGCTGTATCCTGACCGAGATCCTTGGCGAGATCACCGGTTGTTACCAGCTCTTCTGTTGCAGTTGCTTTCTGGTCTTCGGAAAGTTCTTTTCCACTGGCTTTTTCGTAAGCCATCATAATACCTGTCAGTGCACCGGTTCCGGATACTTCAATTGGAGATCCGGCAACAACGTTACAGTTCTCAACGCCGGAAGTCAAAAGTGTACTGGCAATCATAGAACTTGTTACAAATGTCAGGTTTGCGACTTTTACCTGAATTCCGCCGCTGTCTGTCGGCTCAACATAAGAACAGCTATATGTTCTTGTACCAATCTGGGATTCGGTCGCGATCCCTTCCATATATTTTCTTTCGTCTGTGTTCGTGACTTCGATCGTGTCTACCTGATCGGCGGAAGTACCGAAGTATTTGTACATAGAAGCTTTCTGCTCGTCGGATAAGTTTGCTCCGAGAGTGACTACTTTTGCGCTGTCAGCCAGGGCAGTTACCGGCAGGCTTACAGATGCCAGAATTATTGCCAGGCTAAACGGCAGAACCCTTTTTAATTTTTTCATACTCATAATTATCCTGTGGTGTCAGACGCCACATCTCCTTTCTGTACCCCCAATAATAGCATACTTGTGTAAAAGTAAAAAGTAAAAAATTCTTAACTATTTCGAAAGATTTTGTTACGGCTTGTGTACATCTGTGGACTAAGACAGGATTTCCAGCATTCTGGATTCAAATGTGTGTTCATCCACCATTCCACCCA
>ERZ773104.4749-NODE-4749-length-10935-cov-5.882537_pt1 | contig 10935 bp, 8 predicted proteins | sample MGYA00511920_ERZ773104 | MGnify/ENA primary metagenome ERZ773104 (study PRJEB29015, sample SAMEA2737857) | human gut metagenome | biome: human gut; feature: human-associated habitat; material: faeces | place: China | collected 2012 ...
GTACATCGGGTCACCGGTCTCGGGGTCGTGGCCGATGGCGTCCTTGGGGGACATGCGCAGGCGGCGGCCCTTTTTGTCCAGGTGGCCGGTCTTCTCGCCAAAGCCGAAGAAGTGGTCATACTCGCGGTCCACCTTGGAGAAGTGGGTCAGGCGACCGATCTGGTCTTTCTCGAACGCGCGCTCCCGCAGATCCTGATACAGCAGCTTGCCCTCTTTGTCGTACATCTCAAAATGGAACGGCTTCTTGAACAGCTTCAGGGTAACGTGAGCGGTCTCAAAGGTCAGGCACTTCTCATCCTCGGTGCAGGGCACATCCAGCGCGGTGATGCGGGTGCGCTCGTCCTTGAGCAGGTCATCCATCCGGTCCGCCCAGGCGGTGGTCACCAGGGTGTAGGACTCTTCTTCCATAGGGGTGCCCTTGTCGAAGTGGACGCGGACACGGATGATGTCATCCGTCATGAAGATCAGCTTTACGTCCGCAGCGTCGCCGTGGATGAGGTAGCCATTCTCCGTTTTTTCAAAGGATTCAAAACTGCGAAGCAGCATAACAGGTTCCTCCGTGTTGTTTTTTATTACATGCCGATCAGGTCGAACTGCTCAAACGAAACGGTCAGGTTGTAGTCCTTGCCCGGGTTTGCATACTTGACCTCGACCGCTTTCTTGGTCTGGCTGTAGTACCAGCCCTCAGCAGCCTCGTCGAACTTGCGGCGGTTGAGGAAGTGCTCGATCTTGCGGCCGTCCAGAGTGACCCAGAACGGGCTCTTCTCCTTGGCGATCATCTCCACCTTGACGGTCTTGACGGTATCCTCATAGCTGCCCTCAGAGGTGAAGTCCATGGTGACACGCTCACCGGCGGTGGTGGTGATGGTGGTCTTGCGGAAGACGCCGCTCTTGAAATCGTTGGTCACGCCGTCATCATCATACAGAGTGGTGGTAACGGTGCCCTTGGGAGCCACGATGAGGTGGAGGTCGGTGGTGTGGTCCCCCTCCATGGTCATCAGCTGGTTGTCCGCCATGGCGATGACAGCGCCCTCACGGATGAACATGGGGATGCTTGCCATGGTGACGGGGATCTCGATGGTCTGGCCGCCCTCGTAGCAGCGCATCTTATCGCTCCAGTCGTACCACTTGCAGCCTGCGGGCAGGTAGACCTTGCGGGTCTTGGCACCCTCTTCGATGACGTTGGCCACCAGGATGTCACGGCCGAACAGGAACTCGAAGCTCTCCTCGTAGACATTGGGGTCATCCTGGAAATCGTAGACCAGAGCGCGCATGATGGGAGCACCCGTCTTGCTTGCGTTGTACTCCGCGCTGTACAGATACGGAGTGAAGCGATAACGCAGCAGGATCGCGTCACGAATGAGATCTGCAGAGCCGCGGAACATCCAGGGCTCGGTCACGGTGTTATCGTTGGAAGCGGAGTGGATGGAGAAGCGGGCCTGGAAGATGCCCTGCTGCACCCAGCGGACGAACAGCTCCTCGGTGGGAGCGGGGCCTGCAAAGCCGCCGATATCCGCGCCCTCATTGGGCTGGCCGGAGAGGCCCATGCCGGTGATGATGGGGATGTTGTACTTCAGGGACTTCCAGCTGGTGTAGTTATCGCCGCACCAGGTCTGCGCGTAGCGCTGGATGCCGGCGCTGCCGCTGCGGCAGACCATATAGGGACGAGCCTTGGCATTGTGTTCCACAACGGCGTCTGCACCCACCTTGCACATCAGGGTGCTCATAATGGGTTTCAGCTGGCCGATAGTGCCGCCCTTGCCGTCAAAGTCGCAGATGTCGTCCTTATCCATCAGACTGTCATACTCGCAGTTGTCGTTCCAGACGGAATCGGTGCCCACGGCAATGATGGACTCGGTCAGGTACTTCTTCCAGGCTGTACGGCCCTCGGGTTTGGTGAAGTCCCAGAAAGCGCCGTCGCCGCCCCACCATTTGCCGACGCCGTAGTTCTCAGGGTTCTTGCTGTCTTTCACAAAGACATCGTCGGCGTTAAACTCATCAAAGCGGGGGTTGCACAGCAGGACACCCGGCTTGACGTTGGGCACGTTCTGGGCGTGCTTTTCATTCATGGCATGGAAGTAAGCACTGGGGTCCTTGAAGCGCTCGGTGTTCCAGGTAAAGACACAGCGCTTGTTGTTCTGGCTGGTGTAGCCGCTGGACAGGTGGAATCCATCAATGGGGAAGCCCTCTTCCTTGATGGTGTCAACAAATCCCAGCACAGCGTCGTCGCTGTCTTTCTCCAGCTCGGGGTAGTACATGCTGGAGCCCTGATAGCCCAGAGCACGCTTGGGCAGCAGAGCCGGACGGCCGGTGAGCAGGGTGTAGTTGTCCACAACGCGGGCGATGGTGTCGCCGCCGATCAGGAAGCAGTCCAGATCGCCGCCGTCGGCCTGGAAGTAGGTGTAGCGGGGCCAGTAGTTGCTCTTCTCGCGGCCCATGTTGAACACGGACTCGTAGAAGTTGTGGTAGAACACGCCAACAGCCTTTTTGGTGTCACGGTCCAGACGGATGTAGAAGGGGATGTGCTTGTAGAGAGTATCCATCTTCTCGGCATCGTAGCCCATCGCGTCGGTAGCACGCTCACGCTGGAACGTCTTGTTCTTGTCCAGCTCGCCGGTCTTCTCGCCAAAGCCGTAGAAGCAGTCGTCCTCTTTCATCCGGCTGTAAGCCACAACGCGGTTGTTGGAGTCCTTGACGAAGGGGTTGCCGGGCAGGGTGCTGTACAGCTCCGAGCCGTCAGCGGACAGCAGCTTGAAATTGATGGGGTCCTTCTCGACCACCAGAGTCACCTTGCCGGTGGCAAAAGTGATGGTCTTGTCGTCCTCGGTGACCTCAGCCGCAAAAGGCTCCACGCGGGTGCGCTCGCCCTTGAACAGGTCGTCCATACGGTCTTCCCAGGCGGTGGTCATCAGGATGTAGGATTCCTCGGCCAGCTCGTGGTCAAAGCTGGCGCGGACACGGACGATCTCGTCGGTCACGAAGCAGACCTTGACATCCGCGTTGTCGGTGTGCAGCAGGAAAGCGCCGTCCTTGCGCTCCATGCCGGTAAAACGGGAGCAGATTTCCATAATGCAGTTCCTCATTTATTTTTGTGGGGTGTGGTTTCGGATACAAAAAGCCCCCATTCCCCCTCAGATGCATGATATCTTCAGAGAAACGGGGGCAAACATTCAGTTGCTCAACCCAGAGCAGTCAATCTCACATGGTCCAGCCCAGGCTGGGGACGAGGCCGCACAGATAAGGCACGACCAGAGCGATGGCCGGGATAAAGGTGACCAGGAACAGTGCCACGACCATGGCGGCGAACAGAGGCACGATGTACTTGGTAACGCCCTCGATCTTGACCTTGCCGACGCCGCAGCCAACGAACAGGCAGGAGCCGACGGGAGGAGTGACGGAGCCGATACCCAGGTTCATGATGAGCATGATGCCGAACTGGACATCGCTCATGCCGATGCTGCGGGTGATGGGCAGGAAGATCGGGGTGAAGATCAGAACGGCAGGAGTCAGGTCCAGGAACATGCCCATGACCAGCAGGAAGACGTTCATGATGAGCAGGATGACATAACGGTTGTTGGAAACGCTCATCAGGGCGTTGCTGATCGCAGCCGGGATGCCGGAGTAGCTCATGACGTAGGACATGATGGAGGAAGCGGCGATCAGGAACAGGATGGTAGCGCTGCTCTCCATGGTGTCAGCCAGCAGGTTGTAGAAGCTCTTCAGAGTCATCTCTTTGTAGAGGATGGAGAGCAGACCGCAGTACAGGCACAGGACAACGCCGGCCTCGGTCGCGGTGAAGAAGCCTGCCAGAATACCGCCCATGACGATGATGACGGCCAGCAGAGAGGGCACTGCATCAATGATGATCTTGATGGCGGGATCGGGATCCTTGACGTCCGAGGACTTGTAGCCTTTCTTGACCGCGATGAACACAGCCAGACCAGCGACACACAGACCCATCAGGATGCCGGGCAGGTAGCCGCCCATGAACAGAGCAGCAACGGAAACGCCGCCAGCGGTGATGGAGTACAGGATCAACGGACCAGACGGGGGGATCAGGATGCCGGTAGGAGCCGAGCAGATGTTGACGGCCGCGGAGTAGTTGGGGTCGTAACCCTCATCCAGCTCCAGAGGAGCCATGATGGAGCCCATTGCGGAAGTAGCTGCCACGGAAGAGCCGGAAACGGCACCGAAGAACATGTTTGCCAGAACGTTGGTGGCAGCCAGGTAACCGGGCATCTTACCAACGGCCAGACGGGCCAGACGGACAAGGCGCTTTGCAATGCCGCCCTTGTTCATGATGTTGCCGCCCAGAGAGAAGAACGGCAGAGCCAGCAGAGAGAACGAGTCAATGCCGGAGAAGCAGCGCTGTGCCGCGGTCAGTGCGAAAATTGCGGGGTCCATGCTGAACAGGGCCGTGAAGATGGATGCGATGCCGATGCCTGCAGAGATAGGCACACCGGCCAGCAACATCACGAAAAAGGAACCGAACAGCAGTAACGTAGCCTGTGCAACCATTATGCGTTTTCTCCTTTCTTTTCTTTACTGTCCAGGAAGAGCTGAACGTACTTCAGCACGCGGGCCAGAATGATGAAGATGCCGGAAATCGGCAGGATGGAATACAGGAGCTTAAAGGGAATGCGCATAACCGAGGAAACGTTGGTAGCGTTCGCGGTCAGCTTCCAGCCGCCATACACGAAGACATAGCCAACGAAGAAGACGATGGCAGCCTCGATGAAGACGCTCAGAATGACATTGAACGCGCCCTTTGCACGGCCCTTGACCAGGTCCAGTGCCAGGTGCTTGTCTTTGTAGAAGCAGTATGCGGAACCGATCATGGAAGCCCAGATCAGAACGTAGCGCAGGAACTCATCGGTGACCGTGGAGGGGTTGCGCAGGATCCAGCGGGTAAAGATCTGCCAGGTGCCGCCTGCCAGCAGGGCGAACATTGCCACTGCCATAAGGAAACGCATGACGTTATCCAGAATTTTATCCAGTTTTTTCACAAGATCATCTCCTTGAGCTTGGTTCCTCCCGCGCGGCCACGGGCAAAGGCACTCAACGCCCTGCCCGCGGCCTTTAGGAGGCAAGAATCAGAATGGAACCGCGGCCGATCAGACCATTGCGCGGATCTCTTCCACGACCGCATAGGTGGTGGGGTTAGCGGTCTTGAGGTTCTCGTAGATGGGCTGCACAGCAGACTGGAATGCCGCGATGTCCACGTCCTTGACCAGCTCGACGCCGTTCTGGTTGACAGCCTTGTCCAGAACCTCGTCCTCGAAGTTCTTCCAAGCGGTCTTGTACTCCTCGGTAGCAGCCTTGGCGCACTCGGTCACAGCGGACTTCTGATCGTCAGAGAACTGGTTCCAGATGTTGGAGGAGATGATGACCATATCGGGGATGCGGGTGTGCTCGTCGAAGCAGTAGTACTTGGTGACGTCGCCGTGGTCACGCAGAGCGGTGACGTTGTTCTCAGCGCCATCGATAACGCCCTGCTGCATACCGGTGTAGATATCGCTGTAACCCATAACGGTAGCGGAGCCGCCCAGGCAGTTCATCATGTCGATAGCCATCTGGCTGTCCATGGTGCGGATCTTCAGACCCTTCAGGTCAGCCGGGGTGCGGATGGCGGTAGCCTTGGTGTAGAAGGAACGTGCGCCGGAATCCAGCCAGGTCAGGCCGCGGAAGCCCTGATCGTCGGTGGACTCAAAGACAGCCTGTGCGGAATCGCTGTCCATGTAGGTGTAGTAGTGAGCCTGATCGTCGAAGACATAAGGCACGGAGAAAGCGTTGTACTTCTCGCTGAAGTTGCCCAGCGTGGAAGCGGAGACCTTAGCCATGTCCAGAGCGCCGGCCTGGATCTGGGAGATCATATCAGACTCGCTGCCCAGGGTGCCGTTGGGGATGATCTGGATGTTGACAGTGCCGTTGGTCTTCTCCTTGACCTGCTCCGCAAAGCTGGTCAGCTGGATGTGAACAGCATGGTCCTCAGCCAGGTTGTGGCCCAGCTTCAGGTTGAAGCTGCCGCCTGCAGCAGCTGCCGCGCCGGAAGCAGCAGTGCTGCCTGCTGCAGAGTTGTTGGAAGAGCCGCCGCAAGCGGTGAGCAGGGCGGAAGCACCTGCAACTGCCAGGACCTGAACGAACTGTCTACGAGAGATTTTCATAGTGGATTTCCTTTCTTCTTCTTGCTTGTGTATGTATACCACGTCACAGCCGGTCGGCCGTGAAACAACAAATTTGGAATGCAGCGGTCAGGACTCGCCGCGGTGGAACCGATCTTTCACCATCTGGATCAGATCTTTCAGGTTGAGGCCCCACAGGCTCTTGGGCTGCTGCCAGTCCTTACCGGTTTCTTTGGCAAGCACCTTGGCAAACCGCTCGGGGTTCGCCGGCAGCAGGCTGCCTTTGGGGATCATCACCGCCATCTGGCGGCTCTGGAACAGGTAGAAGTACTGGTCGTCCTCGACCAGGCGGTCGATCTTATCAAACGGAATGTGGGCGCCGTTTTCCACGTCCACGCCGCCTGCGTTGATCCGGCAGCTGACCGTGCTCTCGGCCCCGCCCCGCTGCATGATGACGCCCTCGGCCGCCACCCGGCTTAGAAAATCCGGCATGGCGAACATCGCGCACCCCACCAGCAGGCAGAGCACCTTGACCACCGTTGGGATGGGAACGAAGAGTGCCAGCATCACCAGCGCAAATGCCACGGCCAGCCAGACCAGCCGCTGCATCCCCTCGTAGGTGTAAAACTCGGTGCGGAACATCCGGCGGATGGTCTCATCGTTAAAGATCACTTTGGCTTCAAAATGATTTTTAGAAGTCTGCATGAGCTCTTCCTTTCCGTTCGTCACGAAACACGACGGCTGCATTTGTAAAATATACCAAAAATTTTGTCACTGTTTTGTCATTTTTGTTCTTGTCGTCTTCTTGCACTCATATCATACTAAAATTCCAATCCGTTTTCTTGCGGTTTTGTGATTCAAATATTGCAATTTGTGATATCAGCTGATATACTAGAGCCAAAATCAACGATAAAGCACATTTCTGATATTTTTCACAAAGGTGGAATCGCTATGGAAATCGAGCGCGTTACGCATTATGTCGATAATGTCCTCACACAGGCGGAAGCACGGATGGGGCTGCGCAACACAAGATTGCTGGTGGCATGGTATACCAACCAAAAAAACGACCAGTCCGTGGTCCATTCCCACCCCTACCATGAGCTGGTGCTGCCCATCGGCGGCAGCACCGTGCGTTACTCCATCGACGGCAGTGTTTATCTGGTGCATGTCGGCGAGCTCATCTACTTCCCTGCTCAGATCTACCACGCCGGCATCTTCAATATTAATAACGACCACTCTGACCGTCTGGTCATCCAGATCGACGACGCCCTCTGGCAGGCCTGCCGCCGCAATGCAAACCTGAAAAACGCCGCCTGGATGCACAGCATCACCGTGCTGGACTCGGATGTCTGCAACAAGTGGGATTTTCAAAGCCTTTTTGTGCGGATGGCCCAGAGCCTGGAATTGCCAGCCCAGATGCGTGACATCGTTTTTGAAGCCCAGGTGTCGGAGATGATGCTGCTCATCACGCTGGCCACCGGCAGCGGCCAGACCACGGCCCCCAGCAGCACCAACGTTCTGGTGCAGCGTGCCGTGTCCTACCTGCAAGCTCACTATCAGGATCCGACCCTCACCACGGTAAAGCTGGCCCAGGAGCTCTATGCCAGTCGGGAGCACCTCTCCCGCGCGTTTAAAGAGTGTACTATGGAGAGCATCCACAGCTACCTGACCCATCTGCGGATGCAGCACTGCCGCAAGGCACTGGAAGATGGTGTCTCCGTCCTCAACGCCTGCACCGAGAGCGGCTTCCCGGATTACAGCAGCTTCCTCAAAACGTTCCGGCGGCTGTATGGCATCACACCCGCGGAGTACCGCTCCCAGAACCGGAAAAAAGTTTGATTACGGAACGTATTAAAAGAAGTAAAAGTTCCATCTTGGATATAAAAAGCAGTCACCTATGCTGTATGGCAAATGCAAAACGGGGCCGTTGCACACGCAACAGCCCCGTTCTTTCATTTTTATACGATTACGCCCAGTTCATCCGGCCGTAGCGGGTGGTCAGCTGGCAGATCTCCTTTTGGAGCTTTTTGCTCAGCTGGGTCTTTTTCAGCCGCCAACGCCAGTTCTGGCCCACGGTGGAGGGCTTGTTGATGCGGGCAGAGTTGTCCAGCCCCAGCCAGTCCTGCATGGGAACGATGCAGGTCGCCGCTGCGCTGCGCAGGATCAGTGCGATCATGCTTTTATAGAGCTGCTCCTCCGGGGTGGCGTAGTCGTACAGATAGTCCCGCACCATGGCGCGCTCGGCATCGGTGACAGTCTGATACCACGATACCAGCGTCTCGTTGTCGTGGGTGCCGGTATAGGCCACGCTGTTCACCGGGTAGTTGTGGGGCAGATAGTCGCTGGCACTGCCGGTGTCGCGGGAGTCAAAGGCAAATTCCAGCACCTTCATGCCCGGCAACCGGGAATCGGCCAGCAGCTGCGTAACCTCCGGCGTGGGAAAGCCCAGGTCCTCGGCAATGAACTCAATATCGTGGAACCAACCGGTCAGCACCCCCACCAGGGACATGCCGGGGCCCTTGACCCAGTGGCCGTCCTTCGCAGTGGTCTTGCCGAAGGGCACCGACCAATAGCTCTCAAAGCCACGAAAATGGTCGATACGAATAACATCGTAGAGCTTCGTGGCACCGCCGATGCGGCGGATCCACCACTCAAAGCCGTTTTTACGCATGGCCTCATAGTCGTACAAGGGATTGCCCCAGAGCTGGCCGTCTGCGCTGAAATAGTCCGGCGGGACGCCGGAAACCTCTGTGGGCTTTTTGTTCTCGTCCAACTGGAAATTCTCCGGCTCGCTCCAAACATCCGAGGAGTCCATAGCCACATAGATGGGGATATCGCCGATGATGCGAATACCCAGGCCGTTGATATAGCGCTTGAGGGCGCTCCACTGGCGGAAGAACAGAAACTGGATATAGGTGAACAGCTCCACATCCTCCCGCAGCTCCATGCGGTAGCGCGCAACCGCTTCCGGAGTGTGCAGCCGGGCGCCCTCATCGGGCCACTCCGTCCAGGACTTCATGCCAAAGCGGCGCTTGAGCGCCATGAACAGGGCATAATCCGGCAGCCAGCGGGCATTTTCCGCCTCGAAGGCCGCCACCGCCTCCCGGTCACGGCTCCAGCCCCGGGCCTTGGCCTTTTCCAGCAGGGCGAATCGACTCTCATATATCTTGCCGTAGTCCACATAGCGCGGCTCCGTCCCCCAAGCGCAGGCGTCCACCTCCGTTTGGGTCAGGAGGTCATCTGCGATGAGGGTGTCCAAATCGATGAAGTAGGGGTTGCCTGCAAAGGTAGAAAAGGCTTGGTAGGGGGAATCCCCATAGCTGGTAGGGCCAAGGGGCAGAAGCTGCCAGTATTTCTGCCCTGCCTCGTGAAGAAAATCTGCAAAGCGATACGCCGCTTTGCCAAAGGTCCCGATGCCGTATGGCGAAGGGAGGGAGGAAATTGGCATCAGAATGCCAGCGGAACGATCCATATGAGTCAGCCTTTCACGGCGCCGGCAGCGACGCCCTTAATGATATATTTCTGGCAGCAAAGGTAGAAAATGATGACAGGGAGAATGCTCAGGAAAATGAGCGCCATGGTCGCGCCCAGGTCTACCGTGCCGTAGCTGCCCTTGAGGTACTGGATGTGGATGGGGATGGTAAAATACTTGGTGCTGTCCAACACGAGGTAGGGCAGCAGATAGTCGTTCCAGACCCACATAATCTCCAAAATGCCCACGGAGATCATGGTAGGCCGCAGCATGGGGAACACCACGGAAAAATAGGTGCGCAGCGGACCGCAGCCGTCTATGGAGGCGGCCTCCTCAATCTCCAGGGGGATAGACTTTACAAAGCCAACAAACATGAAGATGGCAAGGCCCGCGCCGAAGCCAAGATAGATGATGGGAATGGTCCAGGGGGTATTGAGGGCCACCTTGTCAAAGGCCATGTCGGCAAAGTTGAAGAATGGGATCTTGACCCGGTCGGCCGTCTTAGACAGGGTAAACATGACCATCTGGAATGGGACGACCATGGAAAAGACACACAGGTAATAGATGATGCGGCAGAGCTTGCTGTCCACCCGGGCGATATACCAGGCCGCCATAGAGGTACACAGCAAAATCAGCGCTGAGGAGACCACGGTGATGAACAAGCTGTAAAATGCGGATTTCCAGAAGGGGTAGTTACCGAAGGTCATGCCCTTGATATAGTTGGCCCAGCCGGCAAAGCTCTCCCCATTGGGAAAGGCAAAGGTATCGGTCTTGACGTAGGTATTGAGCTTGAAGGAGTTGAGCACCACCATGAAGATGGGCAACACATAGATGATGCAGATAACCGCCAGCACAATGGACAAAACCAATTTGCGGCGTCGTTCGGCGGTAAGGGTACCTTTCATTACTGCTGCACCTCCTTTTTGCGGGTGGCATGGAGCTGAATGAGGCCGATGGCGGCAACCAGCAGGAAGAAGATCACAGCCTTGGCCTGGGCGGTGCCGCGGGCATTGACATTCTGCCCGTAGAATGTGTTATAGATATTTAGCGCCAGCATCTCTGTAGTCTTGATGGCGGAGCCGTCGGATTGAATCAGGAAGGGCTGGCCGCCGGTAAGGGCCAGGTTCTGATCGAAGAGCTTGAAGCTATTGGTAAGGGTGAGGAAGGTGCAGATGGTGATGGAGGGCATCACGTTAGGGATGGTGACCCGCCAAAGGGTCTGCCAGCGGCTGGCGCCATCGATCTTGGCCGCCTCCAGCATATCATCCGGGACAGCCTGCAGGCCGGCGATATAAATAATCATCATATAGCCGATCTGCTGCCAGCACATGAGGATCACAA
>ERZ773104.4755-NODE-4755-length-10917-cov-6.944393_pt1 | contig 10917 bp, 9 predicted proteins | sample MGYA00511920_ERZ773104 | MGnify/ENA primary metagenome ERZ773104 (study PRJEB29015, sample SAMEA2737857) | human gut metagenome | biome: human gut; feature: human-associated habitat; material: faeces | place: China | collected 2012 ...
ATGAAAACTACAACACCGGCCGCCGCCTGCATGAATGCTTTCTGGGCGATCGCGGCTGGACGAGCGGCTTTTTCCGGCTCAACGGCCGCCTGTACCAGCCCGGCGATCTCGGCCGCGTCATCGGCAGCGAGATCGGCATTCAGATTGAGCGGCCCGACCGCCCCGGCGGCGTGCTGTTCGACAACATGACCGCGCTCGACAATCTGTGCACCAGCCTTATCCCCAAGGCCGGACAGCATATCATCCGCAAAAAGATTGTATCCAGCATTTTATCCGAGGCTTTACGCTGGTTTCCGAAGGAAATGCTGCTGCAGCCACTGAGCAGCTGGTCCTACCCTGAACGGCTTCGGTTTTCGTATTATCGGTGGTATCTGCTTAATCCGCGCCTGCTTATCTGTTTTTTCCCGTTCGCCGGACAGGAGTCCACACATCACAAGATGATCATTGATCTGCTCGTACTGTGTGCTCAGCGCGGCATGGCTGTATGGATCATTTCCTCAGGCATCGATGCCATCTGTGAAAAAACGGATAATGAAGAATTTCTTCGCCGTCTGCACTATCTCAATAAATGATGAGACCGCAGTCGGTTTCGGGATAGAAACCGGAAAAATACTGAGATTGTCAAAAAAACAGGACTCCGAGGAGTCCTGTTTTTTCAGTTATAGCCTGATATCTGTGTTGTACTGCTTACTTGCCCTGATACATACGGTACAGGAACGTGACGATCTGTGCACGGGTGCAGCTGCTGTCCGGGCCGAACAGGCTGCTGCTGATACCGTTGGTAATGCCATTGTCAACCGCCCACTTGACCGCACTTGCGTAATATGCGTTCGCGTCTACATCAGCGAAATTGCTGTTGCCGGAAGCGGTATTTGCCTTGGCTGCGCGAGACAGGAACGTTACGCCGTGTGCTCTCGTGCAGATGGTGCCGGGTGCAAACGTTGTATCGCTCGTGCCATCGGTAATACCGTTCTCAACTGCCCATGCAACTGCCTTAGCGTAGTACGCGTCTGCCGGAACATCGCCAAATGTACTCAGCTGCTTCGGCTCGGGCGAACCTGCCGCACGCCACAGGAAGGTTACAATCTGCGCTCTGGTGCAGGCAGCGTTCGGAGCGAACAGCGTGTCGCTCATACCGCCGGTAATGCCCTTCTGCGCCGCCCAGAGGACTGCGTCATAGTAGTAATCCTCCGCGCGGACATCGGTGAAGAAGTTGAGCATGGTGTTGTCATCCATAAAGACTGCCTTCACCGTGACCTTGCCGGCCGGCATGACGAAGGTGTACCTGCCGCCGCCCTTGTCGGTCAGTTCGAGCGCCTTGCCGTCCTTGTCCAGCGCGGTCAGGCTTTCGAGGACGTAGCCCTTGTCGGGTGCTGCCGTGATGGTCACGGTGTCGCCCTTGGAGGCGGTACCCAGTACGGTGGCGGAGGTGCTGGCCTCCCTCAAGAGCTATTTAGCCGCGGCCGCAAAGCAGGGCGGGACGGGCACCATCAAGCTCTGGGTGGGCGGCTACAGCCGGGGCGCGGCCGTGGCCAACCTGCTGGCGGGGCGGATCAACAAAGACCTGCCCGAGATCGACCGCAAAAACGTCTTCGTCTACACGTTTGCCACGCCGGTGGCCCTGACCGCCGCCAGCTACCCGGACTATCAGCTGGACTACGACAACAACCACAACGCCGACGGTACCCTGAAAACCACCTGGGCCGCCAGCAACATCTATAACATCCTTTCCAGCGGCGACCTCGTCCCCCGGGTGCTGCCCGCCGAGTGGGGCTACCACCGGAACGGCAATGACCGCTTCCTGCCCTCCACCCAGAACGAGAAAGAGCTGGCCGACCTTGATGTCCGGGGCGCCAGCTTCAGCGAGGTGCCCCTGACCATCAGCGGGCTGGCCACCAAGGAGGACACCGACGGCGTCATGGAGCGGCTGGAAACGTTCTTTGGCAGCAAGCAGCAGTTCCACGATAAGTACGAGGCTGTGCTGATGGACATGATCCAGTGCGCTTTCCTCCGCAACGAGGCCGAGTGCACCCAGGACTACATCCTGACCGACGAGGAAGTGGAGGCCCGCCTGCGGGGCCTGGGCAACATGCGGAACGTGGACGAGGCCAAGCTGGAAAAGAGCGTCCACAACGCCTCCGCCCTGAGCCGCCCCCTGCTGGAAAAGCTGGAGCAGAACGACGGCAACCTCACCCTGCGGGGCAAGACCTACCATGTGGAAGTGCCCCTGCGGGTGAAGCAGGCCGTCATCCCGGTGCTGGCCGTGGGCCTGTACTACGGCATCGACAGCGGCACGGTGGCCGCCATGGCCCGGTACATCTTTATGTTCATGTCCATGAAGCCCGACTCCGCCGATGTGGTGGTGCGGGCGGCGTTCTGCCACCACTGCGAGGACTACATCAGCCTGATGGAGTACTATCCGCCTGCCGACCACGGCATGGAGGCGTACACGAGGGCTTGACCAACACCCTCTTGGGATGACCGAGAGGGTGTTTTTGGATTCAAAACCTCTCAGTCGCCTTTAGAGTGAGCGGAATAACGCAGGTGCTGCTCTGTACAACCTCTCCGACATCTTCGCTTCGCTCGATGCCACCTCCCCTAGTAGGGGAGGCTTTGGCAGGTGGTGCGGGCCAAACCTCTCCGTCACGCCTGCGGCGTGCCACCATCCTCCCTCTGTCGCTTCGCGACATCTCCCTCCGGCCGGAGGGCGTCTTTCCTGATAAGGGGAGGCTTTGCGGCGGTGAAGTTTTATCGCAACACCGTGTGTTACTGCGAAACGAAATCTCTTTGTCAATGGCTCCCCTTTTCAGGGGAGCTGTCGAGCGGATGCGAGACTGAGAGGTTGTGTTTGCGGAGAGAGTGTTCAATTACTCTTCCTCGCGGCGCTTCTTGATGACCAGCATCATGGCACCACCAGCCACAACGGCCAGCATCAGCATGTAAGGAGCATTGTCGAGGATGACGCCGGTGTCGATGACAGTGTTGCCCAGAGTATTAGTGAATGCAATCGTGGTGGAAGCAGCATCAACACTATCAGTATACGCAGCAGTAGTGTCCGTAGTGGTGAGATTTGCAGTGCCAGAGCCCTTCTTTGCAGTTGCAGTGTAGCCTTCGGTTGCCTCAGAAATCGTGTAGGTCACGCCATAAGGGATATTGCTGATAACAAACTGACCATTATCTGCCATCTTGATATTCGAGATAGTCAGAGTGCCATCCTCACCAATAGTGTCCGTAGTCGGATTGTTGTTAACCATGTAGGAAACCTTTGTGCCCTTTTGGCCGCTCAGCGTAATGGTAAAGTTAAACTCGTGCGCACGGTCACCGTTCGAGCCACGGATAGCCTTAGTAATAACCAGATCACCTGCACTATAGGTGTTTTCAAAGGCCTTATCCTGGCCAACTTTTTTATCCTGATTGAACATGAAGTTTGTTTCAGCGGTATCACGAGTCAATGCAACCCAATAAGTAAGCTCTGTTGCATCCGCAGTTGCATAGCCAGCAGTCACTTTCATGGTCAGGGGCTTTGCATAAGTAACGCCCTGAATGCCATTATCAGTCTCAGTTACAGTGTAGTAATAAATACCCGGGCGAGTGATGTTCAGCTCTTCTTTCGGATCAATCGTAAACGTACCGCTGTCTTTGTCGGTGACACCAGCCGTCAGATTATCAACGTGTTTTACCAGCGTCTTATCCGTGCCAAAACCGGGAACCCCGGTCAAATCCTTATTGTTTACAACTTCAACACGTTTACCGTTTACCGTTGCACCAGCTGTAATCGTAAACGTGAAATCTTCTTCCTGAGAAGTGGTTCCCCGATTGGCTGCCGTAAAGGTTTTTGTCAGCTCAATCTTGCCATCTTTCAAGTTGCTCTCAGCAGCAAAAGCGGGGAAGGACATGGTTGCCATCATCGCAACGGCGACGACACCAGCAAACAATTTCTTGAGTTTCATGTGGATTCCTCCTAAATATTATATCAATATTTTCAATAACTTACAAGCTCCGCCGCCGCAGCAGGGTGATCACCTTTGCTTTGACGTCGGTGAGGGCCACCGGGCCAAAATCCCGGCTGTCCTCGGATTGCGTGCGGTAGTCTCCCAAGATGAAGACGCTGTCCGCGGGGACGGTGTAGGGGTACTCGAGGGTGTCTTTCGCGTAGGTGGGGTAAAGGATCTCGCCGCTCTGGGCCGAGCCGTTGACGATCAGCGTTCCCGAATCGTCCAGTGCGATGAGGTCGTTCTCGCGGCCCAGGACACGGCCCACCCGGAGCTTGCCGTCCTGCTCATAGAGCACCACGTCGTTCTTGGCGTAAGTGCCCTGCAGGCGGTATGCGATCAGCAGGTCGCCGTCCTTGACGGCGGGGAACATGCTGTTGCCGGAGGCCTGTGTCAGCAGGAACACCTGCGTGAACAGCACCCACGCGGCTGCCGCCAGCACCACCACCCGGCCCAGTAAACTGAGCGCGTCCCGGCGGTCCTGCGCGGCGTTGCGCCGCTTGTGCAGGGCTCTGCGCCCTGCCGTGAGCGGGTCTTGCGGAAGGAGTGTTTTTGCGGCTTTCGCCATCAACATCCCTCCTCATGGTTCTCTCCGGGAGGGGTATGGGCTTCCAGCAGGGCGTTATACCTTGCTCTCTCGGCCCGGATGGCGTTTTCGTACAGGCCGTAGAGCTCCTCCAGCTTCTTCCACATCTGCACTTCATCCACGCCGCCGAGCAGGTTCTTGCGGAACTTCACCTTGCGGTACCATTCCACGATCTCCAGCTGCTCCTGGCTGATGCAGGCATCCTCCGCGCCGGGCAGGCGCTGTGCGGGCTGCGGGCTCTTACCAGCTTTTTCTTTTGCCATCCATCCACCTCCTTTCGTGATTTTATTTGGCTTGGAAGTTGGCTTATTCATCGTCGTCGTTCTTCCGTTTCCGGAGGAAGAGCAGCACGCCGCCGCCCGCGACGACCACGAGGATCAGGATGTAGGGGAGGGTGTCGAGGAGGACACCGTTGTCGATTTCGCCCTCACGTTCATTGGTAACAACGATTGTGCTGTTTTTGACTGCATCGACTTCTCCATCCACAGCTTGCAGAACGAACTTATCGTCCTGTCGCACAAACATATATCGGAATGTTCGTTCCGCCGTGTTTTGTGCCGTTTTGTAACCAGATGCTGTCGTTTTATAACCGACATCATCCAGCGTTTCCTTTACTGTAAACAGAACATTTGCCGGAATACCGCTGATAGTAACTGTTTCGCCATCGCTCAGTGTGAAGCTCTGCTTCTTTTCGCTTATGCCATTCTGAGTTACAGTCACCTCATAAGTGCCACTGTCGATTACAAAATTGAATTGTTTGGTCTTGTCACCGAACCAACCGGTCACTTCTTTCTTCACGGTGAAATCTGTATTTACAGGTTCATATCGTGCGTAGAAATGGACTGTACCGTCTGCAAGCTCTCCAGTCGATGGAGCATATGCCCATTCGCTTTCTGAAATCAGTTGATCCGTTGCTGCGCCCGCTTCATCAGGAGTACCCATATAATCGGAGTTTTCTTTATACCAGCCCTTGAGCACATAAGTTGTACCATTGACTGTTTTGGTATCTCCAATTGTCGCCTGAGTTGTCTCACTGACAAGGCTTTCTTTTAAGTAGGTGGCGGAGTCTACCTGCGTATACTGTGTAGCCTCCGGCCCCATCACCCAGAATTTTGCAGTATAGACCTTATTGTTGACAATATCAATCGTGCAGTCAATATGCTTATCCGGGTCTGAGTCGTTGTTCTTAGAAATCTTAAACGGCGTAATTTTAATTTGGGTAATATCATCTTTTGTCAAGTTGATATTCGTCAAATTCGGGTACTTCTTTTTTAGTTCATCCTCAATACTGGATTTATAGTAGCTAAAGATTTCATCACGGACTTCTTCAAAATAATTATGATCGTTTACTGTAGTTCCGGGACTTGTAAGCAGCCAGTAGGGCAATTTCGTCTCATCGGGCCACTGTGTGACATACTGTGCAGGGTAAGAGAAGACATTCTTGTTACCTGTCCACTCTGCACCATAAGTATTTACCTCTCCAATCCACTTCATTGCACTATTATCTGGTGCCCACTGGTTCTGTGCATTACTCTTTGGATCGCTCGTCGGCGTTTTCAGAATGAATATACCCGCCCTTACCGGTGTGTCAGAGTCATCAATTTTCTGATTATCTTTTACAACCTCAACCGTAAAGGTATCTCTATCCGACCTATAATATGTTGCGTTTCCATAATAATCGTAAGTATACCAATCAACTTTGTGCGTAATGGTTGTTGTACCAACCTTTACGCCCGTTACAGTTGCTTTTTCGGTTTGGTAAAGTGTTCCACTTTCAACCGTTGCAATCGTCGAGTCTCTCGACTCCCAGCTGTGCACCGCTGTGTAATGCCTTTTGTTCCAACCTATGCCCGCATCATAATCCGTCAGGCTACTCTTAAGCACAAGCTTCTTGCCGATGTGAATTGTTTTTACTGTTGCCGTAATACTCAGCAGTGCAATACCGTCGTCCTGAGTTTCTTCCTCATACTCTGCGGTATCGTCTTTCGGCTGATTTATAGGTTCCAGCTTATCCCAAAGCACTTCCTGCTCTTCATCGGGCAGAGAGCCAAGGTAGGTATAGAAACCCTCTGTTGCAAAATACTCTTCGGCAAGCGATTTCAGCGTATACTCGCTGGTGCAGTCCACCAGGTTCTGATACCACTGTTTGAACTTTGCTTTCTGAGCAGCTGCGGGATCATCTTTCTTGGTTTCCTCGGCTTCTTCGTCTTCCTCGTCCGTCCACTTCGCGTAGACTTCCACGGTCGTGCCCTCGGAAATGTACAGGAACTCGTCAAACACGAACTTCTGCTCGTCGCCCAGCTCGTCGGTGTAGTACCAGCCTGCAAAGGCGCGGCTGTTGCCCTCGGGGTCATCGTTGGAGGTGGGGTCCGCGAACTGGTAGTCTTTCAGGTTCGCGCCGTCGGCGGCGGTCATGATGTGGTAGCAGCCCTTGTCGGTGCCGTACATGGCCAGATACTGTTCCACGGTCATCTCAGCAGCCTCGGCGTCGGTGGCGATGTCCGCGAGGTCGTAGCTGCTCATCTTCTTGAGCCAGAAGTGGTAGATGTTGGTGGGGATGGAGAACGCCGCGTCCATCTGATCCAGCACCTGGTCGCCATCGGGGAGCGAGGCCACTTCGTCGTCGGAGAACGTCGTGCCGCTGGTGTCGTACTCATAGACGATGTTGCCGTCTGCGTCGGTGGTGGGCTCCACCACCTGCTCTTCAGCAGGGGTGTCATCGCCCTCGACGGGTTTTTCCACCTCATTGTCCATGGCTGCGGGCTCGTCATCCACGACGGGTTTTTCCACCTGATCGTCCATGGCCGCGGGCTCGTCGCCCATGCCGAAGCTGTCATCCATGGCCGCGGGCTCGTCCGCCACGGCGAAATCGTCATCCATGGCCGCGGGTTCGTCGTAGAGATCCATGGGTTCCGGCTCCGTGCCGGGGTCGGCGGCCTCCACTACTTCGGTGTCCGGCGTGTCAAGCTCCACGCCCGTACCGTTTGCAAAGGCGGGCAGCAGACAGCTGCACACGAAAATCAGCGCGAAGCACAACGCAAGCACCCGTTTGGCCAGCGGAAGCTTTTTCGCCGTGTGTTTTGCAAGATTTTTACGCATTTTTCATGCCCTCCTTTGGTATAGAGTCCGGGGTCGTGTCCATTCCCGATGTCTTGGCAACAAAAAAGGCCGCATCCGCACCCCGCCTGTCACAGCGGTGTTGAATGCAGCCGAACTATCTTCTGCTTTTCTGGCGTTTCCCTCCGGGGAATGCCAGCATAAAAGACTCCAAGCTTTGCGTCCCCGGCTCACGCCAGGTTTGCCAAAGTTTTCAGTTTCGCGGGGTGTTCCCGGCTGCTGGTACTATCCTACACAGCCCGGGATGCAAAAGGTGTCATTCGGTGGCGGGGCGCTGATTTTTCCGCCTGGCCGCCCGGCCCTTTCACTGGTGTTATTTTACCAAATTTGGCCTTGTCCATGCAAGTGTCCAAATGGACACAAAAACGGAATTTGCGTCCGTTTTTATCCAAAATCAGCCATTTCTTGTAGAGATTGCCCAATATATCCCCCCAAAAGTTTGTGCACTCCACCAACAAAAAGTTACAAATTTGTGTCTGCTAACCCGTGCGAAACAGACACGGGTCGGAAAAATAAGTATGACTATATCGGTTGAGTTCACGGGAGTTTCTGGAATTTCATCCGTTTCCGGGACTCCCGGAAACGTTGCAAAACCTCTCCGTCATCTTCGCTCACGCTAAAGGCGTCCTTTGTCCAACCTCTCAGTCTCGCATCCGCTCGACAGCTCCCCTGGCAGGGGAGCCCTTGGCAAGGAGGGTTCGTCTCCGATGAAACCAAATGGAGCAGCTGCGAAATCATCGAAAATGTGACGGCTCGCCAAAGCCTCCCCTGACAGGGGAGGTGGCATCGAGCGAAGCGAAGATGACGGAGAGGTTCCAACCTGACTCGCAATTCTCTGAACAAGAACCAACATCGCAAGCTGACTGGAGGTGGGCTGTATCACTTGGCAACGTGTAGCGCTGCGGACAGCCGACTTCCTGATCAGCGCGGTGGTGGTGCTGTTCCTCCTCACGGCGGGCGCTTACTCCGCTTACGCGCTGTGGGATAACAACCAGGTCTATGCCGCCGTGGATAACGTGCAGGGCGAGCTGCTGCAGTTCAAGCCTGCCGCCGATGGCGAGAACGGCGCCTCCTTTGAGGAGCTGCTGGCCATCAACTCGGACGTGAAAGCCTGGCTCACCCTGGACAACACCGCCATTGATTACCCTGTGGTGCAGGGCGAGAACAATTTCAGCTACATCAACACCGATGTCTACGGCGACTTTGCACTGGCCGGCAGCATCTTCCTGGATTCCGATTGTGATGGCAGCTTCCACGATCCGTATTCGCTGCTGTACGGCCACCACATGGAAAACAGCAAGATGTTTGGAGATCTTGACCTGTACAAGGACGAGGCGTTCTTCAACGAGAACACCACCGGCACGCTGGTCCTGCCCGACCGCACCTACCACTTACAAATTTTCGCCTGTCTGCTGGTGCCCGCGTCCGAGGATGCCATCTTCGACGTGAACCAGTGGGACGCAAACCTGAACGGTCTGCTCGATTTCGCACAGGAGAACGCGCTGCACCTGCACTCTGACACGCTGGACACCGTCCGGGCGCGGGAGGGGGCACAGGTGCTGGCCATGTCCACCTGTTCCACTGAGTTTACCGATGCAAGAACCATTCTTCTGGCGTGGATGACAACGCCGGAGCAGTAAAGGAGGGGATGAAATGAAGATCCGAAAATTCGCGGCGGCGCTGCTGGCGCTGGTGCTTTGCCTGAGCCTGAGCCTGCCCGCGGCCTTTGCGGCAACGGAACAGCGCGTGGAGCTGAAAAACCTGACGGTCAACGTCAAGTGCACGGGCAATGCCATCCCCGACGAGCAGCTCACCATCCGCCTGACCCCCCGCAAAAAAGCCCCCATGCCCGGCGATGCCGCCGCACTGGAAGCGTTCGTCAACACGGCGGACTGCACCCGTTCCAACGGTTATATGACCACCGCCACATTCCCGGAGACATTCGTCTTCACGGCCCCCGGTACCTATGAGTACGAGGTGGCCCAGCGGAAAGGCGGCTCCCTCAACGGCACTTACGACACCCGCACCATGGTGCTCCGTGTCACCGTGAGCTGGAGCGGCGACACGCTGGTGGCCGTGGCCAAGGTCTATGAGGCCGACCAGTCCTCCAATGACAAGGAAGACAGCATCCTGTTCAACAACACGTTCAACAACTCCGCCCCGGACGACCCGTACGATCCGCCGTACAATCCGCCGTATATCCCGGATATCCCCTACACCCCGGACCCGAAGCCCACGCCTGTGGTGCCTACCCCGGAGACCCCGGTGAACCCGCCGGTCCTGGACGCGCGGCCGGATACCACCCCCACGGTGCCCGCGGTGCCCGTCGCGGAAACGCCCGTCAATCCTCCGGTGGCTGACGCGCGTGCCCCCAAGCTGATCCAGACCGGACAGCTCAACTGGCCCGTGCCGGTGCTGGCAGGGCTGGGCACCCTGTTCCTGGCGGCTGGCGTGATCCTCCTCACCAAGAAGAAAGAGGATGACAATGCGTAAAGCATCCCCGGGCGTCCTCTGTGTCCTGCTGGGAGTCGTCTTGCTGCTGGCGGCGCTGGGCCTCTACGGCTACAACCGCTGGGAGGACGCCCAGGCCGGCGCGGAAGCCCAGACCGTCGTACAGGATCTACAGGAAAAAGTCGTTGAACAAACGCAGAGCGCGGCCTCGGCTCCCGCCATCGACTACAGCTCCCTTGACCCGGAGCTGCCCGTGGTGGAGCTGGACGGCTACGAATATGTGGGCACTGTCTCCATCCCCGCCATTGGCATCGATCTGCCGGTGATGAGCGAGTGGAGCTACCCCAAACTCAAAATTTCCCCCTGCCGCCAGTTCGGCTCCTCCCGCACCGATGATCTCGTCATCGCGGCGCACAACTACGAGTCGCATTTCGGCAAGATCGGCACCCTCGCCCTGGGCGATGAGGTCCGTTTCACCGACATGGACGGCATCGAGAACCACTACACGGTTTCTGCCATTGAAGTCCACGACCCCACCGATGTGGAGGCCGTGGAGCACAGCGGCCACGATCTGGTGCTGTACACCTGCACCTATGGTGGCAAGACCCGCATCGTTGTCTTCTGTGACAGAAGCGATTGAAGACATTCCCGGATTCCATTCCCGCACCCCCGCACCGGAGACGCCCGGTGTGGGGGATTTGTTTTTGTGGGGACGAAACCTCTCCGACATCTTCGCTTCGCTCGATGCCACCTCCCCTAGTAGGGGAGGCT
>ERZ773104.4756-NODE-4756-length-10917-cov-5.250690_pt1 | contig 10917 bp, 10 predicted proteins | sample MGYA00511920_ERZ773104 | MGnify/ENA primary metagenome ERZ773104 (study PRJEB29015, sample SAMEA2737857) | human gut metagenome | biome: human gut; feature: human-associated habitat; material: faeces | place: China | collected 2012 ...
ATAAAAACCGCTGGTGGAAATGTTGGGAATGGCATTTTTGCTGGCGGTTTTTTGTATAGTATGAAATGGTTAACAGTTTAAAATAAGGTAATACGGAATTGTGGCAATATAAAAATTATCAGATAATTCTTTCTTTTTAGACAAATGTAATGTATAATGACATTATCATTAAAAAGTTCGTGAATATGGGGGAATATATGGTCGGAAGATTAGAATTAACTTTAGATAGTAAAGAGATAGATTATAAGAATTCATCAAATTTACAAGGTGTAATAATGGAAAATATAGATAATGAGTATGCAGATATTTTACATACGCAGGGATATAATCCATATAGTCAGTATGTATATACAAAGGATAATAAGGTTATCTGGTGTATTAATACATTGGACGAAAAAGCATACGATAAGATAATACAGAGGTTATTAGATGATAAATTTAATGAATTTACAATTAAAAATAGAGAAACACCTATTAAAATAACAGAAAAAAGAATACAGAAAAAAAGTAAAAATTTGTTTCTTGAAGAGTTTTATAATGTGAAAGGTGATAAGTATTATAATATACAATTTATAACGCCAACTTCATTTAAAAGCAATGGCAGATATATGATATTTCCCGATTTGAGACTTATGTATAAAAGTCTTATGAAAAAATATAGTGCGTCATCTACAGATATGGATATGTATGATGAGGATACACTGGAGCAGCTTATTGAAAGTAGTGAAATAACCAGATATAGATTGCAAAGTACAGTGTTTCCATTAGAGGGAGTAGTGATACCTTCTTATAAGGGTAGTTTATCTATAAGACTTCATGGAAATGATACAATATCAAGATATGCCAGATTATTATTTTCATTTGGAGAATATTCGGGAATTGGCATAAAATCTTCGATTGGTATGGGAGCATTGAAACTATTAAATGATTTAAAGTAGAGGGGGATTATAATGAACGAAAAAGAAACAAAATTAATTATTGCAGCTATATTGCACGATATTGGCAAAGTAATATATAGAGAAGGTAATGATGTCAGAAAGCATAGTATTAGTGGATATGATTATTTAAAGGAAACAGGAATAACAGATAAAGAAATTCTTGATGCAGTAAAATATCATCATGCACAAAGCTTAAGAAATGCAGATATTGAAGATAATTCATTATCCTACATAGTCTATATGGCTGATAATATAGCATCTGCAACAGATAGAAGAGAAAGAATGGAAGAAGAAAAAGGATTTGAGATATCAGCACCACTTGAGAGTGTTTTTAATATACTTAACCATAACGATGGACATATGTATTATAAGCCTTCATTTCTTAATCCTGAGGATGATATTAATTATCCTTCTAATACTAAAACAATGTTTGATAGGCATTATTATAATAAAATAAAAGCTAATATAACCAATAATCTTAAAGAAATGAATTATAATAAAGATTATATTAATTCACTAATAGAAGTTATGGAAGCTAACTTATCGTATGTGCCTTCATCGACATCAAAAAATGAAATTGCTGATATATCGCTTTTTGACCACGTTAAGCTAACAGCGGCTATTGCATCGTGCATATATCAATATTTGACAGCTAATAATATTGATAACTATAAACAGGAATTATTTATTGATGGAAAGTCTTTTTATGAAAAGAATGTATTTATGCTCTATTCGATGGATATATCTGGAATTCAGAAGTTTATCTATACTATACATTCAGAAAATGCTATGAAAATATTAAGGTCCAAGTCGTTTTATCTTGAGATAATGATGGAACATATTATTGACTGTTTGTTAGACAGATTACATCTTTCAAGAGCTAATTTAATATATTCAGGTGGTGGACACTGCTATATTTTAATTCCTAATACTGAAGAAGTAAGAACAATTGTAGAAAAATATAATTTTGAAATAAATCAATGGTTTTTAGATAATTATAAAGTTTCATTATACATATCTAGTGGATATAGCGAATGTAGCAGTAATTCCTTGAAAAATACCCCAGAAGGCAGTTACGCAGAAATATTTAAAAATATTAGTAAAAAAATATCAGAACAAAAGGCTTCAAGATATACAGCAGAACAGATAATTAATCTAAATAAAATACGTGAAAAAGATTATTCAAGAGAATGTAGAATATGTAAAAATGTCAGTAAAGTAGATGATGATGGATTATGTCCTACTTGTTCAGCACTAAAACTGCTGTCATCTAAAATACTTGATGAAAAATATGCATTTTTTACAGTTGTATCAGAAAAAGAACCAGGGGCATTAAAATTACCATTGGATTATTATCTTATAGCAGAAGATGAAAAAAATCTTACGGAACGTTTATTAAATAACGATAAGACATTTGTAAGAACTTATGGAAAGAATAAGATGTATACAGGCAAAAGAGTGTCTAATAAGTTATGGGTTGGTAATTATCACTCAGATTGTAATACATTTGAAGATATGGCGGACTGTTCAAAGGGAATAAAGAGAATAGGTGTGTTAAGAGCCGATGTAGATAATTTGGGAATAGCTTTCGTATCAGGATTTAATAATGAGGCAAATAACAACAGATATGTAACATTATCAAGAACTGCTACGTTATCAAGACAGCTATCATTATTTTTTAAGTTGTATATTAACAGTATACTAAGAGAGGGTGAATATACAATAGAAGATAATTCAGAAGGCAAAAAAACAATAATAAGAAATGCTGTGATATGTTATTCGGGTGGTGATGATTTGTTTATTGTTGGTGCTTGGAATGAGATTATTGAATTGGCAATAGATATCCAGAAAAAATTTGCTTTATATACAGAAGGGACATTAACATTATCGGCAGGAATAGGAATATACAGACATAATTATCCAATAAGTGTAATAGCGGAAGAAGTGGCTGATATGGAGTCTATGTCCAAGAGTAAAGCCGGAAAAGCAGCTGTAACATTATTTGAAGATGGTGTTAAGCATAAAGAATTAGGACAAGATGGATATTATATGAATATAAGCGATGGCACATTTGGATGGAATGAGCTGGTAGACGAAGTAATAGCAGAAAAATATAACTGTATCAGAGAATTTTTTGACGATGCTGGAGAAAGGGGAATTAATTTCTTATATAATCTGCTTGAATTAATTAGAAATCAGGATGATAGAATTAACTTTGCAAGAATAGTCTACATATTATCAAGATTAGAGCCGGATAAAGAGGCAGAAAAAGAAGAAAAAGAACATTATAGCCGATTTTCACAAAATATATATAAATGGGTAAAAGATGGTGATAAGGATATCAGACAGTTAAAGGTTGCAATGAATATGTATTCATATATGAGAAGAGATAAATATAATACAGAGGAAAGTGGAGGTAGTGATGATGCAGATTAATGAAAAGAACTATGTTGATAAGGCTGAAGCAGCTATAACCAGATTGAGTAAGATGGTTAACAGACAGGGAAAAGTAATACCGATGGTAACAACATCTAAAATAAGAAATCTTTTAGCAATGGCAGCAGATATTTATAATCAGGCATTGGATTGCAAAGAAGATGTATTACCAGATGAATTAATCTCAAGAATTGATTATCTAAGGGTTAGATTTATGTATGAGGCAGGACGTGAACAGGGAGTTAAGAGTTTAATAGAAGAGGCTGATTTGCTGGATATAATGAAAGAAATTAAAGGAAATAAGAATAACTATATTTTATTTTATCATTATATGGAAGCATTAGTTGCTTTTAAAAGATATATGAACAAAAATGATGACTAAACAGGAGGGGTAATTATGTATTCAAAAATTCAGATAACAGGTATATTAGAGGTTGTTACAGGTATGCATATCGGTGGTTCTTCAGCATTTTCAGCAATAGGAGCAGTAGATGCCCCGGTTATAAAAGATATAAGAACTAACAGACCTATGATTCCGGGAAGTTCATTAAAGGGAAAGATGAGAACGTTGCTTGCTAAGAGATACAATGAAATAATTCAAGCTAATCCTAATAATGATGATGAACGTATAACAAGAGTATTTGGTTCTGCTAAAAAAGATGATAAGGGAAAAGTTAAACCAAGTAAGATATTAATATCAGATATGTTTGTAGTAAATGAGGACGAAATAAGAAATCGTGGCATACAGAATTTAACAGAGGTTAAGTTTGAAAATTCAATAAACAGGGCAACAGCAGTAGCTAATCCAAGACAGATTGAAAGAGCGGTGAAGGGATTACAGTTTGGAGTTGATATAATATATGAAGTTGAGGCAGGAAAAGAAGGCGAGATTGAAGAAGATATCGAGGTAATAGCAGAGGCTATGAGAATGTTACAATATGATTATCTTGGCGGAAGTGGTTCAAGAGGATATGGAAAAGTTAAATTCTACAATCTTAAGGCAGATAATGTAATAGGTGATGTTGATGAAAATATTAAGAAACAGATAAATGAGCTTTTAAGTGAGATTTAGAATGGAGAATACTATGAAATATATTGCTTATAAGTTGAAGTTCTCTACGGGAGTTCATTTTGGTAATGGTTCTCTTGATAACACTGAATATACATTTTGTGCAGATACATTATTTTCTGCATTATGTATAGAAGCTGTTAAGCATAGTGAAGATAAGCTTAGCAGATTAGTCAGTTACGTTAAAGCAGGGAAAATTGTATTTTCGGATGCAATGCCATATATGGATGATATATATTATGTACCTAAGCCTATGTGTAATATTAAACATTCAGATGAAGAAAGTGGAGAATCTTCAAAAAAGAAATTATATAAAAAAACGATGTATATACCATATGATTATATACAGGATTATATTAATGGAGAATTGCCAGAAGACATTATAAGGGAATTCGATGAATTTGGAAAGAAGAATATAAAGGTTTCAGCTGCTATTAATAATAATGATGAAACAGTCCCTTACAGAGTTGGAGAATATTATTATAACGAAGGAAATGGATTATATATAATAGTTGGTTATGATAATGATGAAGAACTTAAAGAAGTTGAGGAACTCATAATATCATTAGGTTATAGTGGTATTGGAGGAAAGAGAAGCAGTGGCTTAGGAAGATTTGATATTCAGATAGCTGACGATGCTGATGAATTGTTAAATATGATAACAGAAAAGAGCAGGTTATATATGACATTGTCGGTCAGTCTGCCTAAGGAATGTGAAATGACTAATTCATTGAGTGAAGCTAAATATAGTATTATAAAAAGAAGTGGCTTTATATCTTCACAGGTGTTCGATGATAGAAGAAAAAAAGACCTATATGTTATTGAGGCTGGAGCCTGTGTTAAGAATAAATATGAGGGTGATATATATGATGTAGCAGATGGAGGAGTACATCCTGTTTATCGATATGCTAAGCCTTTATTTATGGGGGTGAATATATGATAGAACCATACAGACAATACCAGATTACATTAGAAACAGTAGGACCTGTCTTTATCGGAAGTGGTAATAAGTTAAGTAAAAAATCATACATATTCTCAGATAAAAACCATATTGAAATGGTTGATTTAGAAAAAATGTATCAGTTCTTAAAGAATAAAGGTCTTGAATCGAAGTATGAACAATACCTAATGAGCAGAGATACAATGAAATTGGGAGATTGGCTTAAACGAAACAGGATAGATATACCGGATATCAGAAAATGTATAAAATATGAGATTGAATGTGGGGATGTTATTGGAGTTGAAAGCAGGGATATGGAAATTCAAGAACACATAAAAGATCCATATGGTATGCCATATATTCCAGGCAGTTCAATAAAAGGAATGTTAAGAACTATATTACTTATATATGATATATTAGAAAATTCACAAAAATATCAGAAAGCAAAAAATAATCTCAGTTATGATATAGGCAAGCAGCAAAGAAGAACCATATACCTGAGTAAAAATATGAAGGAAATTGAAACAATAAGTTTTAATAAATTAAATAGGGATGAAAAGAAAGTAGGCAATGCTGTTAATGATATAATGGCAGGTGTAATCGTCAGTGATAGTGCTTCAATAGATATAAAAGACTTGGTATTATGTAAGAAAATAGAAAGACATCCAGATGGCAGGGAACATTCAATTAATATAATGAGAGAATGTATTAAACCGGGTACACAGATTAATTTTACGTTGACAGTAGACGAGTCTATTTGTAATATTGATGAACAAATAATATATGAAGCTATAAAGAAGTATACAGAGTGTTATAACGATTGTTTTATAGCATCATTTAAAGGAGCAGAATATTTACAGGATGATTATGTAATATTAGGTGGAGGAAGTGGATTTGCATCTAAAACAATAGAGTATTCTATGTATGGTAAAAAAGACGGAGTAAAATGTATCAGAGATATATTACTTAACACCGTAAAGAGAGAAAAGAATGGCAATCACAAAAATTATAAAGATGCTGCATTAGGAGTATCTCCGCATATAATAAAATATACAAGCTGCTATGGAAAGCAAATGCAGATGGGAGTATGTAAAATGATAATTAAATAATCCTTAGAAGAAATTCAATTATAAAATTGTATTTTACGCCGCATTGGTTATTTACTGGACAAATTGGTAATTATAGATTACTTTTGGTATTAAAATTATAAAAATATTTTTTGCCACGCAAAGTGAATAATCGATGCGCATAAATACTGGATTTGCAGAGGCGGGATTAGAAGATAGAGAACCCCAGTAGGGGACGGAAACTCCTTGTAACATCTGGCATCAATCTGTATTCTTTCCAATTAGAAGATAGAGAACCCCAGTAGGGGACGGAAACTTTTACTGTTTTATTCATAATAATATATCGGTTTTATTAGAAGATAGAGAACCCCAGTAGGGGACGGAAACCCTGGAGGAAATAAAGAAAGCTATAGTAGAAGAAGGATTAGAAGATAGAGAACCCCAGTAGGGGACGGAAACTATCTATTTCTTTTAATCTGTCATTGCTTTCTATAAAATTAGAAGATAGAGAACCCCAGTAGGGGACGGAAACGCTCAACAGCCTTGTTTAATAATTCGATTGTTTTCATATTAGAAGATAGAGAACCCCAGTAGGGGACGGAAACTTTTTGACTTTGAACCGATACCGCACTCATTCATTAAATTAGAAGATAGAGAACCCCAGTAGGGGACGGAAACAATCGGTTGTACTTTCAAGTACATATTTATTATATTAGAAGATAGAGAACCCCAGTAGGGGACGGAAACTCTGTGTCTATACGTTCCATAACATTCACCTGCACCATTAGAAGATAGAGAACCCCAGTAGGGGACGGAAACTTTTTTGTGTGATATTATTTGTAGAATGAATAGTATTAGAAGATAGAGAACCCCAGTAGGGGACGGAAACTCAATAATAGATATCTCTTTTACTTTTCCCCATAAAATTAGAAGATAGAGAACCCCAGTAGGGGACGGAAACAAAAGCGTTTCTATATCGTTCATTATCAGAAATTAACTAATTAGAAGATAGAGAACCCCAGTAGGGGACGGAAACTCGCACTCTACCAGTACCCATACAGCCTTTCTTTTATTATTAGAAGATAGAGAACCCCAGTAGGGGACGGAAACCCTCGTCAAATTGGTCCATAACTTCTTCGGTTTTTTCATTAGAAGATAGATAACCCCAGTAGGGGACGGAAACTTAGTATCTTTTCTTTCTTTTTCTGTCATTTCTTCCATCATTAGAAGATAGAGAACCCCAGTAGGGGACGGAAACTTTTACATCAACTGCATTATCATTTTCAAGTAGTTGTATTAGAAGATAGAGAACCCCAGTAGGGGACGGAAACGGATTGTCGCAAGTTGCTTCCCCGTGTACATTACCTATTAGAAGATAGAGAACCCCAGTAGGGGACGGAAACCTATTGATGATAATGCTATAGTTGCCCTTGCTAAAATATTAGAAGATAGAGAACCCCAGTAGGGGACGGAAACTCTTTCCTTTCTTCTGCATTAGTTCTTATTGTTGCGAATTAGAAGATAGAGAACCCCAGAAGGGGACGGAAACTTTCTCCGTTTTGTTCAATGTTTTGAACTGTTTGTATTAGAAGATAGAGAACCCCAGTAGGGGACGGAAACTTATTGCCAAAATGGTCTTTATTCTTATAAGTCAATATTAGAAGATAGAGAACCCCAGAAGGGGACAAAATACTATATTAGAGAGAAAGAGAGGTAGGCGTTATGAGTTATTTATATGTTAATGAAGATGGTGTTGTAGTTAGTATTGAAGGAAATAGATGTATCGCTAAGTATAAAGATGGAATGATAAAATATATGCCAATAGAGGCACTAGAAGGAATTGTAATAATGGGACGTTCCCAGTTGACAACTTATTGTATGGAACAATGTTTGGAAAGGGGAATAAATGTTTCGTTTTTTTCAAAGGGTGGAAGATATTTTGGAAGATTACATTCTACAGGACATGTAAAGACAGACAGGCAAAGACGTCAGTGTGAATTGTATGACTCACAATTTGCAATAGATTTATCAAAAAGGATAATATCAGCAAAATTAAAAAATCAGGAAGTTGTATTAAGAAGATATGAAAGAAGTAAAAATATTAATTTAAAAGATATACATAATATGATGTCAATATGTAGAAATAAAATTGAAACTTGTAATAGTATATATGAGATAATGGGATATGAAGGACAAGGAGCAAAATATTATTTTGATGGATTATCAAAGTGTGTAAAAGAGGATTTTGTATTTCAAGGTAGAAGTAGGCGTCCACCATTAGATGAGTTTAATTCTATGATAGGTTTAGGATATTCTGTATTAATGAATGAAATATATGGAAAAATAGAGGCAAAGGGATTAAATCCATATTTTGGATTTATGCATAGGGATGCAGAAAAACATCCAACTCTTGCAAGTGATTTAATGGAAGAATGGAGAGCTGTAATAGTTGATGCTACAGTAATGAGTATAATAAATGGCAACGAAATAACAAAAGAGGAATTTACTCATAACGTAGATGAACCAGGCTGTTATTTGAACAGAAAAGGTGTTGGAATTTTAATTAAAAAGTTGGAAAAGAAATTTCAAACAGATGTAAAATATCTTAGTTATATAGATTATACTGTGGATTTTCGCCACGCTATGCTGCTTCAGGTTAATCAGTTAGTTAAAGCAATGGAAAGTGAAGACGCATCGTTATACTATCCAATACAGATAAGATGATAGGAAAAGGTGATTTTTATGGATGAAGATTATTATTTTAGAATTGATGATGAATTGTCAGAAGATAGGGTGTTTGTGTTAATTATTTATGATATAATTAGCAATAAAAGTAGAAATAAATTTTCTAAGCTATTATTAGGATATGGTTTTAGAATTCAGAAATCAGCATTTGAAGCTGTTATTTCTAAAGATAAATTAATAAAATTATTAGCAGAAATTCCAAGGTATATTAATGAAAATGAAGACAGTGTAAGGCTGTATCAGATAAAAGGAAAAGGTAATGTTACAACTTGGGGTAAAAATGAAAATTATGATGTAGACGAAGTAATAATATTATAGGAGAAATAGTGAATTATGAGTAGAGTATTATTTTCGCCAATAGGTGGAACAGATCCGATAAGATATTTATATGATGGTTCTATGTTACATATATGCAGGCATTACCAACCTGATAAAGTTATATTGTATTTATCCAGTGAGATGGTAGAAAAGCATAGAGAAGATAATAGATATGTAAGGACTTTGAATATGCTGGGAGATTCTATAGGTCATACTTTTGATATCAAGGTTATTGAGAATGAAGAATTAATTGATGTTCAAAAATATGATGTTTATTATGAAATATTCAGGCAGGAGATAAAGAATATAAGCGATAATTTATCATCTGGTGATGAATTGATTGTGAATATGGCATCAGGAACACCTGCAATGAAGAGTGCGCTGCTTATATTAGCTACATTATCAGAATACAAGTTTATACCAATTCAGGTAAACTCGCCGCAGAAGAAAATGAATTCGGAGATAGAAGACAGAAATAATTATGATGTAGAGCTTAATTGGGAATTAAATCAGGATAATTTACCAGATAGCGAAAATAGGTGTGAAGAAGTTAAATGTATGAATTTAATTAAACTTTTAAAGATTGATTTGATTAAAAAATTTATACGAAAATATGATTATAGTGCAGCATTTGAGCTGGGTAAAGAGCTTAAGGATGATATTAGTGTAGATGCATATAATATGCTTGAAATAGCTAATAACAGATTAAAATTAAACTATAAAGAAATATCAAAAATTACATCAAACAATAAATATGATATATATCCAATAAAAGACGCTGGAAATATGAAGCTTTTTGAGTATGCCTGCGTGTTAGAAATTAAATTAAAGAAAGAAGAATATTCTGATTTTATAAGAGGAATAACACCATTAATTGTTGATATATTTGAACAGATATTAAAAACAAAAATGAATATAAATGTTGAATTATTATGTGATATCCGTAATGGTGTAAAAATATGGAATATAGGTAAGTTAAAGAATAATGATATTTTTGATATATTAAATAATTCATATATAAAAAAAGGCGGGATAAAGGAAGGCCCGGTATATTCACACGCACTTGCACATATAATCAGGGCAAAAAGTAATGATAATATACTAAAAAGTAAGGTTGACGAAATAGTTAATGTAGAACAAAATATTCGAAATTTAGCAGCACACCAGATTGTTTCAGTTACAGATAAATGGTTTGTTGACAAGTCTGGAAAATCGCCTGAGGAAATTATGAATATTATAAGATATTTACTTGTTCAGGCTGGAGTTGGAGTAAAGAAAGAAGATTGGGATACATATGATGTTATGAATGATAAGATTGTTAGATATTTAGAATGATTCTAATGCATTGTTTTATAATAAAGATAGCCTTTAAAAATTACCCAATATCATATATAATGTTATTTA
>ERZ773104.4764-NODE-4764-length-10903-cov-5.914546_pt1 | contig 10903 bp, 9 predicted proteins | sample MGYA00511920_ERZ773104 | MGnify/ENA primary metagenome ERZ773104 (study PRJEB29015, sample SAMEA2737857) | human gut metagenome | biome: human gut; feature: human-associated habitat; material: faeces | place: China | collected 2012 ...
ATTATTGTTGAGCTCTGTAATTGATTGTAACTTCCTATCCCGATTACTCGGGGTTTCGAGCAACTAAATAAGAGAATGAAATAACCCTCCCGGACATCATGGTCAGGAGGGTTTTGTGTGTTTATGAAATTATGCATCAGCATCGATACTAACACCGGATTTTAGTTCAACGGTGATGTGGTCACCCTAGATGGTGATTTGTTTGATCCAGCGATTCGTCAAATTCGGTGAGGTGGGTAGTCTGCTGTGCAATATAATCCTGCAGGTCATTGATTCGTGTTATCTGCTCGTCTCTTGCGGTAGTGTCGATGGTGGTTTGCTGGCGCAGTTCTCGAAACCTGAATATTTCATCGGCAATCTCGTCATAGGAGAATACTGATTTGATAGTTAAAAATTATTTTTTGACGTAGAGTTATTGTTTGGCGAAAGCAGAAAAATAAATTGTGAAGAGTCTATATGAATAAATATAGGGCTAACTTGAAAAAGTAAATTCCAGTGCAGGGGTAAATTCCACCTCACCTTAAAATTACTTGATTTTTTAGAATTTCAGAGAGCTAAATATCTATAAAACTGCTATAATAAAAGTGACTTTTCACAAAACATCTCAATTTCAGACATGGCAAACAAGCCTCTGGATATTATGTGTGTTGGACTAAATTCCACAGGCTGCGTTCAAAAAATGTGAATTGTTAAGTTCTGGTCTGACAGCAGTTTTTTTGTGTTAAGTTAGTTATTAAATTGTATCAGCTTAGGCGTCAGATTAACCTCATCGGGTGGAACCGGCCTAAGCTGAAGTGCTTTTAAGATGTCTATACCATAGTTTTCAAGAGCTGTATCGTATGGCGTTCGACCACCAAGGATTTCTCTTGGAGTTGAATTTATATGATTTACAATAGTTCTTAAATCCCACTGTGTGATGTATTCAAAGCTGCTCTTTTTAGGAAGGATCATCCGAAGCATAGTGTGTGCCTGTTCAATACCGCCTTTTTGACCGCTGCGCATAGGGTCGCAGTAGTAGATATTTGACCGCATAATGCCATTAATGCCGTTTTCAAGAGATTCTGGATCTCCAAACTCAGAGCCACGATCTGTAAGAACTGTGTTGAATAAAGTAAAAAAATCCTTCGTGCCAAGCTGGTGTTCTAACTTGTTAAAAACAAGTTTAACGGCTCCTTTGGTACATCTGTTCATAACAAATGCAAGAAACAATTTTTCGCGAGTTAAGAAAAATGTCAGGATGACGCGTTTTGAATCCTGCGATGAGTGGACCGTATCCATTTCGGCGAAGTGATCAAGTTCAAGCGACTGAAAATCAGAAAACATACGTCCTATAAAAACGGATCTGTCCTTGATCTGGGTTTTGTGTACCTTGCGGGGCTTAAATTTTACCTGACGTTTCAGATCAATATTTCTTGCAGAAAGGATACCTTTATCCAAATAGGAATACAGGGTCCTGACCGACATGTCTAGTTCCGGGTGATTTGTTATGATCTGATACGGAGACTGTCCTTGGAAGATCAGCGGTGTAATGACCATATCTTTCTGATGCAGTTCGTGTCTGGTCATGTTTATACCGGCTCTGGATTGCGAGAGACGTTCTTTGTATTTGCGATCAGCAAAAATAGGATCATAGCGGTATTTGTGGGCAATTGTGCAGTGATTGATTGCTTTTGGACATCCGTTGCACACATAAGGTGCTTTATCGAGTCGTCGGCAGCGTTCTTTAACAAAGTCCGGGCATGTCTGATTGCAGGTCGGACAAGAGGTGCATTTGACGCCACAGAGAATGATCTTGCCACATACATTGACTTTTCTACAATGATATCTGTGGATGCAAAAATTATGTGCATTGTTAAAACTACCTTTGTGATACCAGTCGCTGATCCTGTGCAGCCTGATTTCTTTTGAGATCGTTGTTGGATCTTTGCAAAGATATCTGGCAATGCTCTTAAAAGAACAGCCCGAGTTTAAGGATTTTTCAATGTACTTGCGATCTTCAAGGGTAAGGTGTTTTTGATTACCAGGAATGTATTTACTCATGATAGTTCTCCTCCTACTGCTGTCAGAGCACGACTATGAGCATAACACAATAATGTGAAAGATTAAATGCCACTTGTGCATAAGAGAATTCCACTGCATAAGGGGAGGGTGGAATTAAACATTTCAATTTTTAAAATTGTTATGGAAGATATATTTTTATTGAAAAAAAGTGCCAGTGTCGATATAATGATAGTGAGAATGGAATCGGTTATGTAATAATAAGGGAGAGGGTGATTTTTGTTTTGGATATTCCTGCTAAAAAAATAGATGTGTCAGTTGGTATGAAATTTGGATGTCTGCAAATTCTTGATGAAGGAACGGAATATTTGCAGGTTATGGATGAAAGAATTTCTAACATAAAAGAAGAAAAGGTAGAGTTTGTTAAGTCGGTGGAAGAAGGTAAGTATAAGCGTCAAGATTGGTACAGGGAGAATGGTAGTGAAAAAGTAATAACCCATGCATATATATACAAGCCCATTAATTTTGAAGCTGACGGGGATTTTGTTGCAGTTTCAGAGTTTGATGAGGCTATTGCGAAGCTACTTAGAGATAAGGAAATAACGCATTACAAATGCAAATGTAGAAAATGTGGAAAAATACGATACTATTCTGAAGAAACATTGCGGACCGAACCAAAGTTTTGTTATAAACCTTTGTACTGCTCTTCAAAGTTCACTTATTCTACAAGGTCCTATAATGCAAATTATAATAAAAGAAAAAAGTACGAAAAGAATGAATCTGTATGTTTAGTCGATGATAGAGATACTGTTATTCCAGCAGAGGAGTATTGCAATGCTTGGAATGATATGCGAAAGAAAGATTTGGTTAAGAAGGCAGAAAAGGATGCGCAGATTATAACTGCAATTCCAAGACGATATGCCAATAACTACGATATTGATTATGTGGGGTTAAAATATGAATCTCTTGAAGTGCTTGAGTGTGTGGATGATGCCTTGGAAAGTCCACCGATTCCGTATTATACACAGAGACATCAAAAGAAATATAGGGACATTATTGTATATAAGCAATATCGTTGTAAATGTTATCTGTGTGGAAATGAGAAGTTGGTAACTTGTGATCAGTTTGGTATTTATCCTCCAACTAAATATGGTTATAGAGCTTACGATGGATATTGGAGTAAAGTTTCATGTAATTGTCATCCTATATCTTCATTTCAATGGATTGTAAATGATATTCTCATAAAGAATGGAATTAATTACAAAGTTGAAGTAGAGGCTGAGGGTGTATATGGCATAGACAACGAAACGCCGCTTCGATTTGATTTTGGCGTTTACAAGAAAGAGAGGCTGGTTGCATTAATTGAATGTCAGGGCGAGCAGCACTTTATGCCAGTAGTTAAATTTGGTGGAGAGCGTAGATTTGCCATTCAGCAAAGGAATGATGAAGAGAAAAGGAAATATGCAAAGGACAAAAATATAAAGTTGATTGAGATTTCATATAAGAAAAAGAAATATGAGATAGTAGAGGCTTTACTCAAGGAGCATCATATTATATAATGTTTCATTTTGTCGTTTTATATAGTGACAACATTGGGTGGAGAAAGATAACAACTAAATATTTTGAGTTAGCGGTCAACTTAAATTGTATTATTTATTAACATAAAATCATATCGCATATAGAACTAATTAAGAGTTTTGTGATGTGATTATGCATATTAAATCAGTGAAGTAAGGAATATGATGCAAAGGGGGACTAATATGTATATATCTAAAGTTGTAATTAAAAATTATAGAAATTACGAGGAGTTTTCCATAGAATTGAAGCCTTTTGTAACAGTAATTGGTGAAAATAATATTGGAAAAAGTAATTTGCTTGAGGCTATATCTCTTGTGTTATCACATGATTTTTCTGTGTATAAAAAAAGAAAACTTGAAATAGGAGATTTTAATTATCACTGCATTGATAAATTTAAAAATAGCATTATTGAAAGAGAAGATAGTGAAATTATTTTTCCAGAAGTGAGAGTTGATCTTTATTTCCTAGACCCTGACGAAGAACAGGAGGCAGTAATAAATGATTGCTGGTATGATTTTAACAAAAAGGAAGCTAGAATTAGTTATGTCTATAGTTTTAAAGGTCGTAAAAAAGATGAGCTATTAAAACAATATGATTTGATAATAGTGCAAAAACAATCTGAGGGAATAGACATTGATAAAATCAAAAATTATATTGATTTTCCTATAGAAGAATATGATTATGCTGTGGTATGTGGATGTGATGACAAACCAATGGATAACTATTGGTTAAAATTAATGAAAATGGAGTATCTAGATGCATTACGTGATGCTAAAATAGATTTAAATTCAAATAATAGCAATAAGTTGTTGTATCGAATCCTAAGAGATCGGGAAAATGATGATTATGTTGCTATAAAGAAAAAAATGGTTGAACTTGATGAAACAATCAAGTCTGATAAAATGGTATTGGACTCTCTAAGGAAGAACATAGGACATTACCTAAAAAAGTTATCTATGGAAACAGAAACGAGTTCTAATAAAATAAATTTTGAATTTAGTTCCTTGGAGTTAAGCGAAATATTAAAGAAAATAGGTATTCAATATGGAGATGAAGCGGTCAGTATAGAGCGTAATGGATTGGGAAGAAATAATTTATTATATATGGCAGTGGTTTTGGCTCATCTATATGAAAAACAGAGTAATTATTTTAGAATAATTGCCATTGAAGAACCAGAAGCACATTTATGCCCATTATTACAAAAACATTTGGCAAAAAATTTAGTTGATGAAAACAATAATAGAAGACAAATAATCATAACTACACATTCAACCCATATAGCTAGCTATTTGAATTTGGAGAACATAGTGGTTTTGTTCAAAAATAGAGACAAAGTTGAAAGTCACTATCTATTGGATGGGTTTGGAGATTCTGCAAAAGAAAAAAGAAGTATTAATTATTTAAAAAAATGGTTAAATGCAACAAATTCTTCAATGTTTTATACAAGAAATATTATTTTTGTGGAAGGAATAGCAGAACAAATTTTAATTCCAGTATTTTTTGAGTATAAATATGGAAAAACTATAGAAAAGGCTAATTGTCAAGTAATTAATGTTAATGGTGTTGCATTTGAACACTTTTTAAAAATAGTAAAAAATGGATATTTTGTAAAAACTGTGGTTATAACTGATAGCGATAGTGATAAAGCAACTAGCAATCGAGCAATAGATTTGAAAAGTACATATGATTCAGATCAAGTAAAAGTGTTTATGAGCGAGCAGACAACATTTGAAAAGGACATTTTTTCTTGTAATTCAGCAAAAAAGAAGAACAGAGAGTTTTTGGTAGACATTATAAAGAAAATAAGACCAAAAAAATGTAATGAAAGTTTTTGTGATAAACAGATAGAAAAATTAGATGTGGAAGTGATGTTTGAATGTATAGAAGATTTCAAATCAGATTTTGCGTTTGATCTATCAGATGCGTTGATTAATGAAATGAAAGAAAATACTAAAGTACGTAAATTTGTAATCCCTAATTACATATCAAATGCGCTTGATTTTATTGAAGGAGTTGATACAAAATGATAGTTACATTAGCTGGACCAGGGGCAGGTAAAACAACGGATTTAATAGAACAGATTGACACTGTTCTTTCAAAAGTGGACAATAATAGAGAGATTGCAGTGATTACATATACCAATGCGTCCGCTGATGATTTAAAAAAGAAGCTGATAAAAAATCAAAAACAATCACATAATTTATTTGTTGGCACGATTCATAGTTTCCTTTTTAGGTATTTTATTCTTCCTTTTGCGCAGACACTGGAATATAAGACAAGTTCGACCACTATTGTTGACCAATTGAGTGAGTTAGGGATTGAGTGGATTGATAAATGGGCAGAAAAGAAAATAGATTTTCCACGTTACGCTGTTAAGGCAATGAAACAATCAAAGAGAAACTATCAGATAGAAGCAGCTGCAAAGAAAGGAGTATATACATTCGATGGAATAATTAAGATTGCAAAAGAGCTTAGCAAAGATAAAAAGATTTGTAAAGCAATATCCAACAGATTGCAGTATCTTTTTATAGATGAATATCAAGATATTGATAAGTATGGGCATGACATAGTACTACAATTATATAAGCAAAAGAAAACAATGATATCGATTGTAGGAGATCCTGATCAAAGTATTTATAGATTTAGATATGGTAATTCTCAAATAGGGGAACGGGCTCCAAAGAAGGGGAGACAACCTTTAAATGAGTTTGTAGAAATTTGTAAAAACAATACAGAAGATGAACTGAGAGAACTTACAAAAAACCACAGATCATCCAAAGAAATAGTTGCATTTAACAATAGATATAGTACTTTAACTGATCAGATACCAGAGAATGGTAGTGTATGTCCTGTTCAAATATTTAACAGTACAAATATGGAATATATTATTGATAAGTTGTATGATATAGTAGAACAATATAAATGTAAAAATTTTTTGATATTAGCAGAAGATAATACTACTGTTTCGAAGCTTGAAAGTATAAAAAAATTAAATATAGATGACAGTTTTCCTTATGATTTAGATCATATTATTGATGGTTTTATTGCAGAAACAAGTTTATCCAAAAAGCAATTCTTAGACAAGTATGGAGTTGATAGATTTCAATTGAGAAGGATTGCCGTTGCTACAAGAAATGCATTGCAAAAAAAGATAATAAAAAATAATGAAGTGGTGTTATTTTTTAAAAATAAATTTAAAAATTTATATTCTGTAAATATCAAACTTAGTGAGTCAAAGACAAAGGATGATAAGGGAAAAGAATTAAAGTATGGTTATAAATCAAAATTTGACATTATTGAGCAGTCAAATGAGGTTAAAAGTAGATGCACAACAATCCATAAAGCGAAAGGATTAGAGGCAGATGCAGTTCTTGTTGTTGCTAAGACGGAAAAACAAATGTTAAAATGGCTTAACATGACTAGAGCTAATATGGAGTCCGACACAGATGAAATGTACCGTTTAGGTTATGTAGCGTTCACAAGACCGAAAAGGGTATTGTTATTAGCTTGCATGGAAATAATGGATTTTAGTAAAATTAAATCGGCTGTACAAATACAAATAATTAAATAGAATAGAGAGGAATATCAATGTCAAAAACAATGATAGCAAAGAAAAAAGGATTGCAGGGCAGGATGAACTGGTAAGAGAGGTCAAAAAAAGTCATAAGATCAGTGGAGAAGAGATTGCCCGCAAAGAGATACCGGGACTGGAAAGGACCAGTATGACATGGATGAGGGACATGATCTACGGGAGGGGCGCATGAGTGCTCAGAAAAGGCTTAGTCCTCTTAAAGACAAAAAAGGCTGTAACCGGCATCTGTCAAGGACAGAGCCGAGACGGTGCAGAGCATCCTTGACAGGATGCCGGATTAACAGCCTAAAAGGCAGATAAGAGGACTAAGCCATAGTTTGCCAGTCGGAAGAAAGTGATGGAAACAAAAACGGAAATATGGTATGATGCAGGAAGTTGAAGTTCTTAAAACTATCCCGGAGCTGGTCTGCTCATATTTTCCCGAAGAACAGTTTACACTATCGTGGAACTGTGGCAGAATTGAATTTATCAATCAAATGGTTTATAATGTAACAGGTTAAGGTGCGTTTTAGACATGGAGGATTAAGGTGAAAACATCCGATATGATTAAAAAATTATGTAATAAAAAGAATATAAGCGTTTCGGAACTTGCAAGGCGGATAGGTCAGACTCCACAGAACTTTGGTAAGAAACTGAAACGAGATACAGTTACCCTTGAGGAGTTGAAACAGATAGCTGATGTGATGGAGGTTACCTTTGAGCAATCATTTATCTTCCCGGATGGAGAACAGATAAGAACGAGTAACGAATAGGCGGTGAGTAGCATGGATACTGTGGATTTGATTATTAAATCATCAACAGAATATTATAATGATTTGAAGGCTGATGAGAATGGTCGATATCGTTCTTGGGAACACTGCTATTCACATTTTATAAAAGCAAGAGAATCCAAAGAAGTTGATTATGATTATCTGAGTTTACAACTAGCTTTCTATTTAGCAAGTTGGGGAATGTATCGTGGCTCATCATTTTTGCTACAAAAGGATTATAAAGTACATATTCCAGTAGTAAAAGAACTGCTAAATGAAAAATATGATGTTTTAGCTGGAATGGACTGTATCGGTTTCAAAGACGATAGCAACCAAAAGTTACTGCAGGATATAAATTCGTTTTTAGAGTATAAATGTCAATATCAAAATGTACATTTTTGATCATTTAAGAATGTACAAGTTTGCTCATTCATCGTCCTGTATCATATATTCCCTTAAGCGGTACGATTTCCCAGTGATGTTTATGACATGTGCATGATGCAGGATCCGATCCAGAATTGCATTTGCAATGACCGGATCATAAAATACATCATCCCACGAATTAAAATTTATATTTGTTGTCAAAATGGTGCTTCGTTTTTCATATCTTAGATCTATCAGTTGGAAAAACAGTTTTGCATCATTTTTTTCAATTGGCAGATAACCCAGTTCATCAATGATCAACAGCTTATATTTAAAAAAGTGTCGCAGTCTGGCTTCCAGACGGTTTTCCAGTTTGGCTTTCTTAAGTTGCTGTATCAGATCATGGCACTTTATAAAGTAAGTGCTGTATCGTTTTTTTGCGGCTGCTATGCCGATTGAAGTAGCAAGATGTGTTTTCCCCACACCGCTCGAACCAAGAAAAACGATATTTTCTGCCGCCTCTAAAAAACGCAGTGTTTCAAAATCTCTGATTTCCTGTTCGTTAATTGATGATTGAAATTCAAAGTCAAAATCATTCAGTTCCTTGTGATGTGGAAATGCTCCTACTTTGACCATGGAACGTATCATGTTTGCTTCTTTAAAGTCGATCTCATGTGATGTCAGCTTCACAAGACCTTCCGTAAAAGATAGATTATTAGCCGTGATGAAATCCAGCACTTCATCAAGATGGAGAAGCATCTGTTTCATTTTCAGATACTCAAGGTTTTGTTTTAATTGTATATATGTACTATTCATTTTGAAATAATGCTCCTATCTGTTTTAAGTTTTCTCTGGCAACAGCGTTTATATCGCAGTTCCTGTTTTTTAAAGTGATTTCACTGATCGCTATATAATGCTGCTCCAGATAATTCAATTTTTTTGAACTTATCGCGTGCACAGCAACCAAAGTGGTGTTATAATACACATGCAAATGGTTATCATACACCTGTAAATTCAATGTTTTTCCGATGTATTCAGGTGGTACTGAATACTGATTGGAATGATATGTGATCATACTTGAAGTATTTACTTTGGATGTAATGGTAACAAGCTGGTAGGGCTTTCTTATTGTATCCTTGGGCAAGGGTAATAAGTGAGCCCTTTCTTTTTGCAGATACATGACCGGGATCCGCCCGGTTCCCGGATGTACCTGATGATTGATCCGTTCATTCAGTCGCTGAACCAGCTCATTCAGTTCCTGATAATCAAGCAGACCATTATACGCATAGATTTCATCTAAAAGCTTCATCGGAGCTTCTACTTTCGCTTTTGTTTGTGGACGCCCGGCAATACAGGGTTTTACTGCAAATCCGTAATCAGAAGCAAAGTGTTGGAAACGTCCATTTACTTTTCCTTTTGAGTACTCTGTCCGCGGTTCATCCATAACCGTTTTCATGTTATCTGTAAGCAGTTCCTCAGGTACTCCGCCAAAAGTTTCAAATGCATCATCAATAAACGAAAACAGGACATCCTGCGATCTGGTCAGTGATAAATGATATTTTCGAAACCTGGAAGCTGCCAGTATCAGGACAAAAATATTTACATTGATCATTTCACCGGATTTCAGAGTGAATTTGATGGATTCTTTCCAATCCAGCTGAGCCTGTTGTCCGAGAGGAGTTTCAAAACGCATCGTTGACTTATTGTGACTGAAATTTTTCTGCCTGCGGTCAAAATATTCCTGAAATTCCGGATGATGGCTAATATAACGCCGAAAACTTGATTGTGCACAATGAAGCTGATGGTTGTCTTTTAGAAACTGCCACAAAACACGTTTATAATAGAAAATCTGCTGATTTTCATCTGATAGAAGTTCCTTGATGATGTCGTAATAATCATCAATAGGAGATCCTTTGTGCCGGGTGGTTGGTTTTTTATAACCTTTTAAATATTTATCCACTGTACGCCGGTCTTTTCCCAACTCACGGGCAATCTGACTTTTATTTACTTTCAATGTACCGTCCTCCAGAAAAGGTTTTAGTTTTGCTAAATCTTCAAGGGTATTAATCTGAAGATCTGTATGTATTTTTTGTGTATATATCATAATGCGATCCCTCCAACGGGATCCATTATATCTGGAATTTGTACATTTTTATATGATCATTTATGTACATTTATATCTTAGCATTTATATTAGAGCAGTATTACGATAAAATCAGGCACAAAGTAAAAGAACAAGAACTGAAAAATCAGTTATCTTTTACACTCATCACGAAAATACTTATGGGAACACTTGGCTGTGTTCCAGCATATGATAGATATTTTATTGCAGGAATAAAGAATCAGAAGGTTGCCACTGGAAATTACAACATTAGGTCTATAATGCAGCTTGTCAACTTTTATGAGAAAAACGCTGACCGACTCGAACCTGTCAGAGAAAAGATGGAAGTTGAAGGTATGCCATACCCACAAATGAAAATGATAGATATGGGATTTTGGCAGGTTGGTTGGGAGTTGGATACAAATAAGGGGATACAGACAGCTCACTAGGAGGTAGAAACATGGAATATGGAAACTGCTAACAACAGAATAGAAATTAACAAAATCAACTCAGATATGATAT
>ERZ773104.4765-NODE-4765-length-10902-cov-37.259980_pt1 | contig 10902 bp, 11 predicted proteins | sample MGYA00511920_ERZ773104 | MGnify/ENA primary metagenome ERZ773104 (study PRJEB29015, sample SAMEA2737857) | human gut metagenome | biome: human gut; feature: human-associated habitat; material: faeces | place: China | collected 2012 ...
TGATCCTGCAGTTCCAGAAGCTGGGCACCACCAGCACCCAGATCATCCTTTCCACGCCGGTGAACCACGGCGAGCTGGATGCCCTTATGCTGTAACGCTGTTCATAAAATAGTTACGTTTGCGGTGCAATTCTGCCGGGGTGTTCTTTCGTATTATGGATAGCAGGCGCAAAACAGCACACAATAGCTTCAAAACCGCTGCGCCCGCTTTCACACGAAGATTTTCACACACGAAAGGATTTCACTTATGAAACGTATCATTGCTTCCCTGCTTGCCGGTCTGTGCCTGCTTGCTCTGGTGGGCTGCTCTGCCGGCAGCAAGGCCGACTCTGCCGCCCCGAAGGACTACTCCCAGATCATCCACGATGCCCGCACCGACGAGGACAACGAATACGATATGATCTTTACCAAAGGTGAGGACGGCAAATTCACCGCCATCGACGGCTACAGCGCCGAGTATGAGGCCGACCAGCTGAATGACGAGCTGAAAGACATCGTGTTCCCCCTGCTGGGCCTTGAGGACGGCAGCTACGAGAGCTTTGCCGCCTCTGTTTCCTCCATGATGGTGCGCAGCTACGCCGTTGCCATCGTAAAGCCAGCCGAGGGCAAGACCGATGCCGTGAAAGCCGCACTGGAAGCCTATGTGCAGAGTGAGCAGCAGTCCATGGAACACTACCTTGAGGATCAGTATCTGGTCGCCAAGGCGGCCACCGTCACCGTAGCTCCCACCGGTGAGGTGGTTCTGGTGTGCGCCGAGGATCACGACACCATTCTTTCCAACATCGAAAAAGCCCTTGCCGCATAATTTTTGCCCTGCCGAAGCCGCATCCTGCCGGGATGCGGTTTCTTTTTGTGTGCAGATATGCTATACTGTTCCCGTGAACTTGCACTGAAATACAGGAGTATTTATGTATAAAGCGACTATCGTGATCCCGAATATCAACGGCAAGGGCTGGCTGAAGGATTCTATCGAGTCGGTCTATGCCCAGACTGAACAGAACTTCCGGCTCATTGTGGTGGACAACGGTTCCACCGACGAAAGCCTTGAGCAGGCCCGCAGCTATTGCAGCCGTGAAAATTTCACCCTCATCGAAAACGGCACCAATACCGGCTTTTCCCATGCAGTGAATCAGGGCATTGCGCTGGCGGACAGTGAATATGTGGTGCTGTTCAACAACGATGCCTTTGCCGAACCCCAGTGGCTGGAAGAGCTGATCCGCACCGCTGAGACCGACCCGAAAATCTTTGCAGTGCAGAGCCTGATGATCCGACACTTTGACCGGGAGCTGGCCGACGACGCGGGCGATTATGTCACCTGGATGGGCTTTGCCTGCAAGACCGGCGATGGCCGCCGCGCAAGCCGCTATACCCGGCAAAAGCGCATCTTCTCGGCCTGCGGCGGTGCGGCGCTCTACCGCAAGAGCATTCTGGACGAGATCGGCAATTTTGACGAGAACTTCTTTGCCTACTTTGAGGATGTGGACCTGAGCTGGCGCGCCAACAATGCAGGCTATAAAAACCTGCTCTGCCCCACCGCCAAGTGCTACCACATCTGCGGTGCCAGCACCGGCGCGGTGAAGTACAACGCCTTCAAAAGCCAGCAGAGCGGCCGCAACAGCATCCTGCTGCCCCTCAAGAACGAACCGCTGCTGATGCTGATTTTAAACTTCATCCCGCTGGCCGTGGGCTACCTGCTCAAGTGCTACAAGTTCCACAAACAGGGCTTTGGCGAGGCATGGGACAAGGGGATGCACGAAGCCTTTGCCCTGCTGAAAAGCGGCAGGCTGGGCAAGCGGCCTTTCCGCCTGAAGGATCTGCCCAACTACATCCTGATGGAGCTGTGGATGATCTGGAACATGGTGCCGTACCTGTGGTACCGGCTGGTGATCGTAAAATTTGACCTCAAATAAAAAATACCGGATACGAAGCATCTGCCTTGTATCCGGTATTTTTGTTTTGTATTATGCCGCCGGGCTGGCTGTGCTTTCGTCCGCCTGTGCCTCGGTGCTGTCGGCGGGCTGTTCCTCCGCCTGTGTATCCACGCCCTCGTCTGTAGCTGTGCTGTCTGCCTCAGCCGAAGCAGAATCCGAACCGGCTGCTGCAAGAATGGCATCCTGCACATCGCTTTCTGCCATGGGTTCCGGCACATTCGCGGCCGGTGTGCTTTCCGTGCTCTCGGCCTTGGTCTCGCTCTCGGTCAGGCCGGTGAGATACCAACTGCCGCTCTGGCGCTCGAACAGATAATCCATGTACTTGGTGGGTGTATCCGAAGAAACATTGATGATGCTGTCGTCTGTGCTGGTGGTGGGGATATAGCCCACGGTCACATGCAGCTTGCCGCTGCGCTTGAACAGCTTGGTGACTACAGCGCGGTAATAGCCCACCGTGCCGGTGACCGGGATCTTATAGCACTGGGTGGCATCGTCAAACTCGATGGTCATATCCTCCATCTCAAAGCTGCGGTGGGTCAGCTTGAAGCCGGGACCAAGCAGCTTTGCAAGGTAGGCATCCACATCCAGCGAGGGCAGCAGCAGCTGTTCGGTGTCGGGGTCGGTATTGTAGTTGTCAAAGCCGCCCTGCGTTTCCTGAATATTATAGATGCAGCCCCACACCGCAGCTTCGCGCAGAGTCAGGTCGTCGATGTTCTCAATGCCGTCAAATGGCATGGGGTCAAACAGCACAAGCCCTTCCAGCTTATCTTCATATTCCTGCTTTTGGGCGGTATCATCGAACAGGTTCGCCACCGCACCCACACCGGCCCGCAGCACGGTAACAAAGCCCACGATCACCAGAATGGCAACCAGAAGGCCCAGTGCCTGCCGCCCGCGGCGGCGCTGCATCCGGGCATGTTCTTCAGGGGTAATATAATGTTTCATAGTTGTTTTATCTCCCAGGGTTCTCAAATGCTACAGTGTCCAGTATACCACATACCGGCCCATTGTGCAAAACTATGCCCGTGGTTTTTTTGTGAAAAGCGCATTCCTTATTCCCATGTCTTCCACACATCGGGCTGGTAGCCCACGGTGGCCTTGCGGCCATTGCGTACAATGGGCGTTAAAAACAGCTGCTGGTTCTCAAACAGCTTGTCCTCCTTCTGCCAGTCCACCAGTGCGTCCAGAAGTGCAAGGGTCTGCTTGTCCTTCGCATTGGGGTCCACCAGCTTTTTCCAGCCGCCAAGAGCGCGGGCCACGTTCTCGAACTCACCGCGGCTCATCTCTTTTTCCTTGAGGTCGATCATCTGGAACTTGATGCCGCGCTCCTTGAAATAGCGCTGGGCCTTTTTGGTATCAAAGCACTTGCTTGTGCCAAAGATCTGAATATTCATGGTCTGTACCCTCCTGAATTTTTATTGTACCACATCCTGTGCCCTCTGCATAGGCATAATTCGCAGCCGGATGGGCCATACTGCCCGCAGAGCATTATCAGAAGGAGGTTTTTCTATGAACGCATATGTTGACCCTGATCTGTGCATTGGCTGCACCCAGTGCGCCGGGCTTTGCCCCGCCGTGTTCCAGATGGAAGGCACGCTGGCCGTGGCCCAGCCCGGGCCGATCCCACCGGAGGAGGTGCCGCAGGCTGTGGACGCAGCCAACGCCTGCCCGGTAAGCGCGATCCGCATCGAGGAGTAAGAGGGAAGGCCGTCAACCATGTTGGCGGCCTTCTCTCTTTTTTACGCAAAAATCCCCCGCTGGGCACGGTTTTGTGGTATAATGCAGAATGTGTAATAATGCAATGGAGGAACACGACTATGCGTTTACTGGTCATTGACGGCAACAGCATTGCCAACCGTGCTTTTTTTGGCATCAAGCTGCTGACCACCAAGGACGGACGATACACCAACGCCATCTATGGCTTTCTGAATATCCTGCTCTCCCTGCTTAAGGAGTTCGAACCCGACGAGGTGGCGGTTGCCTTTGACCTGAAGGCTCCCACCTTCCGCCACAAAATGTACGATGGCTACAAGGCCACCCGCCATGGCATGCCCGAAGAGCTGGCCCAGCAGATGCCGGTGCTCAAGGAACTTCTGGCAGACCTCGGCTACCGCACCGTCACCGCCGAAGGCTGGGAAGCGGATGATATTCTTGGCACGCTGGCCGCTGCCTGCGCCGCCCGAAAGGACGACTGCTTCCTTGCTACGGGAGACCGGGACAGCCTGCAGCTGGTCAGTGACACCACCACTGTGCTGCTTGCCGCCACTGTCATGGGACGCAGCAAGACGGTGACGATGGACGTGGACGCCATTCAGGAAAAATACGGCATCCAGCCCAGACAGCTCATTGAGGTGAAGAGCCTGATGGGCGATGCTTCGGATAATATTCCGGGCGTGAAGGGCATTGGTGAAAAGACCGCCCTGACCCTTGTGCAGAACTTTGGCACGCTGGAAGGCGTGTACGAGCACATCGACGATAAGCTCATCAAGCCCAAACAGCGGGAACATTTGCTGGAATGCCGCGAGATGGCCCAGCTGAGCCACACCCTTGGCACCATCCGCACCGATGCCCCCATCGACACGGCCGAGGGCACCTATGCCGTGGGCGAGGGCAACAAAGCCGAGGCCGTGCGCCTTTTGCAGGAATTGGAGATCCACTCTCTGATCCCTCGCTTTGGGCTGGACGGCATTGCACCTGCCGCCCCGGAAGAAGAGGACGGCATCGAGCTGGCTGAAGCAGAGCTGGAAGCTCTGCCGCTGGCTCCTTCCGGCACCTATCTGGTGGCATCGCGCCCGGCCGTGATGGGCAAGCAGGGCACCCGCAACGTGGTGCTGCAGCCGGAGAGCTGGTACGCCGTGCAGGACTGCACCGTTTACCCGCTGGAGGATGCCGACCTTGTGCGCCTGCTGGACAACGCAGACGTAACGCTGGAAGTGTTCAATGCAGCGCCCCTCTATGCCAAGGCCATGGCCGCAGGCGGCTGGGGCAGCAGCATCGTGTGGGATGGCAAGCTTGCCGCCTACCTGCTGGATGCATCCGCTTCCAAGTATCAGATCAGCGAGCTGACCGCCAGCTACCGCGCCGTTGCTGCCTTTACCTGTGCCGATTACCCGGATGCAGGCCGCCTTGCAGACCTGTTCTGCAAGATGAAGGCCGAGATCACCGCCTGCGGTGAGGACAGCCTTTACAACGAGATCGAGTTCCCGCTGGCACAGGTGCTGGCCGATATGACCCGCACCGGTGTGCTGGTGGATAAGGACGGCATCGAGCAGTTCGGCGTAAAGCTGCGCACCGAGCTGGAGCAGGTGCTCACCCGCATCCACATGGAGACCGGCAGCGCCAGCTTCAACCCCAACAGCCCCAAGCAGTTGGGCGAAATGCTGTTTGACACCATGGGCCTGCCCCACGGCAAAAAGACCCAGCGCGGCTGGTCCACGGATGCCGAAACACTGGAAAGCCTGCGGGATTACCCGCTGGTGGAGGACATTCTGCAGTACCGCGCCTACCAGAAGCTGAACTCCACCTACGTGGAGGGTCTTTTGAAGGTGATCGGCGAGGATGGCCGCATCCACTCCACCTTCAACCAGACCGAGGCCCGCACCGGACGGCTCTCGTCCGATAACCCCAACCTGCAGAACATCCCCATCCGCACCGAGCTGGGCAGCCAGCTGCGCGCCTACTTTATTGCAAAGCCGGGCTGTGTGCTGGTGGATGCCGACTACAGCCAGATCGAGCTGCGCATTCTGGCCCACATTACCGGCGATGAGCACATGCAGCAGGCGTTTTTGAACGGCGAGGACATCCACCGCAGCACCGCCGCAAAAATTTACGGCATCCCGCAGGAAGAGGTCACCTCCCGGCTGCGCTCTTCTGCCAAGGCCATCAACTTTGGCATCATGTACGGCAAGGGCGCTTACAGCCTTGCCAAGGATATCGGCGTGAGTGTGAAGGAGGCAGATGCCTTCCTCAAGAACTATCTGGCCGCGTTCCCCAAGGTGAGCGGCTACATGGATAAGACCATTGCCGATGCCAAGGCCTGCGGCTATGTATCCACCCTGTTCGGCCGCCGCCGTGCTCTGCCGGAGCTGGCAAGCAGCAACTTCAATGTGCGTTCCAGCGGCGAACGCATGGCCCGCAACACCCCCATTCAGGGCACTGCGGCCGACGTGATCAAGCTGGCCATGGTGCGGGTATGGAAGCGGCTGCGGAACGAAAAGATGGAAAGCCGCCTGATCCTGACCGTCCACGATGAACTGATCGTGGAAGCACCGCAGGCTGAAGCCGAAAAGGCTGCGCAGATCCTGCGGGAGGAAATGGAAGGCTGCGTGCAGTATGCCGTGCCCCTGAGCACCGATGTGCACGCAGGCAAAAACTGGCTGGAGGCCCACTAAAACATGATTATTTTGGGAATTGAATCCACCTGCGACGAGACCGCCGCAGCTCTGGTGGAGGACGGCCGGCACCTGCTGAGCAACGTCATTTCCACCAGCGTAAAAGAACAGGCTCTTTACGGCGGCGTTGTGCCGGAGATCGCCAGCCGCCGCCACTGCGAATTTATCAGTGCTACCGTCAAAAAAGCCCTGCTGGATGCAGGCAAGACCATCGACGATGTGGATGCCGTGGCCGTCACCTTTGCGCCGGGCCTGATCGGTGCAGTGCTGGTGGGCGTGAATTTTGCCAAGGGTCTGGCCTACTCGGCCAATAAGCCTTTGGTGCCGGTGCACCACCTGCGCGGACACATTGCCGCACTGTACCTCACCCACCCGGAGCTGAAGCCTCCCTTCCTCTGCCTTGTGGCATCCGGCGGCCACAGCCACATTGTGGAGGTGCAGGACTACACTCACTACCACATCCTCGGCCACACGGTGGACGATGCCGCCGGTGAAGCCTTTGACAAAGTGGCCCGCACGCTGGGTCTGCCCTATCCCGGCGGCCCCAGCGTGGCCAATGCCGCCAAGACCGGCAACCCCAAGGCCTATCGCCTGCCGGTGCCCCATGTGGACGGCAAGTACAACGTGAGCTTTTCCGGCCTGAAAACCGCCGTGCTCAATGAGGTGAACAAGGCCCAGATGAAGGGCGAAGAAATCAATGTGCCCGACCTTGCCGCCAGCTTTCAGGACCGCATTGCGGGCATTCTGGCCGAAAAGCTGCTGCTGGCCGCAGCGGACACCGGCGCAAAGCAGGTGTGTCTGGCAGGCGGCGTTGCCGCCAACGGACGGCTGCGCCAGCTGGTGAACGACGGTGCCCAGAAGCTGGGTGCAAAAGTTTATCTGCCGGAGCTGAAATTCTGCGGTGACAACGGCGCTATGATCGCGGCGCAGGGGTATTACCAGTACATTGCAGGCCACACAGCGGGCCTTGAACTGAACGGTCTGCCCACTTTACCCATCGACTACGAATAAGCAGTAAAAAAAGACCTGCCTTTCCGGGATCTCCGGAAGGACAGGTCTTTTTCTTATGCAAAATATTCCTGCGCACGCTTTGCAGCGTTGTTGATGCAGGCCCGCAGCTCGTCCAGCGTATCAAACTTTTTGCTGGGGCTGAGGTAGGCGTGGAACTCCACCACCGGGTCGGTGCCGTAGAGGTCGCCGGAAAAGCCCGGGATAAAGGTCTCGCAGGTCACCTTGGTGGCATCATCATTGACGGTAGGGCGGCTGCCAAGGCCGGTGGCCGAAGGATACCACACCCCGCCAATGTGGGTGCGGGTGATATAAATGCCGCTGCGGGGCAGCTGAAAGCCCTCGGGATACAGCTGGTTGATGGTGGGCACCCCCAGCGTGTGGCCCAGACCTGCACCGTGCTGCACCTCGAACCGGATGGCGTAGGGCATCCCCAGCATGGCGTTTGCTGCCGGGATGTCGCCGCCTTCCAGCGCGGTGCGGATGCGGGTGGAAGACACCGGCTTTTCCTCAAACTGCGCCATGGGCACCACGATCACCTCCACGCCCAACGGAGCGCAGAGGGTGCGCAGCAGCTCCGGGTTGCCGGCCGCTTTGGCACCAAAGGTAAAGTTTTCGCCGCAGACCAGCGCACGGGCATTGCAGTCCCGCACGATGCCCAGCACGAACTGCTCCGGGGTCAGGCCCTTGATCTCCTCAAAGTCCGGCGTGAGGTAATACTCCACGCCAAGGCTTGCGATCAGAGCATGCTTATCCGCTGTGGAAAGCAGGCGCTTGCCCTTCATCTTATTCACCATCGGCAGCTTGAAGGTAAACACCGCCGGGGCGGCATCGTGTTCTTTGGCCCACTGCACGGCGCTTTCGATCACCGCACGGTGGCCGATGTGGATGCCGTCAAAAAAGCCCATTGCCACTGCGGTGCCTTTTTCCGGCTGCGCCAGCGGCAGCGGTGCAAATTGTGAAATGATCTGCATGGGTTTTGTTTCCTTTTTCAATTACGTTCTACGAACAGTTTTTCCACCCGCAGCACACCCTGTACGATATTGGCAAGGCCCAAAAACTGTCCGGCGGCATTGCGCACCCGGTAGCGGCCATCTGCTGCCGGATACCGGCTGGTGGGGCAGCCGTTGTACAAATGCTGTTCCACCCAAGGCTCCACCACCAGCAGCGGCAGGCTTTCAAACACGCTTTCCACCGGCAGCATCAGCGCTTCCAGTGCGTCCATGCCCTGCTCTTTTGCGGCAAGAATTTCCTCCAGCGTGTGGGCATCGGCTTCGGTGTACACGCCCGCCGAGGTGCGGCGCAGTGCGCTCATGGTGCCCTTCTGGCCCATGGCGGCGGCAATGTCTTCCAGCAATGTGCGGATATAGGTGCCCTTGGAGCACGTTACATCCAGCACATACTCATTTTCGGCAGGGCTGCCGCCGTAGGTGATGCTGTAAATTTCAATGGGGCGCGCCTTGCGCTCCACGGTCACGCCCTCACGGGCCAGCTTATACAGCGGCTGACCGTTCAGCTTGATGGCTGAGTACATGGGCGGCACCTGCATCTGCGGGCCGATGAACTGCGGCAGCACGGCCAGCAGTTCCCCTTCGCCCGCCGTGACCGGAGCCGTTTCCAGCACAGTGCCGGTCACATCGCCGGTGTCGGTGCGCACGCCCAGTTTTAAAACCGCACGGTAGCTTTTATCGTGGTTCAGCTGCAGGTCCACTGCCTTGCTGGCACCGCCGCAGAACACCGGCAGCACGCCGGTGGCCATGGGGTCCAGCGTGCCGCTGTGGCCCAGCTTGCGGGTGCCCAGCACGCCGCGCAGCTTTGCCACCACATCAAAGCTGGTCCAGTCCATGGGCTTGTCAACGATCAGGATGCCCTGCATTTATGCTTCCTCCTGCGGTGCGTCCAGCTCGGCTTCCACCTCTGCCAGAATTGCATTTTTTGCGTTTTCCAGATTGCCCAGCAGCTCACAGCCTGCAGCGCGGCTGTGACCGCCTCCGCCCAGACGCCGAGCGATGGCGCAGGCATCCACGCCCTTTGCGGTGCGCACGCTGATGCGGTAGCTGCCGCCGGGCTGCTGCCGCAGGGTCAGGCCCACCTTTACGCCCTCAATGCTCACAGGCAGGCTGGTCAGTTCTTCCAGATCGGCCGGGTCCACCCCGCTCTGCTCGATCTCGTCCCGGGTGAGGTAGATGAGCGCGCACCGGCCATCCAGATAGTATTCCAGATGGTTGCGGGCAATGCGCTCGGCCTCCATGCGCTCACGGGGCTTGGTATCGAACAGCAGGGTGTTCAGCTCTTCCACATGACAGCCCGCCTCAATGAGCTTTGCCGCCACGATGTGGGTGTTTGCCGTGGTGGAAGAGAACCGGAAGCAGCCGGTGTCGGTTGCAAGGCCGGTGTAAAGGCAGTCTGCAATGTGCGGCGTCATGGCAACGCCCATGGCGTTGATCACCTCGTACAGCAGCTCTGCCGCCGCTGCGGCGCTGCCATTGAGCAGGGTGAAGTCGGCATAGCCGCTGTTGCCTGCGTGGTGGTCGATGCACAGGTCCACATGGCGCGAGAACTGCGTCATACCGTTGTTTTCTCCAAACAGCTGCACGCTGGCAACATCCACCGCTACCACCGTCTGCGGCTCAAACTCACCTTTGAACATATGTGCGTTGGTAAACGCATACCGGTTGGGAATGGCATCGGAGCAAAGCACTGCCACATTTTTATCCAGTGCTTTCAGTGCACAATACAGCGCGCTGCCGCAGCCAATGGTATCGCCATCCGGGTTTTTGTGACACAGAATCAAAATGTTGTCCGCCGTCATCAGGCGCTGGGCCATCTGCTGCACATTCAACTGTTCTGTCATTCCATGATCCATCCTTTCCGCAGGCGGAATTATTCTTCGGTCTCCTCCGGTGCGCTGGCTTCGGTGTCAGCGTCGCCGTTCACGTTCAGCGTGCGGAGCAGCTCGTTGATGTGGGCTGCATAGGCGGCACCGTCATCCTCTACGAAGATGAAGCGGGGAGCCTTGCGGATGTGCATTTTCTTGCTCACTTCAGTGCGCACATGGCCTGCCGCGCGGTTCAGTGCCTCGATGGCGGGCTTTGGGCCGCCCTCGCGGCCCATCACGCTCACATACACCTTGGCCACATCCAGATCAGGGGTCACATCCAGACGGGTGACGGTGAGCAGGCCGCCCTCCAGACGCGGGTCCTTCAGCCTGCCGATGATGGCAATGATCTCGCGCTTCATATCCTGCGCCAGACGGCCCATATTCTTCTGAGACATAGTATTTCTCCCTATAAAAGAAAACCCTCTCAGCCTCGCTTCGCTCGGCAGCTCTCCCGAAGGGCGAGCTTTTTGCGTGGATACGGCAAACGTTCCGTTTCTCTGCAAACCTCCCACCTCGGGGGAGGTGGCATTGCGCCAGCAATGACGGAGAGGGATATTTCAGATCTTAATCGCGGTACTCTTCCATCTTGAAGGCTTCGTACACGTCGCCTTCCTTAACGTCGGCAAACTTTGCCAGAGTAACGCCGCACTCGTAGCCCTCGGCCACTTCCTTGGCATCATCCTTGAAGCGCT
>ERZ773104.4768-NODE-4768-length-10899-cov-3.575618_pt1 | contig 10899 bp, 7 predicted proteins | sample MGYA00511920_ERZ773104 | MGnify/ENA primary metagenome ERZ773104 (study PRJEB29015, sample SAMEA2737857) | human gut metagenome | biome: human gut; feature: human-associated habitat; material: faeces | place: China | collected 2012 ...
TTTCACAAGGTATGTTTGTCGGTGCGGTAGCCGATAACTTCGGTGAGACAATCGAGCAGAAGATTTTCCATGCGCAGATAGTTGTTGACAATGAAGCCGTACAGAAAGAGACGGCGGCCTACCAGCCCATTCCCGAAATCAGCAGCTTTCTGGACGAGGACGGCAATGATACAATGGAACAGCAGATACAGGCCAACTATCAGCAAATCAAACAAGATATTGTTGAATTAGTGGAGAACGAGTTAATCCGTATTGAGAATGACCCGGAGCTCAAACATCTGTTGGGTGGTAATGAAGGAGAACAAGCTTAATACGGGCTGAGAACGAGAATTTATTAGCTTGGTTGAAGGATTTTAAGCGATTATTTGAATATGGTTAAAACTGCTATTGTCATAAATAGATGATAGTAATCTATGCATTCGTGACCTAATGGTACAATATTTGACAAAGGGATAAGAGTCCATAGTTAAAAACATAATCATGATAGCATAGCCAAACTGAAACTAAATCAGTATCTTTGCACTGCATTTCAATGATTTGATTCATAAAGCCAATGAACAGAATTAGAGGGACATGGCTATAGTGAGTTACTAAAAGATTATGGATTAACATGGATTTATCAGAAGTAATAAAAAAGATATTTGAAAATAACACCTGCTATGCTCTTCCAGAGCATGCGGTCAATCAGGCAGAATCATTAAAATCTTTGTCTCGAGATTTATATACTGACTCAAAGAGGTTTATATACGAATTGCTCCAAAATGCAGATGATTCTTCATTTTATGGTAAAGATGTAGATATTTATATCAGATTCTTTGGTGATATCATGCTTTTAGCTCACACAGGACAACCCTTCACAGCAAGAGACATTGAAGGTCTCTGTTCTGTAAGTCACGGAACGAAAAAGAACTTAATAGAAAAAACAGGTTACAAGGGAATTGGATTTAAATCTGTATTTGGGCAATCAAATAAGGTAATTGTATATTCTCAAAATAATTATTTTAGATTCGATGAAACACATAATTTTGCATGGAGAAAGGAGTGGGAACAATCTCAAAATGAGTGGGAAATAGCTAATGATAGAAAGTTTCTATACCCATGGCAGATGATACCTATTCTTACAGATAAAAAAGACATTCCGCAAGAAATAAGCTCATTTTTATCTTCTGGAAATTGGAATGTTGCGACTTTGGTATACTTAACGAATATAAATGATGTAGAAAATGCTGTAAGAGAACTGATTGAAAATGTGAATATGTTTTTATTCCTGAAAAACATAAAGAGTATTGAATTTAAAACAGATACTATTTATAAAATATCCATAGCTAGAGATGACGAAAAAATAGCAATACATCAGAATAATACTTTAAAAGCAGAGTGGTTACTGTATTCCCAACAGCTTATCATACCTTCTGAAATAAAAGAGCTGATTGTATCTGAAACAAATGTACCAGACAAACTAAAAAAAGCAGCAAATATAGAATTGTCTTTTGCTGCAAGGATCGAAAAAGACCAACTTGTAGCATTAAGGGAGGGTGAACAATTGCTATATGCATATTTACCAACTGGAGAAAAAAAATACTATCTTCCTGTTCTGGTAAACAGCAGTTTTTTAACTTCTGCCAACAGAGAGGCTTTACATGAAAACTCTGTATGGAATCAATGGCTTTTTGAATCTATTGCTGTTGAATTATTTAAATGGATAGCCAGATTAGTTACAAGTCAGCATCAATATCAAGCATATAATTTAATACCACGGAAGTTAAATTATTCAGATTCGCTCGGCAATAAGTTTAATGAAGGCATAGACAAAGCGTTAGATTCTGTTCCATTCATTATTTCAAAGCAGGGAGTATTACTTACCCCAAATCAGGCTATTTTGGATTTTACATTCTTATCGAATAGTACATTTATCGGAGACAATAATATACGGCAGTACGTCATACAAAAAGATAATAAAGCCAGTATAACTCTCAACCCTTTCGTGGCACATACCAATTTCGGAAATAAATTTAAGGAGTTAGGCGTTTCCACTTTTGATTGGGAAGACATGCCCAAACTATTTCAGTTTTCACAATTCAAAGAAAAACATACAATAGCCGATAACATTGAACTAATAAAGCACCTCAAATCACTTATTGATAGGGATATAGTCAGAAAAGTATCTAATAGAACGATCTCTTCATGGGAATTTATTTACGACCATAAAGCAGAGTTTAAAAGCCCTTCTCAGATATATTTCCCGACACCAGATGATAATCATTGGAATGAGCCTGACAGTGAGCTCTCTTTTCTACATCCAGATATTCTAAATTGGGTACTTTCTTCGCCTGATTATAGAATATGGTTGGGTACTTTAGGCGTGATTGAAAAAACAGACCTTTCGTATCTTAGCAAAACAATACTAGCTAACCCCTCTGCATTTATCACTTTCGAAAATGCCATACCAACCATACAGACTATTTACAAATTATATTTAAGTCATGAAGTTAATGAAGAATTACTGAGTCAATTAAATGAACTGAAGATACTTACAAAAAAAGGCAATCTGGTTGCTGCTAATCAATGTTATTTTTCAGATGCGTACCGCCCCCGATTACCATTGGAAGCACTGATTACGGAAGATATATTTGTAAGCGAATTTTATTTACCCAATCGTTCCGATAAAGATGAATGGAAGCGATTCTTTAAAATGATGGGTGTAAAAGAAGGAATTGATATTATCTCATATTATGATCAAACTTCTGTTAGAGATTTTGTTGACATGTATAAATTAAGTTCTGATTATTTCCAAGAAAGCGATAAACTCTTTACTCCATGGATAAATACCTTCAGAGCAGACAAATACAGCGACCTGCATAGTTTATTGTTTTTGTTTTACTCCAATAATTACCAATTTGCAATAAAATTCTGGAATGATGTTATTGAAAACATTCCTTTATCAGAAATTAACGAACTGGCAACTGCTTTTTGGGGTAATCCGGGAATGCCTGGTCGTACATCTGGAAGTAAAGTTAGGAATTATATTAAATGGTACATTTATAACAATGATTGTATCCCTACAAAAATGCAGGATTGTCAAAAAGCAACAAACGTTTTTCTAAACGATAGTAGTATAATTAAGTTAGCAAGTATATATCTTCCTGTATTTGATGGTCCAGATTTATCTTCTGATTGGAAGTCATTTTTTCAATTTAAATCTCAACTGACATTGTCCGATTATCTTGAATTAATATCAAATATAGTAAGTGATGTAACCGAAAAAGGCAAAATTAAGTTCGATAACAGAGAACGTATTCAAGAGGTGTATAATCTTTTACTTGACCTTACTATAAACTGGTCGGATGAAGAAATTGCTCAGGTGAAGGAATGGACAAAGAATATTAAGCTTCCTGACCAATCAGGTTCTCTTCAGACTGTTGATGATCTACGTTATTATGCAGATGGTGATACATCTATCTTTCAGGATGAATTTAATTTTATATTTTTAAATTCGACTAACAAGAAACATCCACACATAGAATTTTTTCTGACTATTTTAGGGATTGAAATCTTCAAACAGGAAAATTTTAGTTTATCCTACAATGAAAATGACAAATTAATTTCTTCCTTAAAAAATAAACTTGAAAGAATAAGTCCTTATTTAGAAAAATGGATTCTGTCGGTAGAACAATCCAATGTGGATTCTATAATTGAAAATTTTTATAGGAAAATTAAAAAATTGGAGATATACGAAGTCCCAGAAATGAAAATAATACATAAAAGCTGGAAAAAAGTAGTACAATTTCATTTAAAGGATGACATTTTATATGTAACATCTCCATGGTATAGTAACGTATCTTTAATGTATTTACCGGATAAACTATGCTATTATCTTGGAATAAAAGGGTTTGAGAACGAACTGGGTTTTCTGTTAAGATCGGAAGAACATGAAATACTATGGCATTTTAAACAGGAACAGATTGAGCTACCAGAGCAAGCAAAAATCGCAGGAGAAAATCAAACTGTTGAAACTATAAATATAAATGAAGATAAAAATGAGATAACCCATGAAGATTTATTAAGCCTAGGTGTTGAAACTGCTGATGAACTAAACAAATTATTAGAAAAAGACAGAGCATTATCTTCTTCATTTTTCCATTCTTCCACTGCTTCCTACGAAAAACTTGAATATGTACAGAAAATAGTAAGACGAGCCAAAACGAACATAAAAGCATATCTGGCAACTATTGGATATGATTGTAGTGAAGCCGCAGAAATTGCACCAAGTATATTTGGTGGAATAAAAAAGGGAGGAAAAGATATTTACGTTGTTACCAGACCATCTGACAATGATGAAGTCTTGATCTATTATACTTCTGAATTTGATGTTTTGGAATATGTAGATGCAGAATTTTGGTGTGAGGACGGAATCAATACACCTAAACAAATAACTTTGGGACAACTTCTAAAAAAAACAGGCATTAACAGAATTCCCATCAAAAACACAGTTATCTCTAACTCTGACATTGAATTATTATTTAATGCTCCTAAATCTGAAACATTAGAATTTAGTCCCATACCATATGCCCCTCAAGAAATTGCTAGAATATTATCCTCTTTTGCCAATACTAATGGTGGAACATTGATTTTTGGTCTGAAAGAGATTAGTCCTACTTCAAACCAAATTGTTGGACTTAGTACCGATTTTCAAGTTGTAGAAATTACAAAAAAGTCAATATCATTACTTTCTCCAATGCCACCAATTACTTATAATTGGGTCAACAATGGAAATAATAATGTTTTTGTAATTCAAATAGAGAAGACGGCTACCGATATATTGTTTGATAATAAAAAATATATCAGAAAAGAAAGTAATAGCACTTTAGAAGTAAATGATCCTAAGCTAAAGGTTATTATAAATAATCCTGATTTTAAAAGAAATGTTGCAATAATTATCGCAATAGAAAATTATGCTCCTATTAATCAAATATCAAAATTAAAATATGCCAAAGAAGATGCTTTGAAATTCAAAGAAATGTTGTCTAATGTGATGAAATTGCCTGATGATGAAATTTTTATGTTCATAGATGAGGAAGCATTCAAAAATAATTTAGAGTATAATTTTCAAGGACTATTTCATTCCTTAACAGAAGATGATCGTTTAATCTTTTATTATGTTGGACATGGTTTTCATAATGGAATTACTAACTATCTATCAACTTATGACACACACAAACATCATATAGCAGAAACATCTGTATCATTAAGTAAAATATTGCTTGATCCTTTACGAAAATCTAAATGTAGAAATGCTCTCATATTTATTGACTCTTGTGCTCAGATTTTTCAGGATGAAAATGAAAGAACTCAAATTTCTGATATTAATGATGGAGAATTAATATTGCTTTCTCATGATTTCCCCAATTATGCAACATTTCTCTCATGTCAAGCAGGTCAAAGCTCATATTCAAGTGATATTTTACAAAATGGAATATGGACACATCATTTAGTTGAGGCACTTAATGGAAAAGTACAAGAAGCAATTAGGGATGGTAAATACATAACAGACAGATCTTTAAGTGATTATCTTTCCAGTAGTGTTGCTGTATATACAAAAGAAGAACTTCATTATGACCAAAATCCCAGAGCTATTCTTGATTCAAGCAATGAAAATGTTATTGTAAAAATAATATAAACGTGTTTTTTCTCATTTTTTCGTATTATATCAATTAAAGACACTCAAACGAAAGATAATGGAAAATGTTTTAGATTATGTATATAGTCTTAGGTTTCTTCATTGTGGATTAAAGTTTGCATAATTCTTTATTCTCCATAATGCGTATTATAGAAAACTTTATACAACTTGCAAACTCGGATTCAATCCTAAAAAACTGGAAAAGATAGACAATCACAAGCAAGAACTGCGGAAAGCGTCACTGCCACAGTTTATTGAAGAGATTTACTTTAAATGCTTTAAAAAAGAGATGTCTGAAATGTTAAAAAACAAAACAAGAACTAAGAAAGTAAAAAGTAAAAAGAAGCAAAAAATAATAGAGAAGATTCTAAATACAAGATTGATAAATAATTTTAAATCTGAACAATACAGTTAAAAAATGCCTCTATAGGATATTTTCTTAGGTTAGATAAAAAAAAACGAGATAAAAGTATTTAGTTTTCAATATTTACAGTATTTTTGCTAATAAAGTATTATGCATATGCAAAAAAAGAACACTATAACACTAAATCGAATATCATTTCTAGAAGAAATTGATATAAAAGACTTGTTCAATGCCTTACAAAGCCATCCCTATGATGAAAAAGAAGGTATTGGTTTTACGACAGTAAACGAAAATGATGATATTATTGAAGCTACCATAATAATAAGAATTCCAACTCAATTACAAGAGTTTGATTCTTTAAGTGGAACTTTTACAGCAAAGAATATTTATATTTTTGATGAACCTACCAAAGGAGTAGACATTGCAGGAAAGCTAGAAATATATTAATATACTCGTTGTGTTCTATTAGCAAACTAAATAAAGTCAAATCTCTCTTAAAAACCTACATTAAGCATAAAGTCATTTATGAAAACCTGCATTTAAATCCTAAGAAAATAATAGCTAATATTGAGTTAGATAACTTTGAGTCTATGATAACCGAATTGGTCATTAAGAAATTTGCATACAAAGATGGTGCTCAAGGAAAATTTGTTGCACATATTTCGAACCCTAATCTTGGATATGAATTGTTAAATACATATTTAGACGAAATCCAGAAAGTAACTTTAGAAATTGAATCAAAAGATTACGAACGTTTTGTTTTGACAATTTCAACTAATAACTCAATCTCTATAAAATGTGAAGAGGATGACTTCTGGTATATTTTCAATAATTTAAAAGCTCATATTTAATCTATGGAAGATCAAGGTGTATTAGGGACAATTTGGAATAAAGAGGCAACAAGATTGCTTTCTTTATTTGGCTGGAATACGATTGGGGACTACGACATGGATGTACAAGGAAAGGATGATAAGCAATATGGCATAGATACTCTTATTACATTCAAAACCCCACTAAAAAACAATAAGCAAATTGCTATTTTAGAAGCCAAAAGATATGAAACGAAGAATTTTAACAAAAGTTTATTGCAGGGATGGATTGAAAGGCTTGATAAAAAATTGATTGAATTAAGAAATTCTGAAAAATTTCAAGAACGTTTTCCTGATTTATCAGAGTGTTCTACTCTAGATATGGGGATTATTGCTATATGGTTTCACGATACGAGAAATTACTATGATTTTCATTCTAAATTTATTGAAATATTACAAAATATATCTGTTTCTGGAAGGACTCGTAAAGTAGGTATGAACAAAATATTTGTAATAGATAATCATAAAATTTTAAGGTTATGTTCAATGCATAAGTCAATAGAGGCTTATGAGTCTGATAATGATGATTCCAAAATTTTCTTTTATTATCCACCTATACTGATTGAAGATAAACCGATAGTAAGAGAACAAGTTTTAACCATTGAATTTATCTTTTCTGATATTGTATTAGCAGAAGCTAGAAAAGATAAAGTTACAGTGGAAAATATTGTATTCTATTTTGGTAAATTAGAAATTCCTTGCTTTCATCAACTTAAAAGTCTGCTAACTCTTTGCTCCTTCTTAGATACTGATAAACCTTTACTCTTATACATATATCAAGAAGATGATGAATTTAGAAAAATAGAGCCTGACATTAAAAGGATTTTTGAAAATGTGAGCTTTAGAATAAAGAGTATGGACAATTTATTTGATTTACCTGGTTATATAAAAGATATAGTACATGAATAACAACAAATACCCCACACCTTATGAAATAGAAGAGGTTTGTAATAACTTTCTTAAAAGAGGTTTTATTAACTCTTTTATGCAAGGAAAAGGCATCTTTTTTATAAATGCCCGGCAAGAGGATTTAGCAAAAGGCTTAGCACCTATATTATTAGGAAAAGAAGAGGTTGACACATTGCGAGCTAGTGCTTATCAAATTGCTTCAAAACATGCATTGAGTGGATTTTCTGTAAAATCAGCAATGGTGAATTTTAGCCTACAAGATGTGTATGAAAAAGTTCGTGATAATGATCGAATATTGCTTGCTAAAGGATATAGATTAGGAAGCTTAATTAGAACGATGAGAGATGGTAAGCCATATTATAAAGGCTCTATTGAATATACTAAGAAGAAACCGGGAAGAATGCAATTTTTAGATAATGAGACGGGATATTCTGAGTTCTATTTTGTTGATAAAGGAAATGGTGAATGGCAAGTAGAAGTAGATGCAAATAAATCTACAGACGGTAAAGAAGTTTTCAAATTAATATCGGGAATGTTAGATAAAAGCACCACTAATGTTGTTAATATAAACATTGATGCACTAAAGGATAAAACAACAATTGAGCTGTTTGATAATCTTGTCCAAATAGGATTAGGAGAAGAGTGGAGATTTTTAGACATCAAACATTTAGCCTTCAAAAGAGGTAGATTCCATAATGAAGAAGATGATGAAGAGAATGATGATGAAGAGTCTTTAAATAAAGAACAATTGACTGGAATAAGTCAAGCTATATTAGAAGGAAGAAATCTGAGAGATGACCCATTTGTTTTGCAATACGAGAAAGAAGGATGTATATTTACTGCCATGACTTATGAATATGAAAATAAAAAGCAGCCAGAAACAATACAACTTCGTGCCGAATTTAAGGGGAATCCCAAAATATTTGAAGTGTCTATAATTACATATAAAATAACAAAAGGCTTGGAAGGAAAAAAGGAATCTGCAATCTTACCAACGGATAGACATCGGAATTTACGTTCAATCTTTTGGAATAATGCTAAAAAGGTTTATTTGGATCTTATTGAAATCTAATTCAAACCTTAAAAATGCCATAACAATTCATTAAGTCATAGTTAGAAACAAAGAATTTTAGCAAAGTGTCTTTTTTAGGGCATTAAGAGCATGTTTAAAGTTCACTACACAATAGAATATGAGCTAACTAGTAAAATTTAGTCTAATTAAAATCGACTATCATTTGTTGTATATCTTAAATATACACCTATATAATATATCACGAAAAACAGAAACAAGCATATTTTATAAAAGAAGGTGTGTCGTAATGAACGATGCACCTTCTTGTGTAATTCGCACATGTCATTTTCCGCCAAATGCCGCCATTCATTTTCACCGCTTTTCAAACCATAATAACCTATCAATTAAATCTCTACATTCGCACCGACGGGCTAAAGTTTACCCGGTATTGATTAATTATTGTATCACTTAAATTATTGATTTTATGGCTAAAAAAAAGCAAGAACAACAAGAACAGAGTCAGGACGAGCATGTAATGGCCATCCTCGACAAGCGAACGAACAAAACCGCAGTCGTTTCCAAAATGAACGAGCAGGACGGCAGTCTCGAAATCGTGCCACCCGACAAGAAGAACAGCAACAGTTTCCTCAAACTGGATCGTACCTCACCGCTGGAATTATTCTTCACCAATTTCAAGAACCAGTACGAAAATCCCACGAGTTTCAGTTTCTTCCTCGTACCTCTTGTCCTTTTGGAAAAGACACTGAATGCCGTAGTCCAGATCCGAAAAGGGGAAGACCCCGGAGTGGAAGGTAAAAAACTGGTGGAGAACAGCGAACTCAACGATGAAGGACGTATCGCCAAACTTGCCCGCCGGTATAAGTTCGACGAACACCAGCTTCCGTGGAAAGAACTCGCCGCACTGGGAGTTGACAAGCAACTCTTGTTTGATAACCACTGCATGGGTGAGATGCTGAAAGGAAGGATTACCTCTATGGCTTTTCCCATCAGCAAGGAAGTGAACGGTGAAAAGAAGGATATGGGGGAAGCCTGTTTCCTCTGTGTCAAAGGGGAGGACGGCAAGGTGCAACTGAAAACTTTAAGCAGGCTTGACAAACCGCAGTACGACCTTCCGGTCTATAAAGGAGTATTCACGGACGAGGAAAAGCAGTCGCTCAAAGACACCGGAACGTTGGGGGCAATCAAGGAGATGAAGGACACCCATACGGGAACGGTCTGCAACTGTTATGTATCCTTTCATGAACCGAGCAACCGTATCATAACCATGCCCGTGGATGCCATCAAGATACCCGATTATATCTACGGGAAAAGGCTGGATGACAAACAGAAGCAAATCCTTGCGTCAGGAGGCCGGCTTCCCATCAACGACATACAGCGCAAAAACGATACGCTGCTTTCCGGGGTTGCTTTCGTCGATCCGAGAATAATGGACATCGCATTCAAGCAGTCCGGTGAACAACTGAAGGTCAACGACACTATCATGGGTGCCAAAATCACGCCTGAGCAAAAGAAGATGCTCCAGAACCATGAAATGGTGTTCGTTGAGAATATGCGCTACAAAGGCAGGGTATTTTCCGATGATGTACGTTTCAGCAACAAGAGCAACCAACTGCTGATAGGACGTAACGCCCGTGAATACAAACCCACTATTGATAGTAAGAAAAATGACAAGAAAAAGGAGGTGAAACAGCAGGCACCCCGCCATGTGGCGTCTGTAAAGGCCCGGTCAAAAAAGAGCCTTTCAGTCATGTAACAGACAGATTATTCATGTTTACATCAGATATATACCCGGTTCTCTTTTATGGCAGCCGGGTATATGTTTAATATCCGATTAACATTTTAAAGCGATAACAAATGACTATACAAGATAAAAATACCGCAACCGGAGAATTGTCCTATTTTGAGACAACTCTCCTTCTCTATTTAAAGGAAAGTTATCCGCATATTGCCGGTAACAAAGCACTTGTCCGGGCGCGGGCTGACGAGGCGGCAGGCAGCTACGAACGTGCCATACATGACGGCTTATCCGTTACGCAGGCTTTGCAAC
>ERZ773104.4769-NODE-4769-length-10898-cov-3.288020_pt1 | contig 10898 bp, 8 predicted proteins | sample MGYA00511920_ERZ773104 | MGnify/ENA primary metagenome ERZ773104 (study PRJEB29015, sample SAMEA2737857) | human gut metagenome | biome: human gut; feature: human-associated habitat; material: faeces | place: China | collected 2012 ...
GAGCATATCTTTTCAAAGATTCTGGAAAAAAGCACGGATGGAAATGAAAGCCGGGCTTACCTTTGCATGCATGAATCTGAAAAAACTGGCAAAGATTCTGGAAAAACGAGGCTGGAATACAGTCAGATTTTTGTTGATTTTGAAAAAAATAAAAAGAAAAGAAGTTTTAAAAGAAAAATGGTGCTGGGCATAACACCCAACACCAAGTTTGTCTACAGTCTGACACCGCAAATTAAGAATTGCGGTGTTTTTTTCCCCCAGATCATCTTCTATAGCGATTAAAACAGGAATAGATTTCCTGTGCTCTTGGCAGGGCATATCCACATGGCAGATAAGAACCGTCAGCGAAGGCGATAAGGCCTTTGGCATGAATCTGATCCTGCAGATAGGCAACAATATCGTGAATAGTTTTCTGTCCGTCTGCCAGATGCTCAAGAGCATATTTTAAGAGCAGTCCCAGCGCAGCGGTCTGTTCAGAGTCTACAATCTGCTCAACGTAACGAAGATCTACTTCCTGTTTTCCAAGCAGAAACCCGTCTTTTCCATGAACTTTGATCTTCAGCCGATCCGTCTTGCCTGCTCCATGCCCATGTGAGCGGACTGTCGGAGTATTTTTCTGCATGATGCGGTGACTGGCGGGTATGGTAAAGGCCGGTGTATTAACTGGATTCAGCGGATATTTTCCACATAATTCTCTGACTTTATCGGTGATATCCACAGGATGATAACAATCCATCTGTATAATTGTATCCGCAATGTGGAAAAATGCACCGGAACTTCCAGCAACCAGAAGCGTAGAAATTCCGGCAATTGTATACAGCTTCTGTGCCCGTTCGAGAAATGGAGTGATCGGTTCCTTTTCACGGGAGATGATTTCCTGCATGAACGTATCCCGCACCATGAAGTTGGTGGCAGAAGTATCTTCATCCAGAAGAAAAACTTTGCTTCCGGCTTCCATTCCCTCAATAATGCCGGCAGCCTGAGACGTACTTCCACTGGCATCCGCTGTTGAAAAACAATGGGTGTTTTTTTTGTTTGGCAGATCATTGATAAACAGAGAAATATCCACGTCTTTGATAGAACGTCCATCCTCGGAACGGAGCTTTAATGCGGTGTCATCCGTGATCACGTATTCTCGCCCGTCTCCGGCAATATGATTGTATACACCAAGTTCCAGAGCATTCAGAAGAGTGGATTTGCCATGATATCCACCGCCGACGATCAGGGTGATGCCCTGTGGAATTCCCATTCCGATAATTTTTCCCTTATGCGGAAGATTCATAGTTACACGGAGCGATTCTGGAGAAATAAACGGGACAGAATGCTTCATCGGACGGGAGGAAATACCACTTTCCCGTGGGAGTATAGCACCATCTGCAACAAATGCCACCAGTTTTTTTTCTTTCAACTGTTCCCGGATTGCCTGTTGATCTTCGGCGAGAAAAATGGTTTGTTCCAGTTCTTCCTGGTTTATGTTTTTGTAAAAGAAAGTGTTTTCTACACAGGCAGGAAGAAAATCGAACAGAATCTTTTCCAGTTCGGGTGCATTAATGGTACGGCCATTTGCAGGAAAACCAATAAAAAATCTGGCAGTGATGCCTTTGGATGTGATTTCACATGCGGTTCTGGAAAGGATTTCCTGTCCACAGTGGCTGACGGAAATCAGACCGCTTTTACCAGAACCTTTTGCACGGAAGGAATAGTGGTTTATCTGCTGTTCAAACTGGCGCGTCAGATGGTCGGCAAGGGTGATACATGTGAGATTGTTTTTGCTGTAGGCATCCGGAAAACCGGCATCTTTGCGGGAAATATGGACACTGATGTGGGAGGGAGATGCAAAAGGATCTCCCTGTACATGATCGATGGAAAGGATATAATGCCCAAACTGGTAACTGCCTTTCAGAGATTTGTAAGCGGGATAACTTTTTCTGTGGATGGATTGAAGCTGCTTTTTTAATTCAGTTGCCTGCTGCATGAAAAACTCCTTTATAAAAAGTGTGATTTATCTGTGTATTTAAGGTACATTTAAAGTCCGGCTGTAACTATTATGAAACCGGAAGCATTCTTGAAAAACAAAATTATTATAGAGCGGGAAGATGCAGAAATGCAAGCGATTCGGGATATAATAAAAAAGAAACTGTGAAGAAAATGATAGGAAGAGCCAAATTCCTTATACAAATCTTATATCTTTATTAAGAATCTGGAAGAATGTAGAAATACGTAAAATATTGGGGTATAATGTTGAAAGAATTTTGAAAATCAAACGAAAGGTGGTTTTATATATTATGGAAAGAAGAAATGCATGGCTTTCTTATGAAAAAGCAGATGAGAAAGAGCTGGAGAAACTTGCAAAAAATTATCGCACATTTCTGGATGCCGGTAAGACAGAGCGAGAATGTGTTCTGGAGCTTACAAAAGAAGCGGAAGCAGCAGGATATGTTTCATTAGAAAATAAACTTGCATCCGGTGAGCAGATCAAAGCCGGAGATAAGATCTATGCTGTCGGCATGAAAAAGATCATGGCTATCTTCCATATCGGACAGGAACCGATAGAAAAGGGAATGAATATTCTTGGAGCACACATTGATTCTCCACGTTTGGATGTAAAACAGAATCCTTTATATGAAGATACGGATCTGGTATATCTGGATACCCATTATTACGGCGGGGTGAAGAAATATCAGTGGGTAGCACTTCCATTGGCGATTCATGGCGTGATCGTGAAGAAGGATGGTACAGTAGTAAATGTGAATGTTGGTGAAGATGAGGATGATCCGGTCGTATATATCACAGATCTTCTGATTCATCTTGCAGGTAAACAGCTCCAGAAAAAGGCCGCAGAGGTGATCGAGGGCGAGAATCTTGACATTCTGATCGGCAGCAGACCACTGAAAGAGGAAAAGGACGAGAAGAAGAAGGAAGCAGTCAAAAATAATGTCCTTCGGATTCTGGGAGAAAAATATGGTGTAGAGGAAGAGGATTTTCTTTCAGCAGAACTGGAGATCGTTCCGGCGGGCAAAGCTCGTGACTGCGGACTTGACCGCAGTATGGTCGCAGCATATGGACAGGATGACCGTGTCTGCGCATATACTTCTTTTGTGGCAATGCTTGAGATGGAAGCACCAAAACGTACCAGCTGCTGTCTTTTGACGGACAAAGAAGAAATTGGAAGTGTAGGAGCTACTGGCATGCAGTCTAATTTCTTCGAAAATACTGTGGCAGAGCTTCTAGAAGCTATGGGATGTTATTCCGGACTGGCACTCCGAAGAACTCTTAAGAATTCCTTTATGCTTTCTTCTGATGTAAGTGCAGGCTATGACCCAGCTTACGGAGAATGCTTCGAAAAGAAAAATGCAGCATATCTTGGAAGAGGAATCGTTCTTAATAAATTTACAGGTGCAAGAGGAAAGTCCGGATCTAACGATGCCAATGCAGAGTATGTGGCAAAAGTACGTGGTATTTTTGATGACAGTAATGTTGCCTTCCAGACAGCAGAACTTGGCAAAGTAGATGTGGGAGGCGGCGGAACGATCGCTTATATCGCAGCACTTTACGGAATGAATGTGATAGACAGTGGTGTGGCGGTCCTGAGTATGCATGCACCGTGGGAAGTAACAAGCAAAGCCGATATTTATGAGGCGAAGAAAGCATACAAAGCGTTTCTTGAAAATGCATGACAGAGATTCTGGTGCCAGAAAAAAATAAGCATAATACAGAAACAATAAACAGCGACATCAAAGGAGAATGCAGAATATGAATGATACGCTGATCAAGGTGGAAGACCTTTGCAAGATTTATAATCCCGGCGAAAATGAAGTAAGAGCCCTGGATCATGTGAGCCTTGAAATAAAAAAAGGAGAACTGGTGGCAATCATCGGGCAATCAGGTTCCGGCAAGTCAACTTTTATGAATATGCTTGGGTGTCTCGATGTGCCTACCTCGGGAAAGTATTATCTGAACGGGACTGATGTGTCCGAAATGACGGATAATGAACTCTCGGAGGTAAGAAACCATGAAATCGGATTTATCTTTCAGGGATTTAATCTTATTGCAAATCTGAATGCAATTGAAAATGTAGAATTGCCGCTGATCTATCGTGGAATTGATCGTAAGACGAGACATGAACTGGCTATCGAATCTCTGAAAATGGTTGGCCTGGAAAAACGTATGGATCATAAGCCAAGTGAGATGTCCGGTGGGCAGCAGCAGCGTGTGGCAATTGCAAGAGCAATCGCTGCACAGCCTCCGGTCATTCTTGCAGATGAGCCGACAGGAAACCTGGATTCTGCATCCAGTAAGGAGATTCTTGCAATTTTAAAGAAAATGCATAAAACAGGAAGAACAGTAATATTGATCACGCATGATAATGGTATTGCAGCACAGGCAAGACGTGTAGTGCGTATTATGGATGGTAAGATAGAATCGGATACAATCAATCCGGATTTTGACCAGGAGGAGGCATAATGAAAAAGAAAAAGTCCAAAAAGAAACTGGTGATCGGAGTTGGGATTCTGGTCGTGGCAGTAGTAGCCGGTGTCAATATCTATGGCAGTATGAATGCAGCGGATTCGGCAATTCCGCAGGTGAAAACAGTATCAGCTGTCCGCGATAATGTTCAGCAAACGGTAGAAATCAGTGGTACAGTAGTAAGTGAAGAACAGAAAACATATTTTTCTCCTGTCAATGCCAAAGTTGATACAGCTGCGTTGAAAGAAGGTGAAACTGTAAAAGCAGGAACTAGTCTGATCGAATTTGATCAGAAAGACCTGGAGAGAGAAGCGAAGAAAGCTGATCTGAATGTAGAGTCCGGAAAACTGGATATGAAAAATACTTTAAATAAATCGGATAAGGCGGTTCAGAAGCAACAGAATGCAGCAGGTGATGCGGCAAGCCTGAAACAGCAGGTTGCCGCTCAGGAAAATTATATTGCAAGTCTGAAAGCAAGGATCTCGCAGGCAAATGCCAATGCACAGGCAGCATCTTCCAAAGCTGCTGCAAAGAAACAGGCAGATGCAGCTGCCGCACAGAAGGCACAGCAGCAGGAAATACAGCGTGAATATGCACAGGCACAGACTACATATCAGAATGAAACCCTTCCTGCGTATCAAAATCAGCTGAATACACTGAACAATGAAATGAATCAGGCACAGTCGGATTACAATCAGGCAGAGAACAGTTATCAGATGGCTTTTCAGGCGTGGTCTGCAGACCAGAGTGATAATAATGAAAATGCACTTGAGATAGCAGAGCAGATGAGAAGTGAAGCGCAGATTACATATCAGAATGCAAAAACAGCTTATGAAGATTATAAAGCGCAGAAGCCGGCTGCTCCGGTAATGTCTGACTTCACCGGCGAGGCTGACATTGTTTCTGACGGAACGTCTGCAGATGTTTCTGCATCTGCTTCTTCCAGCACGGATGATACTGCTGTGACAGCGGATACTACTGCACTGGAGAATGAACTTGAAAAAGCAAGTAATAATCTTGCAGAACTTCAGTCAGAACTTTCCTCGAAGGAAGCGGCTGCAGAAGCAGATACGGGTGCTGTGACTGAAGAAGAAAAAGAAAAAATGGAAATTACCAATAATCTTTCTGAACTGGATCAGATGTCTGCACAGGAACTTGTAGAAGCAGCAAAGAAAGGAATCAAGGCTGATTTTAATGGTGTGGTTACAAAAGTTTCTGTGGTTGAAGGTGCAACTGCAACACAGGGAATGGAATTGTTCACCTTACAGAATACTGATAAAGTAGATGTGAATGTAAATGTTTCGAAATACGATTATGATAAAGTGAAAGAAGGTCAGTCTGCGGACATCACCATTGCAGGAAAAACTTATGAAGGTGAAGTAACGAGTATCAGCCATGTTGCTACTCAGAATGAAAAAGGTGCTTCTTTGATTTCTGCGGATATTCGTATCAAGAATCCGGATGAAGATATTTTTCTTGGCGTGGATGCCAAAGTAACAATTCATGCGGAAGAAGCGGACAATGTAGTTGTACTTCCGTCTGAAGTAGTTAATATAGGAAAAGAGGGCTCTTTCTGTTATGTACTTGAGAATGGGGTTATTACCAAAAAGGATATCACAACAGGAATCAGTTCGGACGAATATGTAGAAGTGCTTGACGGCATTAAAGAAGGTGATGAAGTTATCCGTGACCTTGGTTCCCTGGAAGAGGGAATGCAGGCAGAAGCTGCTGATAGATCCGGAGATGTGAATGGTGAAAATACAGAGACAGATAATGCAGAAGAGGGTATTTGATGGGCGGATTATATGAATATATAAAAATGGCTGTCCAGAATATCCGGGCAAATAAAGGACGTTCATTTCTTACCATGCTGGGAATTATTATTGGCATTGCTTCGGTCATTGCAATCGTTTCCATCGGCGAAGGAACGAAGAATCAGATGAACAGTGAGATCGATGGAATTGGCTCAGGGCTGATCGCTATCGATGTCAGTAATGATGCCATGACGGAAGATGAATGGATCACACCGGATGATGTACAGGAAATCCGTAAGCTCGATACAGTAGGTGGTGTTAGTGTTTCAAACAATTACGATGGTGAAACGGTGACTGGTAAGGGGAATTTTTCTATCATGCTGACAGGTGAAGGTCCCGATGCCAAAATGATCAATAATTCCGATATGAAATATGGAAGTTATTTTGGCGAAACAGAGATTGAAGAGGGCAAAAATGTATGTGTAATCTCAGATACAGATGCCAGGCAGCTTTTTGGTACAGATGATGTTGTTGGTATGAGCCTTGATATTACCTGTTATGATTCTTCAAAATCTTTTCGCATCATGGGTGTCACTACGCAGAAAGAAAATGGAACATTCGTAAGTTATACTTATGATGGAATGCCGGTTACGGTAAATGTTCCGTATTCTTCCATGGATGATCTTGTGGGTGGAACCGATGAATTTTATTCCATTACAGTGGTTCAGGCAGACAAAACACTAGATTCACAGATCGTTGCAGATCAGGTCGTGCATCTTTTGGAGAAACGTCATCAGTGCGCAGGGGAAGACTATTTTCATGTGCAGAGTTTCCAGGATGTCCTGCAGTCAATGAATGAAATGCTCGGTATGGTGACGGCATTTATTTCATTTGTTGCCGGAATTTCTCTTTTGGTAGGTGGAATCGGTGTTATGAATATTATGTTGGTATCTGTTACAGAAAGAACACGTGAGATTGGAATCCGTAAATCACTTGGCGCCAAGACCTCTTCTATTATGTTACAGTTCCTTGCGGAAGCGGCAATCCTTACAGTTATGGGAGGCGTGATTGGAATTATTCTTGGAATTCTTGCAGGTTATGGAATCTGTTCTATCATGAGTGGAAGCATGGGAATGACGATCACACCGGGAATCAGCCCGACAGTGATTCTGGCGGCAACACTTTTCTCCTGTGCGGTCGGTGTATTTTTTGGAATCTATCCGGCGAAGAAAGCTGCAAAACTCAGTCCGATCGAGGCTTTGAGACGAAATTAAGTTGAATAGTTTTATAAAACCAAAATGGCTCTTCGGTATCCTTTTATAAGGAATATCGCAGAGTCATTTTGGCTTTTAAGGTTTAATTAAAGTTAATTCACACTATCACCTTTTTTCTGTTTTATATTTTATAGAAGAGGGAAGAAAAAGCCCGGGAAGTTTTATCAAGACATAAGGGATGATAAACTTTCCAGTATGTTTTTGGGTTTAGTTGCATATATGACAGGCTTCGCAGGCGGACGGTGCAGTTGCACAGCCGCCGAGAGCGGTTTCGCGTAATTCGGCAGGTAGTTTTTTGCCTACAGTGTACATGATCGTGATCATCTCATCAAGGGGAATGAGCTGCGTGATTCCGGCAAGTGCCATTTCGGCAGCAACGAGAGCATTGGCAACTCCGGCAGCGTTTCGGTTCTGGCATGGATACTCGACCAGTCCGCCGACCGGGTCGCAGACCAGACCGAGCATGTTCATCAGCACGGTGGAGGCCGCGTCAAGACACTGCTCAGGCTTGCCGCCCATCAGCTCGACAGCCGCGCTGGCCGCCATTGCGGATGCGATGCCGACCTCAGCCTGACAGCCGCCGACCGCGCCTGCAACGGTTGCGTTGCGCATGGCAAGGTAGCCGATCGCACCGGCGTTGAACAGGGCGTCGATCAGCCGTTCATCCGAGATGTTGTAGCGGTCCTGCAGGGCAAACAGCATGCCCGGCAGAACACCGGCGCTGCCTGCGGTCGGTGCTGCGACAATCAGACCCATAGAAGCATTTACCTCAAGCACTGCCATCGCGTACTGCGTCGCCTTGTGCAGTACGTCCCCGCAGATGGAGCGGCCTTTGGCCGCGTGCTGCGCCAGCTTTTTTGCCTCGCCGCCAATCAGGCCGCCCATGGACTTGACCGGCGTTTTGAGCGGTGTCAGCGCGGATGAGCGCATGATTTCAAGCGCCCTCTTCATACGGTGCGTGACCTCATCACGCGTGGTTTCGCCTAGCTGGCACTCGCGGCGGCGCATGATCTCGGAGATGGGGAGCTGCTGCTGCGTGCAGAGTGCAAGCAGCTCGGATGCGTTTTTGAAATCCATAATCTGCTCTCCTCCTTACGGTTCGATGATCATGACGTCGTGGACGTTGGGATTGTTTTTAAGCGGTTCCTCAATGCCCTCGGGAAAATGACCGTCCGACTCGACGATGGTGTAGGCGGTGTTGCCCTTGGACTCGCGGAACAGGCGCATGAACGCAATGTTTACACCCTTGTCGCTGAGCACCTTGGTGATGTGCGCCACAACGCCCGGCTTGTCCTGCTGAACGACGATGACCGTGCTGTATTCACCGGTAAAGTCAACCTCGACGCCGTTAATGCGCGCGATGCGGCACTTGCCGCCGCCGAGCGACTCGCCGCGGATGGTCATCACCTGACCGGCGGCGTTCTCCATGCGGATGTCCACGGTGTTCGGATGGACATCGGTCTCGGTCTCACAGGGCGTGAACGAGTAGGACAGGCCGCGCTCGGTCGCGATGGAAAACGAGTTGCGGATGCGGGTGTCGTCGGTCGAGAAGCCCATGATGCCGCCGAGCAGGGCGCGGTCGGTGCCGTGGCCGTGGTAGGTCTTGGCGAACGAGCCGTACAGGGTGAAATCCACCTTTTTAAGCGGCGGCGCGATCATCTTGTGCGCCAGATACGCGATAACGGCTGCGCCGGCGGTATGGGAGCTGGAGGGACCGATCATATTCGGTCCCAGCACATCAAAAACACTGATAAAGGACATAGGAGATTCTCCTTACTGAGCGGAGGATTTGCAGATAAACCGGCGGTAGATGGTCTCTACGATCACGCCGATCGCGTTGTCGCCGGAAACGTTGCAGGCGGTGCCGAACGAGTCCTGCGTGATGTACAGTGCAACCATGATGGCGCAGATCGGGCCGCTCGGGTCGCCGGCCTCGGTGCCGAAGATCATGTACAGGAAGGGCAGGGCGGTCATAATGGAGCCGCCCGGCGCACCGGGAGAAGCGACCATGGCAATGCCGAGGGTCATGATGAAGGGAATGACCGTGCCGATGGAGATCGGCAGCTGGTTCATCAGGCAGACTGCGGTAGCGCAGGCTGTGATGGTGATCATGGAACCTGCCATATGGATATTGGCACAGAGCGGAACTACAAAGTTACGGATCTGCTCGCATACACCGTCTTTTTTTGCACATTCAAGATTAACAGGAATGGTAGCAGCAGAAGACTGGGTACCAAGTGCTGTTGTGTATCCTGGAATCTGATTTTTGATCAGATAATTGCAATAAGTCAGGTTTTCATCGGAAGCCTCCATGCCTGCATCCGTAAGCATGGTCTCCAACTGGGCTTGCAGATCTTTTGGCAAAGCCTCCATGTCGTCTGCCACCCCACTTTCCGTTCCACCGGAAAAATACGCCTGATAGACATGATCAATAGTCGGAGACAGGTCATTTTTTAACATATAGCAGGCAGCCCCCAAGGACAGCTGGCCATCCATCTCCTGCGTCTTGGTCATTGCGATCTGTCCTGCCGCAAGCGTATCCTCCTCCACCGGAAGATCGGCATTTTCCAGCGCATATTCCAACTGGACTTTTTGTCCCGCACTGTCACTCATAGCCTCCAACTTGGCATCCGAAATACCGCCCATCCGGGAAATATCCGCACCTCCTTTTGCCATAGCAACCTTAATACGATCTGTCACGGTCACAATGGTGTGTGCTTCCATATGCATAGGAGAAAATCCCTCCTCCTGCATTTTTTCGTAGTCCTTGCCCGAAGTCGTCTGGGCATAGACTGCCATCTGGTTATGTAAAAGACTGGCATCCGTTCCCTGTGCCAACTGTTCTTCCATTTTCTCTGCCATAGTCTTTTCTTTCAGATCATTTTTATTGTAAAAAGGGTTATTGACCGAGATACTGCGCAATTTTCCCTTAGCGATCTTTTGCTCACTTTGCGTGGCATCTGTGGTAGTCGCTTTTCCGTCAACCTTTCCTACCTGCTCTATGATGTCTTTTCTTCCAATCTGCTCCAGTTGCATGCACTGCCTCCTTTATCTGCTGTATTATATTTCGGTCGTCTGTGGGTAAAACTTGACCTTTTAAGGCAGGAGCAATTTATCTCCGGCACAAATATGATCTCCGTTTTCGATATTATTTTTTTGACAGATCTGGCTGACCATATCTTCTGTTCCGTAGACTTTTCTGCTGATATCCGTCAACTTATCTCCCTGTTCTACAATATAATAGCCCTGCTGCAGATATACGTTCGTCGTTGTGCTGTTATTTGCCTCGGCAGAAGCACTTGCCGTCGCGTTTTCGGTCGTTTGACTCCCCCCGCTATCGTCCTGTGCCTCCTGCGATCCATCCGCTTTTGCCAGTTCCTCTGCTCCCTTGCTGATGGTCTCC
>ERZ773104.4772-NODE-4772-length-10888-cov-2.615250_pt1 | contig 10888 bp, 5 predicted proteins | sample MGYA00511920_ERZ773104 | MGnify/ENA primary metagenome ERZ773104 (study PRJEB29015, sample SAMEA2737857) | human gut metagenome | biome: human gut; feature: human-associated habitat; material: faeces | place: China | collected 2012 ...
AAACGCTGGAAGATTTTGATACGGTGACAGCACAGGGGCTGAATGGAGCAGTCTTTGCACTGCTGGCACTGAATGCAGACGACCCGGAGCAGAATAAGGACGGGGAGCTGGAACAGAAATATCTGTCTTATATTCTGGAGCAGGAAAAACCGGACGGAGGATTTTCTCTTGATGACAATGCAGACCAGTCTGATGTGGACATGACAGCAATGACACTCCAGTGTCTGGAACCTTATCAGGATCAGCAGGAAGTAGCGGAGATCATTGAGAAAGGAATCCAGATACTTTCGGCAGGACAGGAAGAGAATGGTGGTTATGTGGCATATGGCTCCGACAGCTCAGAGTCTGTATCACAGGTGATCCTTACGTTAAGCACTTATGGGATTGACTGTAATGAAGATGAACGGTTTATAAAAGATGGAAAAGGTCTGTATGATATTCTGATGGAGTATCAGCAGAAAGACGGGGGATTTTCCCATACCTTAGATGGAGAAACCGATGGAATGGCAACCGACCAGGCATTTTGTGCACTGGTTTCTTATGAACGGTTCAAAGACGGAAAAAACAGTTTTTACAATATGACAGATCACAGATGAGGGGAACAAAAGATGACAGATAAGATCAGGATTCTTCAGGAACAACTGGGGACGATCATTAAAGGAAAAAAAGAAGTTACAGACAAGATCATCATGGCGGTTCTGGCAAAGGGACATGTACTGCTGGAAGATGTGCCGGGAGTAGGAAAGACGACCACAGCTCTTGCACTGAGCAGGCTGATGGGTATGGATTTTCAGCGTATCCAGTTTACACCGGACGTGGTTCCCTCTGATGTGACAGGTTTTACCATGTACCAGAAAGAAACAGGAACATTTGTCTACCGCCCGGGAGCTGTCATGTGCAACTTCCTTCTGGCAGATGAGATCAACCGTACTTCCAGTAAGACACAGGCTGCCCTTCTGGAAGTCATGGAGGAAGGCAGGGTGACCGTTGACGGTGAGACCCATGAAGTCCCGAAGCCATTTGTGGTACTTGCTACGGAGAACCCGGTAGGTTCTTCCGGTACCCAGATGCTTCCGGAGTCACAGCTGGACCGTTTCATGGTCAGCCTGAGCATGGGATACCCGGATCACGAAAGTCTGGTAGAGATCCTGAGAGACCGGCAGGATACAAACCCTCTGGACCATGCAGAAACTGTGGTGCATAAGGAAGAACTTCTGAAGCTGCAGGAGCAGGTGCAGAAAGTTTATATGGATGACCGGATCTTGTCTTATGTGGCTGATCTTGCAGAGGCAACCAGAGTCCACGCACTGATCACACTGGGGTTAAGCCCCAGAGGAACACTGGCACTGTGCCGCATGTCCAAAGCGGCTGCTTTTGTAGATGGCAGGGACTATGTAGTGCCGGACGATATTCGGAAAGTATTTGGAGATGTGGCAGGACACAGAATGGTACTGGAATCCAGGGCACGATACGAGGAACGGTCAGCAAGGGACATTCTTGATGAGATCCTGGATACCGTACCAGTACCGAAAGTAGAGGGAGCATGAAGAACAGGGTCGTATGGTTCCTGTGGCTGGTCTGCATGGCAGCCGGGGCAGTGATCACAGGAGAATATCTTTTTGTATGTGTGCTGGCTGCAACTGCGGTGCTGCTGGTGGTGTCCTGTATCTATGGTGTCTTTTCGGGAAGAAAGGTACAGACACGCTTTATCCTTCCGGAAAGGTCAGAGCAGGAGTCAGTATTTCAGGTAAAAATGGGACTTGAGAACCAGTCTTTTTATCCGGTCTTCAGGGGAAACGGGAGTATCCACTGGGAGAACCTGCTTACCGGTGAAAACGGGGATAAGGAACTGGAACTTTCCCTGCGGGGGAAAAAAGAAGAACTGGTCGCTTTTCAGGGCAGAAGCAATCGCTGTGGCTGTATCAGGTTTCAGTTTGCGGACTGGAAAGTACGGGATCTTTTCGGGATCGTTGCCTTTAAACGGAGGGCAGGTATCAGCCGGGATATGGTCGTAATGCCGCATAAGTCCAGAATGGATCTTGCACTTCTTTCCCGGGAAGGTTTTGATATGGAGAGCTTTAAGTTCTCGAAAAACCGTCCGGGAGATGATCCGGGGGAAACTTACGATGTCCGGGAATACCGCCCCGGCGACAGTATCCGCCAGATCCATTGGAAGCTGTCTGGAAAATTGGACGAAGTTATGATCCGGGAGAAAAGCTATCCGGTGGATGAGGCTGTCCTGATCCTTGCGGAACCTGGTCAGGAGGGGGAAAGATCGGAAGCACCGGAGGCTGTTGCAGAGATCTATGGCGCAGTCCTTTACAGCTTTATGGAGCAGAGAATCCCCTGCCAGACTGCGGTATATGACCCTGCCTCCGGACAGCTCCGGCTGGAAAAGATAGAAACACTCCGGGACTATGAGGACATTTTGTACCGGTTCCTCTGTCACAGCAGTATAAAGGAGAAACCGGCAGTCATCAGGGACTACATAAAGAATCCGGGGCAGAAATCTTTTGCCGCTTATATCTATATCACAGGGAATCCTGATGACCGGGAAAATGAGCTTCTTCCACGTGAGGCTCAGATTGTGACAGTACGCAGGGGAAAGAATGCGGCACATAACGGAAATGAGATAACTTATACAGACGATTACCGCCGGGAACTTGGCATCCGTAAGACAGACAGGAGAGCAGGCTATGGAACTATGGACAACAGAGATCAATAAGAAAAAGTCCGGGAAATACAGACAGGACATAGTTTCTGTACTGGTCACAGTCCTTCTTATCCTGGCTTCTGTCGGTACAGGCGGTTATCTGATTCTCCGGGAACTGTTAGAAACTGTTCCTGGAATGCCATTTCTGACAGGCGTGCTTATCGGCTGCGTTCTGTGTCTGGGGCTTCTGTCCGGGCAAAGGAAATGTGCCATAGGAAGCAGTATTTTTCTGTCTGTGGTATTAAGTGTAGGAATATTTTTCTGGAAAGAGATTCTTCATGGAGGCATTTCCTGTTGGGATGAACTGGCAGACACGTTGGGAAGCAGGGCAGGGATTTATCTGACCCGTTATGGAAACTTAGCAGAAACAGGAAGCAGGGAACAGATATTTTTCTTTCTGTTTCTGGGGATTGTGATGGGACTTGCGGGAACACTGGTTAGCCGCATGAGGTTTACGGTGCTCGTAGTCCTGTGGGCACTGGTTCTTCCGGTCTGTATGTTTTATCTTCAGAAATTCCCTGACCTGAAAACAGGACTGGTATTTTATACAGGGGTAATTTTGGAACTGAATGAGATGATGCCCGGAAAGAAAGACAGGGTGCAGATGGGAAAACGGGGATCTGTCCTGGTCTGGGGAATCCTTTTTTCCATTGTGGTGGTGGCAGTTTCTGTGTCTGCAATGGGGCTGATCGCACCGGAAAAAGATTACAGTTCTTCGGAACTGGTGAAAAATGCAGGGAAAGAGATCACTGATAAGATCGAAGAAATCCGTTATAAAAGAGGCGTGGTCAATTCTCTTCCGAACGGAAAGCTGAAAGAGGCTGGAAGCTGGAAAGGTTCTGAGGATACAGCCCTTTCTGTGACTATGGAGCATCCGGATTCACTGTACCTTAAGGGATTTACCGGAAGCGTTTATGACGGGAACCAGTGGAAAAGTGTTTCTACAGAAACTGCTTACGGGGAAAAGAACCTGTTTTACTGGCTGCATCAGGACGGGTTTTATGGGGAGACACAGCTTGCGTCTATACGGAACCTGGTAAAAGATGACAGTCTTTCCAGTACGGAAGGAACGGTCTCAGTAGAGAATGAAAAGGCAGACAGCCGGTATGTTTATCTTCCTTATGAGACACAGGAACTGCCGGAAAACTACAGGGGTATCACCGGGACAGCTGACAGTATGCTGAATGCCAGAGGGCTTTTCGGAGACCGGAAGTATTCATTTACTTCCCTTGGAAATCTGGTGAAAGACTTTACTGCACTGGGGGCAGAAAGCTATCAGGTTCTTTCGGAACAGCCGGATTCAACCTACAGACAGCAGGAAAGCTATTATAACAGTTTTGTGTACCAGCAGGATACCGTCATTCCAGACAACCTTACTACACTTTTTGAAAAAGAACTTGGAAACGGTGGGGACCGGAATCAGGGACATACCGATTATTATACAGCAATCTCAAGGATACGTTCTTATCTGGAAGATAATATGACTTACAGCACTGCCACAGATGTTTACAGTGGAACGGGAGATTTTGCAGAGAATTTCCTTACAGAGTCTAAGATAGGGCACAGTGTCCACTATGCAACAGCAGCGGCATTGATGTTCCGGTATTACGGGATTCCATCCAGATATGTGGAAGGCTATCTGGTCACACCGGAAGACGTAAAAGATAAAAAAGACGGGGATAAGATCGGCATCCCCGGAAAAAACGGACATGCCTGGACGGAGATCTATGTGGACGGGCTTGGCTGGATTCCGCTTGAAATGACACCTTCCTATTACGGCGTCATGGAGGAAGCGGACCTGACACTTGGACTGGAAGCCGAAGGAGCCCGGACAGCACCACTTCCGGAAACAGAGACGGAACAGAAAGAAAACACACCGGAGATAAATACCCACTGGAATCTCCAGATCGCAGTCACAGGACTGGTGAAGTTTATCCTTCTGCTTCTTCTGGTATTTGATATTTTCGGGATCTGTTTCCTGATTACAGTATATATCTTAAGGGCAGTGGCAAATATCCGGAGAAAGAGGGCTTTTCATTCACAGGACAGGAGACAGGCAGTGCGGGCAATGGCAGGGTATGCAGGAAGGCTCTATGAACAGGGGACTTTTGATGAAAAACTTTCCGGCGAATTTCAAAATACCTGGCGTACCGGGCAGAAAGCAGCATTCAGTCCCCATGAAATATCCAGTGAAGAGCGTCAGGAAGTAGAAAAATGCGTAAAGGCTTTAAAGAAAGAACTTCTGAAAAATACAGGCTGGTATGACCGCTGGGTCATGAAGTACATTGAGAGGCTGTATTGACCGGAAAGGGAAAGGAGGAGCATATCGTGGATCACAGAAAAAATAAACACAGAAAAATACTGCCGGGCATCCTTATCCTGCTATGCCTTCTTCTCTTTTCGGGAGCCCTTGTCTTAGGGGTAAGGGCACAGGTGCCGGAAACCATAGAAAATCCGGTGCAGGGGATCAGTGCAGACAGTTCTATGAAAGGGTATCTTGGAAAAGGATATACTTATGCGGATCTGGATACGGATTCTTTACAGACAGAGAGTACCGGTACACTGGCACAGGTACCTGAAAATAAACCAGAAGAACAGCAGGAGGAAGCTGATCCGGAAGAAGAACCGGAGGTGACAGCTCCTTCTGATGATACAGTGCAGGCTGCGTCTGAGGAGCCGGAAGAGGCTGTCGAGGATGGAAGTACAGATCAGGAGAATCCATCTGAGGAAACACAGCAGCCAGAGGAAAATACGGTCCAGTACGATCCTGAGAATGGGGAAGATAACCATGAGGATCAGGAAGAAACACCGGACACTGATGATGACAGGAACCAGGAGGGTGCAGAGGTCCCGGAGGAGGAGACACCGACTCCTGCCCCGGAAGAAAATAAATATCCTTCTGTGGCAACCGACCTGACAGACGGGGAGACCGTCAGTGCTTCTTACCGTACTTTTTATGTACAGGCATGGGACTATCAGGGCAATGTCCTTCCTTCTTCTTCGGTAGAAGTTCTGGGAAATGGACAGAAACTTTATTCGGTCAGTACCGATGGGGAAGGCATCATTGCTTACCGTATGGAGCTGACAGAGACTGAAAATACCGTAGATATTAAAGTAACGGACAGTGAGGGCTGGTCTTATACGCTTCCACAGTACCGGATCATAAGAAGTGAAGACGGGGAAGAGCAGCCGGCAGGAACGGTGAATATCAGTATTGAAGCCGGAACGGTAGGACTTGGTACGATCCTTTCGTCTACACCGGTAGAATTTTACCAGGGTGAACAGCTTTCTTCCGTACTTCTGCGTCTGTTAGATGAGAATGGTTTTGACTGGAGGAATGAGGGCAGTGCCACAAGCGGCTTTTATCTCCGTTCCATTGGAAGAAGCGGTCTTACTGCAGGTGCTTCCATACCGGCAGACCTGCAGGCACATCTGGAAGCTGCCAACTGCCAGATGACGGATCATGACAATGACTGGCTTGGAGAGTATGACTTTACGATGGATTCCGGCTGGCTGTATTTTGTGAATGGGGAATACATGAATGTAGGAATGGCAGGCTATTTCCCTGCTGACGGTGACAGTGTAAGGCTGCGTTTCTCCCTGTATGCAGGGGCTGACGTAGGTGCAGGACAGAATGGCGAGACATGGGGGGACTGGTGATGAAGAGATTTCTTGCAGGGATTTTATCGGCGGTACTCCTTATGGGAAGCATTCCTGTCTATGGTGCACAGGATATGGGAATATCCCCGGAAGCTGGTTACAGTGTGGAGGGGACAGAGCTTTCCCAGACGGAGGAAGCCTTAAGCGGAGAGACTGCTTTGCAGGAAACAGCAGATACTTCCAATGAAGAGAATGTGGAAGATTCAAAAGAGAATACAGAAGAGACACCGGCTCCGTCAGAGGAGGAACCGGACAGCCAGGAGCCGGAGATAGAACCGGAAGTACCAGAGGAGCCGGAGATCACAGAGATCCCGGAGGAAGATCCTGAGATTACGGAAGCACCAGCAGAAGACGATTCCCCGGAACTGGAATTTAATGACGGTGAGGTGCAGATGGAAGATGCCGGGGAAGAGGTTTCTGACTATCTGGAAAACCTGACGGTCTATACAAGCCAGAACAGCAATGCACCTGAGACAATCCTTAAGCCGGAACGCCGGGAAGACCTGGATGAAGCCTTTGGCGGGAAAGTGTATACAGTGGAATATGGCTCTTATGCCACATCTTCCAGCTTTTATCTTTCCGGGGACATCAGTGACGGTGCGCCGGAAGGGTCTACCTGGTCCATAAAGGCACTTCTTCTCAATGGCGGGGAAAATGTACAGTAAGACATGAACCCGAAAGCCTATACGGAAGGGGTACGTTACAGACTGAACGGTCGTACTTTTGGGAACGGAGCCAATGGTGCAAAGCGGGCTGTGTATACGATCACAGCAGGAACAGAGGAAACTTACCAGACGTATAAACTGGTGGTTTTGAGGAGGCTGGATCTTTCTTTTATCGGATGTTACCTTCCGGAAGATGAAGACCTGGCGAAGAACCTTATTCCGGGTCAGTTTGACAGTACAAAAAGGGAATATGAAATAGCAGTAGGATCAGGTACGGAATCCCTGAACCTGGTGGCAAATGCTTATTCAGGCAGTTATTACGGGCTTACGGTCAATGGCGTGGCGTATGAGGGAAGCAGGCAGGAGATCCCGCTGACCGGGGAAGAGACAGAGATCACTCTGCAGATGAAGCAGGAAGACACCTATCTGGACCCGGAATATGCCGGACAGACCTATGTAAGTGAGGGAACCTACCATATCCGGGTGACCAGACAGAAGAGCAGTTCTGTGGCATTTGAAGTATCACCGGACAATGCTGTAGTCAGCCTGTATGACCAAAACGGGGACCGGGTAGTACCAGCAGGAGGAACCGGGTGGAACTTTGAGAATCTTCTTATGGGGGATACCTATACATGGACGGTTTCCTGTTATGGCTATAAAACGCAGACAGGAAGTTTCGTGGCAGGGGATACCGACCATATCCGGGCAGAACTGGAAAGCATAGATTCTTCCCAGCCGGAGATCACAGACAATGACTGGATCAATTACAGGAACAGCGATACCAACAACGGGGTTACTGATGTGGCAGCCCCTTCTTCCGGAGCAGAAAGCGTACAGAAATGGGCCATGCAGCTGGGCGGCGACTGGAATGCGGCTGTCACACCACCGCTGATCCTTGGCGGGGCTCTTTATGTGGCTTCCGGTAAATTTATCTATAAGATTGACCGGGCTACAGGGGAGATCCTGGCAGTCAGTGAGGAACTGGCAGGAAGCATGGTCTTTGCCCTGAACCCTCTTACTTATGCAGAAGGAATGCTGTTTGCCCAGATCGGAGGAGGACAGATACAAGCAGTCAGTGCATCGACATTGAAATCACTGTGGATCAGTGAGCCGGTAGGAGGACAGACGCTTTCTCCGATTACTTATAAAGATGGATATATTTACACAGGAACCTGGAACTCAGAGACAACAGCAGGAATCTATTTTGCCCTGTCTGTTACGGATGAAGATCCGTCCAGGGGAGATGAGATCAAGTACTGCACATTGAAGTACAGCCATAAAGGCGGCTTCTACTGGGCAGGTGCCTATGCGTCGGGGGACTATCTGGTATTTGGTTCTGATGACGGTTCCGCAGAAGGAAATTATACAAATACCTCGATCCTGTACTCTGTATCAACCTCAACCGGTGTCATGCTGGACAAGCTGACAGGACTTAAAGGTGATATTCGTACTTCGGTAGCGTATAACAATGGCTATGTGTATTTTGCCACAAAGGGCGGTTATCTTTACCGGGTAAAAATGAACCCGGACGGAACTTTCGGACAGGTGCTTGGCTATAATCTTGGTGGAATGGCAACCGCTACTCCTGTGATCTATAAGGGCAGGATCTATATCGGGGTCTGCGGACAGGGCGGTCAGTTTAACCCGGACGGAGGGCATCATTTTGACGTGCTCACAGAATCTGAGGACGCACTTTCACTGGCGTATTCTGTCCCTGTTGCAGGCTATCCACAGGCAGCACCACTTCTTTCCACTGCTTATGAAAATGAAGATTATAATAAAGATGGAAAGGCAGACGGAAGAGTTTATGTTTATTTTACAGCTAATGCCTATCCGGGCGGTATCTATATGCTGGAGGACAGCCCTGGACAGACAGAAGGCAAGGCAGAGGAGATCTTTACACCTGACACAGACCAGCAGCAATACAGTATCAGTACTTTATGCGTGGACAGGGACGGAACCATCTATTATAAAAACGATTCCAATTATTTGATGGCGATAGAGAAAAACGGAGCCTATCTAAACAGTGTCAATGTATCGGCAGATACGGGAAAGGTCACATGGAACAAAACTTTCCGGAAAGACCGTCTCAGCTATGACCTGATACTGGAAGAGGGGGCAAAACAGGCAGTATTTTCCTTTGAAGCCCCGGAGGGTGTTTCAATCAGCGTAAATGGGAAAAAGTGTGAGGGCACCTATCAGGTTGCTTTTGATGGAACCGGAACGAGTATTCAGGTACAGGTATCTAAGGGAAATAAGTCAAGGACTTATGTTTTCAGCATCACTGGTGATGAAAGCTCCCCATTTTTAAAGAACCTGACAGTGAGTACCAGTAACAGCTACACAGACGATACCGGGTATCTTGCCCTGGAACCTGCATTTACGCAGGAACGGTATGAGTATACCGCAGAGATGTATAACGGGAAAAATGAATTCCTGAACATTTTTGCCGAACCACAGGAGGAAGATGCTTCTGTGACGGCAGAGGGAATCCGGGGTACGAAAAAGATCAATAACTATGGACATACCGCCGGAAGCGGCAGTGCAAGCAGGATTGCGGTCTATTTTGGTGAGGAAGAGGCAGAAGCGGCAGTGAAGGTGACGGTAAAGACGAAAAGCGGAAAAACCGCTTCTTATCAGGTGATCCTTCAGCGGAGGGATATTTACCCGCCGAAGCTGAGTGATGTCCGGGCTGTCCGGTACGATGCGGAGAGAGTGCGGATCACTTTTGCCTCAAATGAGATGGGTAATTACCAGTACAAGATTGTCAAACCGGGGGAAACACCAGAGTTTGATCTTTCCGGATCTGTGGAACTGATGACCAGGGGACAGAATTCCCTTGATCTGATGATTCCTGAGACAGAGGAGAGGGAGATCTGGATACTGGCAAAAGACATCGCTGGAAACCAGATGAGCACACCGGTGAAGATCCCGGTGATAGAATATAAAGAGATCCCGGTGACGATAAAAACAGTTCCGACAGATGCAGAGATCCGGGTAACGAACCAGGACGGTGAAGAACTGAAAGCCCAGAACGGGAAATATCTATTTTTAAAGGGAAATGTATATAAAATTGAAATTTCCAGAAAAGGCTATGAAACACTGACAGAGACAGTCACTGCTGACCTGAAGGTGACAAGTTACAGTTTTACCCTGAAATCCCTGATGAGTTCGGATGCAGATCTTAAATATCTGTATGTTTCCAGTGCAGATCATTATGGAAAGGGCATACAGAAGCTGGAGCCTTCCTTTAAGAAAACTGAAGACCATTACACTGCAGTTTATGGTGATGAAAGGCAGAGCCTGAATGTATGGACAGAAGCAGCGGATTCCCATGGAAGCATAAAAGTCTATGCAATGTCCGGGATTCTGGGCAGTTCCGTCCAGAAAGACGAAACCATTTTTCAGACAGGAACCGATGAGGGACATCCGTTCTGGAAGATTGTATTTGCCAGTGGAGAAAAAGAGGCGAAGATCAGGATACAGGTAACAGCAGAAGACGGTACCAGAAAGAATGTATACCTGACAATCAGACTGACTGATAAGACAGCCCCTGTCCTTAAAAAGGTCAGTGCCAGCCGCATTTCTACAGACAAGGCATCGGTAGTCTATAAGACCAGTGAAAAGGGATACCGCTATTATAAAGTGGTAGATGCAGGCAAGAAGATCCCTGCAGTTGATACTTCCGGAAAGGGAACGGAAGTTCAGGCAGGAACGGACACCATTACCCTGACAGGACTGACCAGTGGGGAAAAAGACCTTGTGGTAGTGGTAAAAGACGGTTCAGGAAATGTAAGCCAGCAGCTGGTGATCCGTATCCCGGACATCAAAAATGCGGGCAGTGGAACCG
>ERZ773104.4774-NODE-4774-length-10885-cov-3.529086_pt1 | contig 10885 bp, 9 predicted proteins | sample MGYA00511920_ERZ773104 | MGnify/ENA primary metagenome ERZ773104 (study PRJEB29015, sample SAMEA2737857) | human gut metagenome | biome: human gut; feature: human-associated habitat; material: faeces | place: China | collected 2012 ...
AAATCTTTTGTATTGCAAGTAATAATATAATCTGCGCCTACATCTTTGGCACATTTATCTTGTAGACAATCCTCAAAATCTTCAAAAGAATCTTTTTCAATCGCATCAAGAATCTCCATCTGAGATGCTGTTGCAACTGTAAAAATTTCGCAAATGTCTTTCAAATTTTCTCTACGAACTTTATCATTCCTTTTTCTTAGCACATACCATAGTGTCGAAAGTGTATGAAATGCAATATATCCTGTGCATTCTCCATTTGCACATTTTCTTACAATTTCCACAGATTGTTCAAGATACGGATCTGGACGATTTGTAATATAGTTAAGGAGAATATTTGTATCAATCAATAATACCATATTTCTCATCCATTGCTTCCTCTCTTTCTCTGTCACAATCAATTATTTCGGAATTATTTTTTCTGGATTCTTCTAGTCTTAAAAAAGCGGCCATCTTATTGTTTTTATGGGTAGCAGGCAAGGGGGCTTTAATTATGAACGGAATACTTCTTTCTCTTAATGCAGTTCTGGTAAAGGTTTCATAAAAAGTCTGCTTTGTCTGACCCATTGCATCAAGCATCGCACCCAGTTCTTCGTAAATTGAATCCTCTAATCTGATACTGATGGTTTTCATTTTAAGCATCTCCTTTCTTTGATTGAAATAATCATACCACAATTTGACTCACATAGCAAGCAATAGATTTCATTTTGCTAAATGAATCAAAATCCTTTTGCGTTGCAATCTGCGCATAGCCTTTATACTCATCATTACTGCTTTCTGCGTACATATCGTTCACCATCCCAATAGTAAGAAGATCCAGATCTCGGATGGAGATGCCGAGCTGTACGCAGCGAAGCAGAAACAATGGTGTGGTCATCGGGCGGTCAGTTGCGTAAAGTTTTTTTAGACTCCACATCCGTCTGGACATTCAGCCCCCACAGCTCGATAATCTTCGGAAGCACCTGGTAGATGGAGAAGGTGCTGAATTCATCAAGCCACTCCTCAGGGCTGTCCGGGATGGAAGGATCCGCATGTTTCGCCATGATGTAGGCGATGTTCTCGAACATCTCAAGAGAGAACATATCGAGGTGGGATGAACCTTCATCACCATTTCCGACTGCCTTTCCGAGCGCATCGAGATCCTTATAGATATCTCGATGGAACTTAATACGATAAATACGCGGAATGGCGGCAGATGCCTTGAATGGCACCTGCTTTCCGTCAATCTCAATCATCTTTGTCATACCCATACGATACTGTTCTTTTCGGTAAGCTCAGTCGCCGCACTATTCCTATGCCTTTTACGCGGGAAGATGTGGATAAGGCTATCTATTATGACTGCTTGTGTTTTAAGGATTTCACATCACCTACTGCCAAATGGTATTCCACCGAAACAAACGAATATAACAATGACCGGCATAAAGCATATGACAAAATGACAGATGTGATTTGTTCAGCAGATAGGCATCTATTTCGCTATGTCTATCACAATGCAGATATCACTTTTGAATGGATGCTCCGACGAAAATTCTATGAAATACGACAACAATTCGGAAATCGTGGTATTTGCTCAGAAACCGCTCAGGAATGGTACAAGGAAGTCTACAAAATCCATCCGCTTTCTGACCTCATTGACAATTTCGATTTGTACTGTTATCTTGGCGTTGAAGATACCGCCTTCTTAGATATGGCTGAAAAGGACGATGCTAGAATATATGCTGTAGATGATTATTCGGAGTTTGATTTTGACACAAAGTGGCCAATACTTTACCCGGATTGATATGAACTAACGTAAAGAGAATCTGGTACTGACTTGGGTTACACTTTGTTCAGAACTTACGCATCCGTTTTATAACTCAGTTCTGAAGATTTTTTACACTCAGTTCTGAGCTCTCGTTTCTCTAGAACTGAGCATAAAAAACAGGGTGCCACCATTATCGGTGGACACCCTGTTTTTATTTTAAAGTCTATTGACTCACACAAATCTACCTATACTTTTAAATTACGCCTCTAAGCAGGTACAGTCTCTCTAAAAAAGACCCACCTATACTTTTAAAAGTTGTCTCATAGCAGGTATACTTTCGTCAGTCACAGTTCTCTACAGAAACGGCTAAAATCTACCTAGATTTTTAAATACCTGTCCCTATGCCATAGCGCCATTCAATAGACAAAAATTCACTCTATCAGCATAACCCAAGTTTTTATCCGCATCCCCTCAGTGGTTTTCCCGACGGGCGCTAACGCTGCGAATATCCTCCGCTGAAGACCCGGCAGCAGCCCGTCATAGGAATTTTCTCCGCTTAGTTGTTGTCCATGCCGGACGCATCAAAGAACTCCCGGAGCCCTTGTACGCAAGGGCTCCGGGAGTTGCTGCTTCAGTGCAATGATACCGTGAATGCCGCTTTTCAGAGGCGGCGTTCAGTCCTCCTGACTTTTTTCCATCATGATCTCCAGAATGGTCCGGTCGGTCTCCACCATGCCCGGGGTGCTGACCCGGCCCATATTGCGGATGGCCTGCTCGGGGGTCGCGCCGCAGATGCCGTCCGTGGACTGGAGGACCACATCGCTCATCGCCAGATAGGCGCACATCATGGCGGCGTTGGTGGCGGTAGCCAGCTTCAGCGCGCAGCCGATCTTGCCGCCGTCGCAGATCATGCCGGTGAGGTTGCCGCTCATATTGATGATGGCCTTGCCGATCTGCTCATCCGTGCCGCCCATGAGCCACACCATAGCGGCCGCGGCAGCCGTGGCGGCGGAAACGCCGCAGCCGCAGGTGGCGGACAGCTTCCCGGTAAAGGACTTGATGTAGACGTTCAGCACGTGGGAGAAAGCCAGCGCCTTTTCCAGCATCTCGTTGGAGGCCCCCAGATGATAGGCCATCTCCACCACGGGGATAACGGCGGTGATGCCGTGGTTGCCGCTGCCGGCGCTGCTCATAACGGCGTAGGGACAGCCGCTCATGCGGCCCTCGGCACTGCTGGCTACCCGCATCATAGTGCGGCTGAACAGGTTGTCGCCCATAGCGCCCTCCGTGACCTGCTTTTGCAGCGCGGCGGCGATGCCGATGCCAAGCCGGTGCTCCAGACCGAAGTCCGCCAGCTTTTCGTTCATCTCCATGCCGTCCAGCATGGGGGCCAGCTCCGCCTCGCTGCACTGATCCACCACGGCCCGGATCTCCGCCACCGTCATGGGCATCAGGCGGGCGTGGATGTCATCCTGTGTACCGGCGCTGTATGCCTTTTCCAACAGAACTTCATCATTCCGCTGGGTGAGGATGATATTGGAGTGGGTGCCCCGGATCTCGCTGATGCCGGTACCGGCCTCCGTGGAGACCTCCGCCCGGACATAGAGCTGCGCCTCGTCATGCTTGATGGCAACGGTGACACGGCGCGCCTCCGCCAGAGCGATGGCGTCAGCGGTGACGGTCTCATCAATGTCCGCCAGCAGCTGCAATCCCTTCTCCGGGTTGCTCAGGCGCGCGCCCAGCGCGGCGGCATAGTTCAGGCCTACCCGGGGGAAACCGGGAATTCCCACGCTCATGCCGTTTTTGTAGATGCCGGGGTTTACCTCCACCTTCACGGAGACGATGTTGCCCCCCACGGCATGATGGGCGTCTGCGGCGGCCAGAGCCACGCATACCGGCTCCGTGCAGCCAAGAGCCGGGACTACCTCCTGGCGCAGCAGTGTCAGCAGTTCTTCTTTGGTGATCATGGAAACGCTCCTCCTTTTTGTTTTTCAGATGCCATATATCAGATCGTCACAATAGAAAGCAGATTCCGTGCCAACTTCTTTTTTGACAAATTCTGCGATTTCTCTTGTAAAACCGCCCGGCCCATGATTAAATGGTTGAAGAAACTGGTCAAAGGAAGTGATTTTGTGGCGACCAAAAAGAAGATCTCCGTCATCGCCTTAGATCCCCGGGCAGGCAAATCCTACGGCGAGGACATCGCCGGACTTTTTTCCGATGTGGCGGATATTTCCGTCTTTTCCATGCTGGACGGCAGCGCCGCAGGCGTTCTGGAACGGGCGGATCTGTTTGTAGCCTCCACGGATGCCTACGGTTCCCCGGAGGAGCTGGCCAAGCACATCCCGCTGGACAGCCAGACCATGGCGATCGAGGCATCCTTCCGGTGGAGCGAACTGCGGAAGCTGAAGGAGCTGCCCGCAGGCAGCAAGGTGCTGTTTGTCAACATGACCGAGACCATGGCCCGGGAGGCCATTGCCCAGCTGGAACAGTTCGGCATCACCCACATCCACTGGATCCCCTTCTACCCCGGTGCGTCGCTGGAGGAGGACGTCCATATCGCCGTGACCCCGGACGAGATGCGCTATGTCCCGCCGAAGATGGAAACGGTCATTGATATCGGCCAGCGGGTCTGCACCTCCGGCATGATGATCGAGATCGCCCTGCGGCTGGGACTGGAGTCCCTGCTGGAGGGGCCTGCTTTTCAGGAGTACGCCCGCAGCGTCGCCACCAGCAACTACAGCTTTGACCAGATGTTTGCCCGGTCCGTCCGTCTGGAAAGTCTATTCCATATTTTATTGGAGAGTCTGGAGGACGGCGTCATCGGCATCAACGAAAAGGGTGAGATCTTCGCCTGCAGCCGTCAGGCAGAGGATATGACCTGCGTCAGCGCGGCGCTGATCCAGGGAAAACGGTGCGAGGAGGTCTTTCCCTATATCCCCTTCGCCGCGTGTCTCCGCGCCCGGCAAACGCTGCCCGCCAAGGTCATCAAGGTCAACAGCGTCAACCTCAGCGTGGAGGTGGTTCCGGTCATCCGGCAGAACGCCTGTATCGGCGCCTTCGCCCTGCTCCAGCGGTTCAATGACGTGGAGGTCCGGCAGAACGAGCTGCGGGGCCAACTGCTCCACAAGGGCTATTACGCCAAATACAGCTTTGACGATGTGATCGGACAGTCGGCGGCCATCCGCAGGACCAAGGAGACCCTGACCCGGATGGCCAACAGTGAAAGTCCCATTCTTCTGATCGGCGAGACCGGCACCGGCAAGGAGCTGTTCGCCCACGCCGTTCACCGGGCCTCCCGCCGGGCGGCCGGGCCGTTTCTGGCCATCAACGTGGCGGCTTTTCCGGAGAATCTGCTGGAAAGCGAGCTGTTCGGCTACGAGGAGGGGGCCTTCACCGGAGCCAAAAAGGGCGGCCGCCCCGGCCTCTTTGAGCTGGCCCACAGGGGCACACTGTTTCTGGACGAGGTGGAGGGCATGAGCCCCGCTCTTCAGATCAAGCTGCTGCGGACCTTGCAGGAGCGGGAGGTCATGCGGGTCGGCGGCAACCGCATCATCCATGTGGACGTCCGCATCGTGGCCGCCACCAACGAGGCGCTGGAACGGAAGGTGCGGGAGGGCACTTTCCGCCGGGATCTCTACTACCGGCTGAACACCCTGCCGGCAGTCATCCCACCCCTGACGGAGCGGGGAGACGATATGTTCCTGCTGATGGAGCAGTTCCGCCGGGAGCTGAACGGCGACTTCCGCCTGACGGAGCCGGTGCAGGACTTTTTCCGCCATCACACATGGCCCGGCAATATCCGGGAGCTGCGGAACGTGGTGGAATACTTCATCTATACCGACCACCGGGACATCACCATGGAGGACCTGCCCCCCACCCTGCTGCTCTCCGGGGACGCCCTCTCCCGTCCGGCGTCCGCCCCGGCAGCGCGGCAGGACGCGCCGGCCCCCTCCATGTCGGATTCCTTCCGGTTCGTGCTCGCCCAGCTGTATGCGGCCTCCGAGGCCAGGACACCCATGGGCCGGGACAAGCTGCTGCAAAAGGCCCGGGAGTCCCATGTTCCCCTCTCTCAGCAGGAGGTCCGGACCATCCTCTCCGAAATGGCGGAGCAGGGGCTGGCCCACGTCAGCCGGGGCCGGGGCGGCAGCCAGCTGACGCCCAAGGGCCGGGAGCTGTGGGAAATCGGTCAAAGATAAACAGCTATAACCATTTATACCAATTCAGCCAATAAAAGCCGATCGTGCGCGGCCCTGTTTTCCGGGGCAGCCGCAGTGTCCGGGAGGGATTTTGGCGATTTGCCAAAATCCCTCCCGGATATTTCATACGCTTTTCCGGTTTCCAATGGGTTTCCTCTCGCGGTCACGCCGCCCCGGTGGTTTGGCACGGTTCTTGCTTAGTAATCAGTCAAAGCACACAGACGTGCCACCGAACACGCAAAGAAAGGATGTGGGAGTCATGCAATATGATTTCGACCAAGTGGTAGACCGGTCCAAAAACCTCTCCGCCAAGTACGACGAGCGGGTCAAGAAGTTCGGCACAGACGATGTGATCCCCCTGTGGATCGCGGACATGGACTTCCGGACCGCCCAGCCCGTCATCGACGCGCTGAAGGCCCGGGCCGAGGAGGGCATCTGGGGCTACACCGCCCGGCCCGCCAGCTATTTCGAGGCCGTGAAGAACTGGCAGAAGCGCCGCAACGGCTGGGACACCGACACGGCCCTCATGAGCTTCAGTCCCGGCGTGGTCCAGACCCTCAGCGTCATGATCCGGCTCTATACCCCCCAGAACGGCAATGTTCTGATCCAGACCCCCGTGTACGGCGAGTTCTATGACATGACTGAACTGGCCGGCCGGCACGTCATTGAAAATCAGCTGGTAGAGCAGGACGGCGCATGGACGGTGGACTGGGCCGACTTCGAGGAAAAGCTCCGGAGCGCGGACATTTTTCTGCTGTGCAACCCCCACAATCCTCTGGGCATCGTCTGGACGGAGGAGGAACTGCGCCGGATGATGGAGCTGTGTCTGAAGCACCACGTTCTGGTGGTCAGCGACGAGATCCATTCCGACCTCATCTTCCACGGCAAGCGCCACATTCCCACCGCCTCCCTCTCCCCTGAGATCGCCGCCAATGTGGTCACCGGCATTTCCGCCACCAAGACCTTCAATCTGGCGGGTCTTCAGGCCAGCACCGCGGTGTTCCCCAACGCCCACATGAAGGCCATGTTCGACAAATTCTGGACCGACATGGATATCCACCGCAACAACGCCTTCTCCGTCACCGCCATGGAGGTGGCCTTCAATGAAGGCGAGGAATGGCTGGAGCAGCTCTTGCCCTACATTTCCGCCAACTTCGACTTTGTGGTAGACTACTGCAAGCAGCACATTCCCAAGATTAGGACCTACGCCCCCGATGCCACCTACCTCATGTGGCTGGACTGCCGGGATCTGGGCCTGAGCAACGAAGCGCTTCATGACTTCATGATCCAGAAGGCAAAGCTGGGCCTCAATGACGGCTGCGCCTTCGGCCGGAGCCTGAACGGGTATATGCGGCTCAATGTTGCCTGTCCCCGCAGCATTCTGGAACAGGCCATGCGTCAACTGGAAACTGCCGTCAACAGCCTGTAAGGCTGGCGGTTTCACGATAAGGCAGCCTCAGAAACGCCGGACGAGCTTCAAGTCCCGAAAAAAGCGCCACGCATACCGAAAAGCGTTGGGTTATAGTAAAATCGCCGGTTCATTGAACCGGCGATTCAGCGTGTCAAAAAAGTCTTTTTGCCCCGCTGAGCAAGTTTTCAGAACTTTCTAAGAGTTCTGAAAACTTAGAATTTCAATGGCGTAGGGAAACAGGCGAAACACCGCCGGTGGCGGATCAAGTGAGCCTGTTTCGAGGAAGGCTCCCAATCAGCGGTTGTGCAGTATCCGCTGATTGGCTTGAGCCGACGGTGTATCCTTTCTTGGGTTTCCCGCGCACACCCTTCACCCGCAAGGGGTATGCGGCATCCGTAAAGCGGCGGAGCCGCTAACGGCTGCCCTACCTTACCGTCGCGGAGAATTTACCACTTTATCGACAGTCTCAAGCCCGGAGCAGTGCTCCGGGTTTTTCCTGTTCTGAAGCGGAAACGGAGGGAGATATCCATGAAAACCGGAAAATAATTCTGAACGGACCATGAATTTTTAACGGTTTTCCTTGAATTTTACAGTCCGCTTCTCTATAATATAAAAATGAATGCCTATAACCCGCAGAGAGGTGAGTTGGAGCGATGAATGTAACGTTCGCGCAGGTCAGCGGCTGGGTCGTCCGGTATCTGCTGACCATTCGGATTTCAGATATATTGGATATTGCCATCATGGCATTTGTCCTCTATAAAATTTTCACACTGGTGCAGAGCACCAAGGCGGCCAGTCTGGTAAAGGGACTGCTGATCTTTTTGGCGGCGCTGGTGCTGTCCTCTGCCCTGCATCTGAACGGGATCAATTACATCATGACCCGCATGGTCAATCTGGGCCTGCTGGCCCTCATCATTCTGTTCCAGCCGGAGATCCGCCGGGTACTGGAGCAGGTGGGCAGCCGCCGTCTGGTGGCCTTCTTCATCCATGAGGAATCCGCCAGCACGATGGAACAGGCCATCGGACAGACGGTGCTGGCATGCACGGAAATGTCCCAGAGCCGCACCGGCGCCCTCATCGTCTTTGAGCGGGAGATCCTGCTGGACGATATGGTCCGCAGCGGCACGGTGCTGGACGCGGCAGTGTCCGCCGAGCTGCTGAAAAACATTTTCTTCGTCAAGGCCCCCATGCATGACGGCGCGGTGATCGTGCGCCACGGGCGGGTGCTGGGCGCTGGCTGTATGCTGCCCCTGAGCAAGAACGTGAACCTCTCCCGCGACTTGGGTATGCGCCATCGGGCCGGTATCGGTATGAGTGAAAACTCCGACGCCGTGGTGGTCATCGTCTCCGAGGAGACCGGCTCCATTTCCGTGGCCATCGGCGGAATGCTCAAGCGGCATCTCAAGCCGGAGACGCTGGAAAATCTCCTGCGGAACGAATTGCTTCCCCGGGAGGAAGACAGCGAGGACCGTCTGAAGTTCAACCTGCTGAACCTCCTGCGGAGCAAAAAGAATGGAGGCGAGGAAGATGCGTAAGACACAGAATCCGCGGAATATCCTGTATCTGGTCCTATCCATCGTGATCGCCGCCGGTATCTGGTACTATGTGGACGAATTCAACGGCCGGGTGGTGACCCAGACCGTTACGGGGATCCCCATTGAGTATATCAATCAGGACGCACTGGCAGACAATGGGCTGATGCTGGCGGAAGGCGAGGACAGCGGTACCAGCACCACCATCGACATCATCTTTAAGGGAAACCGGCGGCACATTGTTCAACTGGATCGTTCCAAGATCCGGGTAACGGCCAATCTGGCCAGTATCACGGAGGCCGGCGTCCAGAGCGTGAAGCCGGATCTGACCTATACGGACCGGAAATTCAACTCCGGCAATACCTCGGTAGAGGAGCAGAGCCTCTATATGGCCACGGTCAATATCTGCGAACTGAGCCATAAGGAAGTGGAGCTGCGCTGCGAGCTCACCGGCAATGTGGCGGAGGGCTATTCCGCCGGTAAGGTCCAGCTTTCTCAGACCAGCATCGCCGTCCGGGGCCAGGAAGAGGAAATTGCCAAGGTCAGCTATGCCAAGGTGATTTTTGACATCGGAAAGAATACCAAGGAGACCGTCACGGCGGATCTGGATTATCAGTTCTATGATGAGGACGGCCAGGTGCTGAACCTCTCCGGCATCCATGCCGAGGCGGGTCAGATCCAGGCGACTCTGCCGGTGTACGTCACCAAGGAGCTGAAGCTGACGGTGGACTTCAAGGAAGCTCCCGGCGCACAGCTGGAGGACATGATCTGGGCCATCAAGCCGGAGAGCGTTGTGGTTTCCGGTGACGCCTCTGTTCTGAACGATATGGATTCCATTGTGCTGGACAGCTTTGATCTGCTCAGCGTGACCACAGAAAGCACCAGCCACAGCTACGCCATTCTGGTGCCGGACGGCTGCGAGAACCTCAGCGGCGTGACCCGGGCCACACTGGAGATCGGCTATCCGGATAAGACGGTGGCGGATGTGACCACTCACAACATCCGGGTGGAAAACGCCTCGGCCAGCCGGAACGTGGAACTTCTGACACAGGAACTCTCCGTGCGGATATTCGGCACAGCGGCGGAGATGGAGGGCATCACCGGTGAAGATGTGGCGGTGGTGGCGGATCTCAGCGATTACGCGGTGGCCTCCGGCACCTATATGATCCCGGCTCAGGTCCGGGTGGGAGACGGAAAGACCATCGGCGTTTCCGGGACCTATCAGATTCAGGTCCGTATTCCCGAATCCTGAACCGGCGCGGCCCACAGCATTTGACAGAAAATTAGGAGCGATACCATGACACAGATTGCAACAGTTGAAAGAATTTTGGACGATACCCACGCAGAGATCTCCGTTCCCCGGAAGTCCGCCTGCGGCCATGACTGCGAGGAGTGCGCGGGCTGCGGCGTCAGCGGAGTTTCCGTTTACGTCAAGGCGCTGAACACCGTCGGCGCCCGGCCGGGTCAGAAGGTGGTGGTGGAGAGCGACACGAAGAAAATGCTCAAGATCGTCAGCTTTGTTTACCTGATCCCGGTGATCCTGTTTTTGGCGGGATACCTGATCATGCTGGCCTGCAACACCAGCGTGGCTGTGCAGTATACCGCGGCGGTGGCCGGAGCGGTGCTGGGAATTTTGCTGGCCATCTGGTATGACCGCCGGGTGAAGGCCCGGGGCGGGCTGTCCTTTACCATCGTGCGGGTGTTCTGATGTTCGGATATGTGCGGCCCTCCATCCGGGATCTGCCGGAGGAGGAACTGGACCGGTTCCGCGCCATGTACTGCGGACTGTGCCACACCCTGTCCCGGCGGTACGGACAAGCTGCCCGCTTCATCCTGAACTACGATTTTACCTATCTTGCCATCCTGCTGTCCGATGGGACGGCAGGGGCGCAGGGAGCCGGGCGGTGCTATACCAGTCCAATAAAAAAGCGGCCATTTTTAGAGCCTACCGCTGCTATGGAGCTGGCGGCGGACGAGAGCGTGATCCTGGCCTGGTGGCAGC
>ERZ773104.4793-NODE-4793-length-10829-cov-3.468164_pt1 | contig 10829 bp, 10 predicted proteins | sample MGYA00511920_ERZ773104 | MGnify/ENA primary metagenome ERZ773104 (study PRJEB29015, sample SAMEA2737857) | human gut metagenome | biome: human gut; feature: human-associated habitat; material: faeces | place: China | collected 2012 ...
CTTGTACGTTTGCGTACAAGTTTTTCCCGAAAATCGCTGTATAGTGAAAGGGGTTTCGCACACAGACAAAAAAATTACAGGAGGTATCTTTTATGCACTTTACCCTTTATACGGCGGACTGCCGTGAAAACGCAAGAAACATTCGTTACCCGAATCCGGCTGCCATTACCACAGCCGCCGACCTCAAGAAAGCCACTGCCTACGACCATGTTTGTGCCCAGTATGCCGAGGGCATTCGGAAAGAGGCAAACTTCCAGTTCTCGGATGTCCTCCCGATGGACTGCGACAACGACCACTCCGACAACCCAAGCGACTGGCTCACGCCGGAACGCCTCGCACAGCAGCTGCCAGATGTCGCCTTTGCTGCCACCTACAGCCGCCACCATATGCAGGCAAAGGGCAAGTATTCGGCTCGCCCACGGTTTCATGTGTTCTTCCCGACCGCTGCCTGCACGAACGCTGCCACCCACAAGGCAATGAAGCTTCGCATTCAAAAAGCCCTGCCGTTCTTCGATGGAAATGCTCTGGATGCTGCACGGTTTCTCTTTGGGGCTTCGGGCGAAGTCTTCTGGCAGGAGGGCAGCCTCCACATCGAAAACTGGCTGCTGCTGCAAACCGCTCGCCGCAACATTCCGCAAGGACAGCGAAACAGCACCATGAGCCGCCTTGCCGGAAAGCTGGTCAAGCGGTACGGCGTGACGGAAGAAGCCTACACAAAGTTTCTGGAGCAGTCCGCCGCCTGCATTCCCCCACTCAGCGACACCGAATTGCAGCAGATTTGGAAGAGTGCGGAACGGTTTGGAAGACGGCTCGCAGAACAGCCCGACTACATCGCTCCGGCGGCATTCTCCACGCAACCGCAAACGCTCCCTGCTCTGCTGCCGGAGGACTTCTCCGACCTCGGCGAGGCTCGGACATTCGTGGAACAGTACGCCGATGAAATTGCATTTACCATTGCAACGGACTACTTGCGGTATAACGGCACGTACTGGGAGGAGTCCGAACACGCTGTTACGCTGGCGATGATGGAACACACCGACCACCAGCTTGCAGAGGCGGAAAAGCAGGTGGAAGCGGCCTTGCAGACCCTCGAACACCTCGGAATTTCCAGAGAGGCAGCGAAAACAGGCGGCAAAAAGTTTCGGGATAGTCTGGACGAGGAACAGACCGCCGCATACCAACAGTATCAGTATTATAATGCATTTCAGGCGTTCGTGATGAAGTACCGCAATGTCCGCAGTATGACCAATGCACTGGATGCCGCAAAGCCGCTTGTGCTCCACAATCCCGAAGCCCTCGACAGCAATCCCATGCTCTTGAATACCCCCGGAGGCACGTATTATCTGCCCGAAGGATTGAATGGCTGGAAGCCCACAGACCCTGCCGACCTCTTAACGAAAGTGACGGCGGTCGTTCCGAGCAATGAAGGCGAAGAACTCTGGAATGATGCGTTGCAGGTGTTCTTCTGCGGTGACCAAAGCCTGATTGACTATGTGCAGATGATTTGCGGACTTTGTATTGTGGGTAAGGTGTATTTGGAGGCGATGATTATTGCCTACGGTGACGGACGAAACGGCAAGAGTACGTTCTGGAATGTCATTTACAAGGTTCTGGGAAGTTACAGCGGTAACATTTCAGCGGACGCACTGACCGTCAATTGCAAGAGAAACGTGAAGCCGGAGATGGCGGAACTGAAAGGAAAACGGATGATTATTGCGGCAGAATTGCAAGAAGGGATGCGGCTGAACACCAGCGTGGTGAAACAGCTGTGCTCGACCGACCCGATTTTTGCCGAGAAGAAATTCAAAGCACCATTCCACTTTGAACCATCTCATACTTTGGTGCTGTATACCAATCATCTTCCAAAGGTCGGTGCATCGGATGATGGCACATGGCGGAGATTGATTGTCATTCCGTTTCACGCAAAAATTCAAGGCTCTAAGGACATCAAAAACTACACGCAGCATCTTGTGGATAACGCAGGCGGTGCAGTGCTTTCCTGGCTGATTGAGGGTGCAAGAAAGGTGATTGCGGCAAACTATCAGATCAACAGACCGCAGTGTGTTTTAGATGCAATTGGCTCTTATCGGGAAGGCAATGACTGGCTTGGCAATTTCATCAATGAATGCTGTATCGTGAATAGAAGCTATCAGGAGAAATCCGGTGAACTTTACAACAACTACAGAGAATACTGCATTGAAAATGGTGAATACATCCGCAGTACCTCTGATTTTTATGCAGCTCTGGAACAGGCAGGATACAAGAGAAAAAAGATGAGGGATGGTAAATACATCATTGGAATTCAATTGACTTATGGCATTCTCGACTAACTTGACCGGCACAAAAATACGAAAAAAGCTCCAAAAATCGGGAGTGTGCCGGTGTAAGCCGGTCATATACAGTCTTTACGCAGGCGAGAAAAAAAGTAAAAATTTCTTCTATATATAAGGTTTGTATACGACCTCCACCGACTTCCACTTTTCCGAAATATAGGGAGAATCCATGCGAGAAAAAATCATTGAAGAGAAACGCACAAAAGCGGTAAAATAGAACGGCGGTGTGTGCTGGAAATTCACGTCTCCCGGAACTGCTGGCGTACCTGACAGGCTTCTATTACTGCCCGGCGGCAGACTTGCTTTCGTGGAAGTGAAAGCCCCCGGCGAACAGCCCCGACCGTTGCAACGCTCCCGGCACAGGCTCTTGCAGCGGCTCGGCTTCCGGGTCTACGTTCTGGACAACTTGGCGGACATCGACAAAATCATCTGGGAGGTGAAAAATGGAACTCCATGATTATCAAAAATATGCCGTTCGCTTTATCGAAGAACATCCAATCGCAGCACTCTTTCTGGACATGGGACTTGGTAAGACGATTACAACCCTGACTGCAATCCACAATTTGATGTTTGATTTGTTTGCGGTCAGAAAGGTTTTGGTGATTGCACCGCTGCGAGTTGCCCGTGATACATGGTCTGCTGAAATTGAAAAATGGGAGCACTTGAAACCGCTGCGATACAGCGTAGCGGTCGGCACAGAGGAAGAACGCATTGCAGCTATAAAGGCAGATGCTGACATCTACATCATCAATCGGGAGAATATCCAGCAGATTCATCGGGCAGTATCGGAACGAATACTTCAAGCCCGACAAGCAAAACGGCTATCTCGTGTATTCCTACAAGCCCTTGCCCGATGCAGAGCAGCAGATTTATGAGAAAATATCGGACATCACGGTTTCGATGAAAGCCATCGACCACCTGCACATGCCGGAATTACTTTCCAACGAATATCCCGTGCAGCTGTCCGACATGGAGCAAGAAACCTACAAGCGGTTCAAGTCCGAACTGATTCTGGAGATGCAGGACGCCGAGATTACTGCTGCCAACGCTGCCGCTCTCAGCAACAAACTTTCCCAACTGGCAAATGGTGCAGTGTATGACGATACCGGAGCGGTGATTCCCATTCACAGCCGAAAGCTGGATGCACTGGAAGACCTGATAGAGGCAGCCAACGGCAAACCCGTTCTGGTGGCGTATTGGTTCAAGCATGATTTAGAGCGGATTCAAGAGCGACTGCGAAAGCTGAATGTTTCCTATCAGGAAATCCAGTCCTCTGACAGTATCCGGAACTGGAACGCCGGAAGGCTGCAAGTTGGTCTGCTGCACCCAGCCGCTGCCGGGCATGGCTTGAACTTACAGGCAGGCGGTTCTCACCTGATTTGGTTCGGACTGACCTGGAGTCTGGAACTCTACCAGCAGACCAACGCCAGACTGTGGCGGCAGGGGCAGCAGTCCGAAACGGTTGTCATTCAACATCTCATCACCAAGGGTACGATTGACGAACGTATCTTGAAAGCCCTGACCCAGAAAGAACAAACCCAGACCGCTTTGATGCAAGCCGTCAAAGCAGAACTTGGAGGTAGCAGATGAATATCATTTGGCAGTACTTAGACAAACGGAGTGCCGCTGTGAACGCACTGAAGGATTACAGCAGCATGGCTTACATCCTTGCACATACAGACGAAGAAATCGCACAGGTGCATGAAGACACCACCACCCTTGGCAGTCCGGCATTTACGGATATGCCGGGCGGCAGTCCGAACCCGCAGTCCGGCGAAATGCGAATTATCACTGCCATTGACGAAATCGATGTGCTGCGGGAACGGTATCGTCAGGCAAAGGAATACATGGAATGGTTTCAGCCTGCATGGGACAATCTGTCGGAGGATGAACGGTATGTGCTGGAACAGTTCTATTGGCGGGAAGATCAAAACATTTATACCATTTGCGAGCACTTCGGTATTGAGCGTTCTTCTGCATACAACAAAAAGAATCGTGCCGTACAACACTTGACGTTGCTTCTCTATGGTAAGGCATGAGTAAAATTGAGGATGACTTTTGCAAAAAGGTGTGATATAATAATATCATAGAAAACTGACCGAAAGCCCTGTGGTGTTCCACATGGGCTTTCGTTGTATCCGGAGGTGAACCTTATGCCGAGGAAGGCACTGAAACCATGTAAGCACCCCGGCTGTCCCAATCTGACAGACGGTTTGTATTGTGCGGAGCATCAGTTCCTGCATCCAGACCGACCGTCTGCCGCCAAGCGTGGATACGGCAGCAGGTGGCAGAGACTCAGCAAGGCGTACCTCCGCAGGCATCCCTTGTGTGTGCGTTGCAAGGCACAGGGACGGTTCACGGCATCGACCGTGGTCGACCATATCATTCCTCACCGTGGTGATCCGCATCTGATGTGGGATGAAAGCAACTGGCAGGCGTTATGCAAGTCCTGCCATGACCACAAGACATGGACGGAAGACCGAAATCCTGTCTATCGGTATTGATTGTGTCTGAAATGCTGCCGGTGGGGGGATAAAAATCGCTAATTGTGAATTTTTTACAGACCGGCGTTCCCTCTCACGCACAAAAACCAAGATTCAAACGGGGGATTAACCCCGGAAATATGCAAACAAGCCGAAACCTACGCAGTTTCGGCTATTTTTCTCTCAAAAGGCAGGTGAAATCAGATGGCAAAGGACGGCACAAGAAGAGGCGGCAGACGAGTTCGTGCAGGCGATAAGCCGAAAGCCCTCTCCGACAAAATCGCAGAGGGCAAGGATGCAGATATTATAGAATTTCATGCTCCGGAATTGGACGCAGCTGATCTGGACGATGCCGCTGATTTGACCGGTGCGGATATGCCAAGCCCCAGTGCATACTTGTCTGCCCAGCAGAAGAACGGAAAACCGCTGGGAGCAGACATTGTGTACAAAGAAACGTGGCTTTGGCTGAAACAGCGTGGCTGTGAAAAGCACGTCAACAAACGGCTGCTGGAAAGCTACTCACAGGCATTCGCCCGATTTGTACAGTGTGAAGAAGCCCTCAGTACCTATGGACTGCTGGGAAAGCACCCGACCACCGGCGGCGTTATTGCCTCCCCGTTTGTGCAGATGAGCCAGACATTTCAGAAACAGGCAAACTTGCTCTGGTATGAGATTTTCGATATTGTGAAACAGAACTGCACGACCAAATTTGACGGCACACCGCAGGACGATTTGATGGAACAGCTTCTGAGCAGCAGAAAGTGAGAAATACATGAAAGCAGATACCCAGTTCTGGCGAGATCTGAAAGCCAATCGCCAGAAGATGACCAAACAGCAATACAGAACCATTAAGGGACAGGCAGTCAGCGGAAAAGTGCTGGACGCCAGAAAAGGCTTACAGAAAGTTTTGAAGCGGAGGAATGGAGCATGACTACAACTACAGAATTTCAGCTTGTTGACATCAACAAGTTAGTCCCCTATGCGAATAATGCCAGAACGCACAACAAGGAACAGATCCTGAAACTTCGCTCTTCCCTTCGTGAGTTTGGATTTGTCAATCCGGTCATTATCGACCGGGAATACAATGTGCTGGCTGGACATGGACGCATTATGGCGGCAAAAGAAGAAGGCATTGCAGAAGTCCCCTGTGTGTATGCCGACCATCTGACAGAAGCACAGAAGAAAGCGTACATTCTTGCTGACAACCGGATGGCGTTAGATGCTGGCTGGGATGAGGAATTGCTCGCCGTAGAAATGGAAGAATTGCAGAATCTTGGCTTTGATCTTGGTCTGACCGGATTTGATGAAAAAGAAATCGCTGACCTCTTTGCAATTGACAGCGATGAGGCAAAAGAAGATAATTTCGATGTAGACGCAGAACTGGAAAAGCCCTGCAAATCGAAACTCGGCGACATCTGGCATCTTGGAAAACATACTGTCATCTGCGGAGATTCCACTTTGCCTGAAACATTCAATGCGTTGCTTGGTGATACAAGAGTAAACCTTGTCTGTACAGATGCACCATATTTTGTGGACTTGAATAGCTCATCAGGAAAAATTAAAAACGACAACCTGAATGATAAGGAAGCCTACGAATTCCTTATGAAAGTGTTCAAAAATCTACATGAGTATATGCAGAGAGATGCGAGTTTCTATGAATTCTATGCCACTTCAAAGGCGAGAATTTTTCATGATGCTTTTGAAGATGCAGGCTTTAAAGTTGGTGCGGGTCTTGTCTGGAAAAAGGACAGACTTGTGCTTACAAGAACTGACTGGAAATATATCCATGAGCCTATTATTTTTGGCTGGAAGAAAGATGGTAAGCACAACTGGTACGGAGATCAGAAACAGGTAACTGTATTTGAATTTGACCGTATTAAAAACAGCAAAGAGGACGGCTGCGGACATCCATCCAGTAAACCGGTGCCGCTGATCGCCTATCTGATTTCCCAGTGTACACAGACAAACGGAATGGTGCTGGATGGATTTCTGGGAAGTGCATCTACGCTTGTTGCTTGTGAGCAGCTAAATCGTGTGTGCTTCGGTGTGGAACTGGAACCGAAATTTGTGGATGTGGCAGTAGAACGGTACATCAAGCTGCATGACGGAAATTCCGATGATGTGTATTTGATTCGGGATGGGAAGCGAATGGAATATTCGGAAGTAGAGGTGTCAGATGCGTAACCTCACCCTTGGCAGCCTCTTTGACGGCAGTGGCGGTTTTCCGCTTGCCGGACTGCTGGCAGGCATTGTGCCTGTCTGGTCTTCTGAAATCGAACCGTTTGCCATTCGTGTGACAGAAAAACGACTGCCGCAGGTGCAACACTTCGGCAATATCAGCGGACTGCATGGTGCAAAGCTGCCGCCTGTGGACATCATCACCTTTGGCAGTCCATGCCAGGATATGAGCATCGCCGAAAAACGAACCGGTCTGAACGGCAGCCGTTCTTCTCTGTTTCACGAAGCAATCCGTATCATCCGAGAAATGAGGTGTGCAAGCAATGGCAAATATCCAAGATACATCGTCTGGGAAAACGTCCCCGGAGCATTTTCCTCCAACGGCGGAGAAGATTTCCGCTGTGTCCTCGAAGCCATCTGTTCGGTCAAAGACAGCAGCATTTCAATTCCTCGACCTGCGGGAAAATGGACAAAAGCCGGAGAGATTCTGGCAGAATCCTATTCCCTCGCATGGCGAGTTCTTGATGCACAATACTGGTGTACACGAACCGTGCCGTCCCCCTTTATCAGCTAAAGCTGACATTTCCCCCACCCCGTGGGGGAATCTTCCCCAGCGAAGAAAACGGATCTTTCTTGTCGCAGATTTTGACGGTGCAAGTGCCGGAAAAATACTATTTGAGTCCGAAGGTGACTCCCCACAGTGTGGGGAGATGTCACGAAGTGACAGAGGGGACGGCACGGTTCGTGTGTCAGGGTATTCTACGGAGAGCCTCCGTGCGTGGCAAAGAACTGCCGGAAGTGCTGCGGACAGCTCTGAAACGGCAGGCTTGTGCTTGTGTGACCAGGGCGGAGAACGCATAGACATTCTGAAAGAACGCACTGCCACCCTTCGGGCAGAAGCCCATCATCAGCCTTGTGTACTGGAAAATCATCCTGCTGACAGCCGGCTTCAGATCTCTGAGAACGGAAAAGTACAGACACTGACTTCCAGATGCGGAACAGGCGGCGGAAATGTTCCGCTGTTGATGGATACGCCGAAAACGCTGAAGATTCGCTGCGGAAAAGCCGGCGGTGGAAAAGGCAGTCTGATACAGGAAAACAAATCTGCTACGCTGTCCTGCAACAATGACCAGACGGTATTTCAGCCGAAAGCATACGGCATCAGTTCCTTTTCCAGCAATGCCATGCTTTCCGGTAATCCGCACAGCGGCATTTATGAGACAGACACTGCCCGTACTTTGGACACCAGCGACCAGTCACCAGCAAAAAACCAAGGCGGTATTGCTGTGCTGGAAAGTTATGCTTTGCAGGGCTCAATGATCGGTCGGTCTGACCAAAACGGACCACAGGGCGGCGGTGTCAACAAAGAGGTCGCTTTCACTTTGAATGCTACCGACCATCATGCAGTGTATGCTGCTTCTACGGGAAATTTCAGCAGTGCATTTCGGGAAACGACCCCTACACTGCTGGCACGGGACCACAAAGACCCCAGTATCGTTTCCGGCGGTTATGCGGTTCGCAGACTGACACCGCAGGAATGTGCAAGACTGCAGGGATTTCCGGATCAATGGTGCAGTGACCTGGCATCGAAAAATCCCACAGAAGAAGAAATCGACCGATGGGCAGCTATTTTTGAAGAATACCGAAAAGCGGTAAAACCGGAGAGCCGTCCCAAAAGCCGAAAGATGGTACAGAAATGGCTGCAAGATCCATATCGTGATGCAGAAGAGTACCGCCTTTGGGGGAATGGCATCTGTCTGAATGTTGCTGTTTTTGTACTTGCTGGAATCGTCTGGGCAGATTTGTGATCTGTTACAAATGACGGCCGAAACATTCTACACATCTCACAGTTGCTATCTGTGGGAAACAGAGTTAATATGTGTCATGGCGAAAGCAAAAACGCCGAAAGAAAGGAGTTTTTCACATGACCATTGCTTATCACAGTCAAAATCGAAAGGAACTGGTGAAAGCCATCAGTGAGATTATCGGCATTCCGGCAGTCTATCAATTCATGCCCACCTGTGCCTACCAAATCGGGGAATGCTATACCGTTACCAAGTCCGGGGATCTGGAAATCAGTGACCAAGCCGACCATAAGGAAACAGAACGGCTTCTTGCCGAACTGGCAAATCGGGGCTATGTTGTTCCAGACACATCAGAACCGGAATCTAAAGGCTTGACTGTGCAGATGCCAGCTGATTTCTTCACGGAACATACACTGGGCAATCTCCGACAGATCTGCAAAAACAAGGCTTCCCTTTTTCAGGCAGCTTTTCAAACGGATTCGCTGGACATCATTCCATCGGATGAAAAAGTGGAATTCCCGTGGTTCACGGTCGAACAGGATGGTGATGCAGATGCCTACTGCACCTTCATTTCCATGCTCTGCGAATTTGCCAAGAACCAAAGCCGCATCAACCGCAAGCCGGACACCTCCGACAATCCCAAGTACACCATGCGGTGTTTCCTGATTCGTCTGGGAATGGTGGGAGCAGAATTCAAGGCGGCAAGAAAGGTCATTCTTCGGCATCTGTCCGGCAATTCCGCATTCAGAAAGGTTGGTGATACTGATGCAGTTTCCGAGTAAGTCTTATCTGGAACAACTCCGAAAGCAGTATCCAAAAGGAACAAAATTACAGCTGATTTCTATGCGGAATGAAAAATATCCGATTCTTCCCGGAACAGTTGGTGTGGTCACGCACATTGATGATGCGGGCAGCATTCATATGCGGTGGGAGAATGGTTCTTCCCTTGCTCTGATTCCCGAAATCGACAGTTTCCAGACCGTATCCAAGGCGAAAAAATAAGGCGGCATCTCCTCCATTGTACAGTATGTTACCATACAATCGCAAGAATTGCAAGCGTGTATTCTACACAATCTTTTGACCGCATTTTCTGTACATTTAGCCGCTTGCTATCTCCTCCGTTTAGAGTTAATATGGTTACAACGAAACGGGAAAAAACCCGAAATTACGGATGCCCTGAGCCGAGGCAGGATGCTGCCCGAGGCGAATGGGTATGCCGACACAGGATTTTAGGAGGCTGGAAAATACCATGAACGAAAAAACCGCAAAGCAAATCAAAAACCTGAAAAAGCAGACCATCGGCGTGGAGATTGAGATGAACCACATCACCAGAGAGCGAGCTGCAAAGCTTGCCGCCGACCATTTCGGCACAGGCAGATACGAATACACCGCCAGCCGAAACGGCTACAGCACTTGGTCGGCTTGGGATGCACAGGGCAGAGAATGGAAATTCCAGAAAGACGTCAGCATTGCAGGATGCGATGCCGAAAAGTGCGAACTGGTCACACCGATTCTTTACTACAGCGACATTGAAACCTTGCAGGAACTTGTGAGAAGACTCCGCAAGGCAGGAGCAGTAAGCCACGCAGGAATAGGGGCTGGTGTACACATTCACATCGGTGCCAACGGACACACACCGCAGAGCCTGAGAAACCTTGCAAACATCATGGCAAGCCACGAAAGACTGATTGCAGATGCTTTGAAAATCGACCAGGGCAGAATGAACAGATATTGCAGAACGGTAAACCCAAGATTCATTGAAGAACTGAACAAAAAGAAACCCACCACAATGGCACAGTTTGCAGACATCTGGTACACAGCAAATGGTGCGAATTACGGCAGAAATCAACATTACAATGATAGCAGATACCATATGCTGAATTATCACGCAACCTTTACAAAAAGCACAATCGAATTTCGACTTTTCCAGTTTGACAAGCCTACAGCAGAAAAGAAAAACGGACTTCACGCAGGACAATTGAAAAGCTACATTCAGCTTTGCCTTGCACTTTCCGAAATGGCAAAGGAAC
>ERZ773104.4797-NODE-4797-length-10820-cov-4.052299_pt1 | contig 10820 bp, 10 predicted proteins | sample MGYA00511920_ERZ773104 | MGnify/ENA primary metagenome ERZ773104 (study PRJEB29015, sample SAMEA2737857) | human gut metagenome | biome: human gut; feature: human-associated habitat; material: faeces | place: China | collected 2012 ...
GAATTGCTTTAACAATTCTTGCAAAGCAAAGCGCTGGCTTTGCTTTTTTAATAGGATTAAAGTGTCTTAAGTGTCAAAAGGCCTAAATTTCCCTGACAGGCTATTTTTCTGAATTTTTGACCATAATATCTATCAACGATGCGTCGCATCGCCTTAAAATATCCCAGCACAGCACAAAAAGCTTAAAATATCCCAGCACAAAAAGAATATCCAAAAAAGGATTTTTCACACCTCAATCTTTTAAAAAGAAAAGGGAGCTATCATAGAGAGATAGCTCCAGATGTCAAATAATATTTTGTATTCTAATTGATGAAATACATAATTAGAATTTCTTTTGTAACAATGCAAACCACTGAGCAAGTCCAACCAAAAGTATGGCTGCTAAAATTGATTTCGCAAATAATAATTGATGACTCCAATTAAAATAAAAAAGTGCACCTAATTCTGCAATGAGAATTATTATGGTATTGCGGCGATATATTATCCGTTCTTTCTTACACAAGGGTTTGTTCTTGTGCTCTATGGGGGATAATAGAACTATAGAAATGAACATTGTTATGCAAGCAATGAACATCAAGAAAGTTGATATGTGCATGTAATTTATCAGACAGAGGCTTATGATTATGCTAGAGTATGATAAAACAAAACAATAAGCTTCTTTTGATGCATGAAAGCCTCCTGCATAAATGCGTAATAGGGAATACGCTAGTTCGAACAAGATCCCCACCCATATATTTCCTAAGAGATACGACAATAATAAAATTATTGCAAAATCAGTTAGGAATAAACATACACGTCGCAATCCATATTTAATTATTTTGTCATTGGAATCATCTACCAATCCTAAGGATCGGAAATAATTCACTAAACGATCAATCATGTTTTAATCGCGGTAACGATTTAAACTCATTACTTGCTCGTCTAATTCTTCCTGGTAAAACCAACGTGAACATGATGTTGTTACGGCAAAAGCTGCAGCAAACACAGCAACGTTGCACAAGTTTTTGCTTACAAATAAAATAAGTTTTTTCATAATGACTCCTTTCAAATGTAGCGGGATGAATATATTTGGTATACCCAACCGATGATTTGCTGTTACATTTATATTATAACAGGAAAAAAGTACTACTTTTGGTATATGTCAAAAATATAAGGTTATATGTCAAAAATAAAAGGTTTGATAATCAAAATATCGAAAAAATGGTCAAATTTTGCAAAAATATCATATATTAGATAACAAAAAAAGAAGATAATAATTAGAAATGAGACTATATTATTCTTGAAGTTGAGAGTTTTTTTCTGAAAAGATACTGTATTATTTTTGAAGTTGAGAGTTCTTTTTTTCTGAAAAAAGGGTGATATTTACAATAAACCAATTGCCCTCGGTCGTAAAGGAACTAATCCCATCATATTTTTCCACAACTTCATTAACATTAGATAACCCATAACCGTGATTTCTGGAGTCCTTTTTTGTTGATTTAAAAGTGACCTTATCAATTTTCTTAAGAGAGCCACTAAAAGTATTTTTAATTTCGAGATACAAAGTGCTCATTTTATAAAGGATAGATACAGAAAGTTTACGCTCCGCATCGTCTTGTAATTTTTCTAGGGCTTCTATTGCGTTGCTCAGCAGATTTCCAAGGGTAATACTAATATCCAGATCACTAACAAATATGTCCGGTGGAACTGCTATAGATAACGAAAGTTTGGTGTTTAACTTTGCTGCCTTTGATAGGTAAAAATTGATTGAGCTGTCAACTGCAATATTGGTAGAGTTAATGTATTGATTACGTGGTATAACCATATTATATAAACCTAAAACATATTCACTTGCTTTATCAGGCTGCTTACAATCTAAGTAGTAAGCAACAGTTTGACAATGGTTTTTGAAATCGTGCTGCAAAGCGTTTACACGATTACTGGCTTCTTTGGTCAGAGCAATTTGCTGCATGTAGAATTCATTTTGTTGAGAAATAGCCTCTTGCTGCAGTACCTGCTGATACATCTGATTGGTCTTATCCATCATATAATAGATAAGCATATTTATAAGACATAGGATCCCCATAGCAAGCATAGTCAGATTTTCGTTTTTATTGCCAAGATTGACCAACAGATCACACAAAACAACGCTTCCCACCAATATTATAATAAATGCAAAATAAATATGAAAAGGCATTGGCGTGGAAGAACGCATATTATAAAAGCGGTTAAGGAATATTACAAATAAAAAGTAAAGCAGTACAGAAAATGCACTACCAAGAGTATAGTTAAAAGGGATAATTGTGATTTTTTGCATTATTAAAAATACAATACCTTCGCAAAGAATGCTTAATGCCATGACAAAAACAGTCGACAAAATTTTTTTGGCTACAGATCCTCTATAAATTAGAAGACAGATTAGCATATAGCCTGCAAATGAAATAAATGTGTTAAGGTTAACACTGTTTCCAAAGGTATTGATCAGCCAGATAACAAACCACACTGTGCAAATTGCTGCGCTTTTGAAGGTTTTATTTATTTTTTTCTCATGTAAAAATAAACTCAGACAGCTAACCAATATAAAGTATCCGGCAATATTGATCACGGTATCAAAAAATAAAGAGTAGTAGTTCATCTGTAGTCCTTCTTTCTGCTGTTTTCTGGTAATTACAGAAAAAAGGCGTCAATGTTTACATTGATAAAATGGTCAATTTTTGAATATGAGAAATAGAGCTTATCTGAACATTCAAAATAATGAAAATACCATTCATTTCAAGTAATTGACACCTTAATCTGAAAGTATACCGGGTTTGTCAGCGATTATCGTACATGGATTTCTAATATAATGCCTTTCCCTTAAAAACAGGTACAACAATTAATAATTTAATCTCAAAAAATTATGTACATCTTCTTTGCGGGAATAGCTGATCGGTATATGTACACCATCGCTCATCACAACTTCGTTTGCGCTGTATTCTACAATAAAGCTTATATTTACTATATAGGATTTATGTAATTGCACAAACAGATTTGGTGGTAATTCCTTTATTATTTTGGAAAGTTTATCATAACATAATAGATTACCATGCGTTGTTGCAATCCGGACATTTCTGCCGGAACTCTGGAAATAAACAATTTTACGGCAATCTGCAAAATGTTTTACTTTATTAAAAGTAAATGAAAAATATTTATTGGTAGTTTCGTATAGGCGTTCATACGTTTTTACTACATGTAAAATTTTATCAAAGTCAATTGGCTTTATGATAAAATCTAACGGTCGCACTTGAAATAATTGCATTGCATATTCACTCTTAGAGGAAACAAATACAACTTGTGTTGCTTGCCCTTCTGACTGTTCACGCAAAAACTGTGCAATATTTACTCCATTCACCGATTCGGAATGGAATTCAATATCAAGGAAGAGAAGATCAATGGACATGTCATTTGCTATGTATTCTTCTAATTTTTCAGCTTCATTAAACATAGTTATTCGTGGAGGAGTTGGTCTCCCCTTAAATATTCTGTTTAGAATGTCTTCCAGCTGAAAACAAAATATTTCATTATCATCGCATATAACAATATTATACATTTCTTCACCTCTTTACATAACCTAAAAGTATAAAGCAGAATGAAAATTGTTCAGTCTAAAATATACACACAATATAATTGTAAATATAAGCAGGTTATGGCTTATAGACGTCTTGATATTTGTAACTTGTACAAAATAAGGCACCATAAATAATATACAATGAATTGAAATAAATAACAATAGAATAAACAAAATAATTATAGGCAGAGGCTGCTAAGGAATATGGTTCACAAAGCTGCCAAGGAAATATGGTTCATAAGGCTGCTAAGGAATATAAGAAGACTGCTAAGAAATATGGTTTATAAAGCTGCAAAGTTATATGAGAAGACTGCCAGGGAATATGGGAAGGTGACTTGACTTCCAATCAAAAAGGGAATATCCTTTGAAGAGGAAGTTACGCTGGATATGCATAGCTAGATTGGTGTATTGAGGCGAATGAAGGCAAAAGCTCGAAACGTTGTGTCTGGCAGACGATATGGTATTGTCAGAGAAATGGAGGATTATTATGGAGTTCAAAAAATTACAGAGCGATATGGTAGCAGCAATGAAGGCAAGAGATAAAGCACGAAAGGATACGATTTCATCTTTGATTTCTGCAGCAAAGAAACTTGCTATTGATGAAGGAAAGAGAGACGATATTCCGGAAGAATTGGTAGACCGCGCTATTATAAAAGAAGAAAAAACAGCGCAGGAACAGGTGGACAGTTGTCCGGCAGACCGTGAGGATCTGAAAGCAGAGTATCAGGCTCGACTGGATGTGATCAAGGAGTATGCTCCGAAGATGATGTCACCGGAGGAAATTGAGGAAGTGTTAAAGACACAGTTTGCGGATGTGATCGCTACTAAAAATAAAGGTCAGATCATGAAGGCTGTTATGGCTGAGTTAAAAGGTAAGGCAAACGGCAAGGATATCAATCAGATTGTCGGAAAACTGTGCCAGTAACAGTAATTATGAGATTGCATAGGCAGTGCTTGTTAAATAGGATTAAAACCAGAGATAAAGCGTGTCGGAAGCGATGCGGGTCTTGCGGTTAAAATCCACATATTTTGATCAAAACCGGAGATAAATAAGCCAGAAGCAACGGAATAGTGCTTGACTTAAAAATCTCCTTGTGTGCGGTATTTGCCGGGGGTGATGCCGTATTCTTCACGAAAACATTTTATATAATAACTGCAAGAAGCAAAGCCGAGAAATGAGCTTATGTCTGTGCAGCTGATAGAACTGTTTTTAAGCATATAACAGGATGTTTCGCATTTTTTACGGAGGATAAACCTCTGTAGCGGGCATCCTGTTTCTTTTTGAAAAAGATGGGACAGATAGTCACGGTTCAGTCCGAGAGCGTTGGCAACATCTATGCCGGATATCGATTCAGTAATATGCTTACTGATATAATCGATTCCATGGCGTACATGGTAGGAGTAATTTTTGCCCTGTTTGATGGCGTGCATGGTGTTTGTGAATTCTGTGATCACATCGATCTTGATTGTTTCGAGTTGCTTTTCTGATATGGCGGAATCTATTTTGCGGATAAATAGATCGCTTAACGTGTAGGATTCTTCGGGTTCGAGACCACTTTCAATGCAAAAACGTGTGATCATAGCAACTAAAATGACAAGATGGTATTTGCGGTTTTGCAGCGAATTATGCGAAAGAATACCCATATGTTCGCGGTTTTCAGTCAAAAGGTCTCCCTGCAGCATATCCAGGTTTCCGCTTGCAATATTGCGGTAAAAAGCAAACTCCTCTTCTATGGAAATATGAGAATAGGATTCTTCCTGCTGCTTATACAGCAGTTGGTTTAATTCTTGCTTAACGGTCATAATTAGCCCAGTCCTTTCCTAAGCATACAAAATATGCTTTTTTCATAATTACTGTTGAAATAAGAATAGGTTTTATGATATTTATCTCGGAAATATTATATCATATTACTTCAAAAATTACTATGATGAGTACAGACGATGAATGATAATTCCGGTGATGAATGCATTATCAGGAAATAATCATTGTAATTATTTTGGAAAGGAATGGTGATTACTATGAGACGATGGATTGGATTTGAGCACGGCGTGAATTTGGGTGGATGGTTGTCACAATGTGACTATAGCAAAGAAAGACTAGAGCATTTTATTGTTGAGGAAGATATTAAGCGAATTAGTGATTGGCCAGTTGATCATGTGCGCCTGCCGATAGACTATAATGTTTTGCAGGATCAGGATGGTACATTTATAGAAAGCGGCTTTGAGTATGTCAGGAAGGCTATTCATTGGTGCAGAAAATATGGTTTGAATATTATCCTCGATTTGCATAAGACGGCGGGTTATTCCTTTGATCAGGGGGAAAAGGAAGCGGGCTTCTTTGACAATAGCAAGTACCAGGAAATGTTTTACAGCCTGTGGGAGGAGATGGCCGGGCGGTATGCAAAATACGGAGATCATGTTGCTTTTGAATTGTTAAATGAGGTGACTGATAAAAACACAATGGATCGCTGGAATCAGATTTCACAGGAATGTATTCGTCGGATTCGCCGGATTGCTCCAACGACGAAGATATTGATCGGCGGTTATTGGAACAATTGTGTTTTGGCAGTACGCTCACTGGCTGCACCGGCGGATGAAAATATCGTATATAATTTTCATTGCTATGAGCCGTTAATATTTACTCATCAGGGTGGATACTGGGTTGATGGAATGCCGGAAGATTTTAGGATGGCTTTGCACAAGACGGTTGATGAGATTAAGAAATTGACCAAAAAGTATTTGCCGAATAATGAAATTATGCTCGAACCGGTAAAACAGGAAGAATGTTTATTCGGCAGCAGTTTTTTTGAGCAGTTCTTTGCGGATGCACTAGCAGTAGCGGAGGAAAGAAACGTGCCATTGTATTGCGGGGAATATGGGGTGATCAATCTTGCCTCAGCGGAGGATACGTTACAGTGGTATCAGGCTATCAGCGAGGTGTTTGATAGGTATCATATCGGCCGCGCAGCGTGGAGTTATAAAGAAATGGATTTTGGAATTGTGGATGCACATATGGAAGATGTGCGTGATAAGGTGATAGCGTGCCTATAGGGCATCTGACCGGTTGTTCAGGCAGAGGCTGAGGTTATAATATCCAAAACTTCGGTCTCTGTCATCTCAACAGCATCTGCAATAATTGCAAGAGAAATATATAAAAACAAATATATTAATCGCAAAAAGAGGAAGCCATAACGACTTCCTCTTCCATTTTGTAATAAAAATATGTTTCTGTTTGTACGATTCGAAAACAATGCCTCTTGGTTAATTACTGAAGCAAGGACAATACACCCTGGTTTGCCTGATTAGCCTGTGCAAGCATAGACTGACCAGCCTGCTGAAGGATGTTGTTCTTGGAGTAGGTAACCATCTCTTCTGCCATGTCTGTATCACGGATACGAGACTCAGCGGATGTGGTGTTCTCAACAACGTTATCCAAGTTAGAGATTGTGTGCTCTAAGCGGTTCTGAACAGCACCAAGTGCGGAACGCTGATCGGAAACTTTCTGGATGGATGCTTTGATGGTATCAATTGCGCTTAATGCATTTGTCTCATCAGTTCCATCTACCTTAAGACCATTTACACCAAGCCCCTTTGCACTCATAGATGCAATGTTGATGGAAATCTGATTGTTTGTTGTAGCATCAGCACCAACGTGAAGTTTAATTGTGAGATCGGCAGTTAAATCTTGTGCATTAGCTATATCACCAGTTACATCCTTGGCTTCAACAACATTACCAACAGCATCATACAATTTTGGAGCATCACTCAGAGCTGACACATTTCCACCTACTGTTGTGAAATAATTTTCCAAGGAATTTTCTGAAATAGCATTTCCATCCTTATCATAATATTTTGCATCAGATGCTGTAACCTTTTTTGCCTTAATAGTTGTAGCAAGCATATTAGCGCTAACCTTTGAACCTTTTGCTCCTGTTGCACCGCTTGCAGTTAATTTCATTAAAACAGTACCGTCTTTATCTGCAATTTCAAATTCTCCATTAGTCGTTGTCGGAGAAACGGTATATTTATCTGCAACAGAACCAGATAATTCAAGTGAATAAGTAAAATCATCTGGTTCTTTAGCCGTACCGGAAACTTTTACTCCATTATCTCTTAAAGCAACTAACAATTCATTAGTCTCATCTTGTGCTTTTTGAGTTGTCGCAGTACCAGCCGTGAAGCTGAGAGATATATTTGTTTTACCATCGTTTGTGAATGTTGCGTCTCCAGTTGCTGCGGTGCCGAACTTACCATAGCTATAGGTATATTTCTTATCCAAGCTCTTATCGCCCTTCAACAAATAAGTCTCATTGAACTTGGTTGTCTCAGATACACGATCAATCTCAGTTGTCAACTGATCGATCTCATTCTGGATAGCTGTACGGTCAGACTCAGAGTTTGTACCGTTAGCTGCCTGAACTGCCAACTCGTTCATTCTCTGAAGCATAGAGTGAACTTCGTTCAAAGCACCCTCTGCAGTCTGTACTGCGGAAATACCATCTTCTGCGTTTGTAGAAGCCTGATCCAAACCACGGATCTGCTTTCTCATCTTTTCAGAAATAGAAAGACCTGCTGCATCATCAGCTGCGCGGTTGATTCTATAACCGGAAGAAAGCTTCTCAGTAGATTTAGCAAGTGAGTTAGTTGTTAAGCCCAACATTCTGTTGGAATTCATTGCTGTAATATTGTGTTGTACTATCATAGTAGTTACCTCCTTGTTTTGAGTTTGGGGTAAATCCGTTCGCCCCAGTGAAAATAAAAGTTAAGATATTTCCGGAAAAATCCATCATATCAGTGTCGATATCAAGAAAACGACTGTGCCGTATCGTAGATATCATGAATTTAAGTTTTAGATCGTTGCCTCCTTTCGCAAAACAGAAACCCTCGTTTACAAAATGTTGCATTACGTTTTTTGCGCCGGAAATAGCCAGCTCAAGGGTTCCGTATTCCTGGGCAAAGGATTAGAATAAAAAAGTAGCAACCTCTGGAAATGCTTGCATTTCTAGGATAAATCAGCAGTACAACGGAAAGGAAAAGGGAAATGAGTACAACAAGTCCTATCAGGAAAGAAGAGGATTTGCAGCGGTTCCGAAACTACTATTTGGAAAAAGGAAAGATGAGAAATTACTTATTAATAGTGGTTGGATTGAACACAGCGCTGCGCATTGGAGATGTATTAAGTTTGCAGTGGAAAGATGTTTATGACTACAAGCGTAGAAGATTTCGAGCGCATTTGCAGGTGGTAGAACAGAAAACCGGCAAAACGAATCAAATTGCACTGAATGACTGCGTTTTGCATGCATTGCGGCAATGCTACAACGGCCAAAAAGCAGACGAATACTTATTTTATAGTGCATGTCATAAAAATCAGCCGATCAGCCGCAGCCAAGCTTGGAGAATTGTGCGGCAGGCAGCAGAGGAGACAGGGTTAGACGGCAATGTCAGCTGTCATTCTTTGCGCAAAACCTTTGGTTATCATGCATGGAAACAGGGCGTTCCGCCAGCAATGCTGATGATGATCTACAACCATTCTTCGTATCAGATTACAAAGCGTTATTTAGGGATTATACAAGAAGAAAAAGATGATGTTTTTTACCACGTGCAATTATAAGACATCAAAATATATTCAGAAAGAAAAGAACCCCAGGCAATTAAACGTGCAAGAATTGCTTATTGGGATAATATACAAGTGACTGTGCCGATAAAATTATTTTAATGAGATCAATATAATGTATAAAGAAGTGTTTTAGGACACAATGTGTTGTGGAATCTCAAAAAAACAAAAAAATGCACAAATTTTTTTAGAAAAAGGGTTAAGTTCTCAGCAAATCAACCGATATTGTTAGTGTAATAAAAAATGCAACATTTTGTAAACAATTGTTTCTGTTTGAAGAGGAAGGAGGCAACCGCAAAACAACATGTAATTCATGATATTTCCAGATGGTTCATGCCATTCATGGAATATCGAAACATATTAACACCGGGGCGAAAGGATTCACCCCGAACATTTATCACAAGGAGGTAACTACTATGATAGTACAACACAATATTACAGCGATGAACGCTAACAGAATGCTTGGCATGACAACAAATTCTCTTTCTAAGTCTACAGAGAAACTTTCTTCCGGTTACAGAATCAACCGTGCAGCAGATGATGCAGCTGGTTTGACAATTTCTGAGAAGATGAGAAAGCAGATCCGTGGTTTGGATCAGGCTTCTACAAACGCAGAAGATGGTGTATCTGCAGTACAGACTGCTGAAGGTGCTTTGACAGAGGTTCACAGCATGTTACAGCGTATGAACGAGTTGGCAGTACAGGCTTCTAACGGAACAAACAGCCAGTCTGATCGTCAGGCTATCCAGGACGAGATTTCACAGCTTACTACTGAGATTGATCGTGTTGCTGAGACAACAAAGTTCAATGAGACTTATTTGTTGAAGGGCGGCGATGGTACAAAGAATGTCACCATGAATGGTCATGATGCAGGTCTTAAGGGAACATTAACAGATGGTGCAACAAAAGCAACTTTCTCTCTTGAAAAAGGTGCGCTTGATGCTGGTAAGAAGGTAACGATTGGCGGTAAAGAATATACCATCGGTGCAGAGGCAAAAGATGGTCAAGCACTTGTAGATGCAAAGGCAGCAGATGGAAACAAAATTACTGTTAATGGTAAAGAGTACATTTATAAAACGGATAAATGGACTACAGATGGTACTAATCCTGCAAAAGTTGGTGATGGCGCTGCTGATGGACAAATCAAAATTGGAGCAGGTGATACAGTTTCGGACGGAAATAAAACACTTACCGTGATGACTGATACTAAAAAAACAGATGGCACAGCAGGTAAGGATGAAATTGATGATACAGACTCCTCTGTTATCACAGCAAAGAAAGCTATTGAATTAATGAGAAATGAATTGTTAGCTGCAAATAAGATTGGTGTTGATGACGATTCTACTCCAGCAGTATCTGTAGATGCTCCTACTGCATATGATGCAACCAAGGCAACAACTTTCACCATTACAAAGGGAAATGCAAAGGTTGCCGATAGACTTTCTTTCAATCTGCATGTAGGTTCTGATGCTGATATGACAAATAAGATCAGCGTTAATATCGAGACGATGAACTCTTCTTATCTTGGAATCAAGGGCTTAAATGTAGCAGATGATTCCGGTAATGCTGCAACATATGCTATCGACGCTATCGCGGATGCTGTATCTAAGGTATCTTCTC